>Ga0078894_10001440_pt1 | contig 17616 bp, 13 predicted proteins | sample LauGreSu1BDMLBSD_2_FD_67506 | JGI IMG/M metagenome (GOLD analysis project Ga0078894, IMG submission 67506) | Freshwater lake microbial communities from Lake Michigan, USA - Su13.BD.MLB.SD (version 4) (version 4) | ecosystem: Environmental > Aquatic > Freshwater > Lake | place: Lake Michigan... | reverse complement strand
GGATACAGAGCAAGCGTACCAGACCCTCTATTATGTACTGCTTGGTTTTTCTAAGATGTTTGCGCCTTTCGCGCCGTTTATTTCGGATCGAATCTATAAAAATCTGACCGAGGGCTTTAGCACCTTACCGGAATCAGTCCATTTGTGTGACATCCCCCTTGGAGATAGCGAGCTGATTGATCGCGAACTTGAAGGGCGCATGGATCTCTTGCGGCGAGCCAGTAATCTAGGCCGTAGCCTGCGAGCTAAGCATCAAATAAAGACACGGCAGGTTCTCCCCTCGATGCTGGTGATCACCAGGAAGTCTGCAGATCGTGACGCGATAGAGCGCGGTGCCGAGCTTTTGCGAGGTGAGCTAAACATCAAGGAGGTACTGTTCTCGACGGACGAAGCGAATTTTGTGCAGCTCTCGCTCAAGCCCAACTTAAAAACACTAGGTCCAAGGATTGGCAAAGAGCTGAACACCATGCGTCAGTATCTAGAGCAGCTTAATAAGGAGCCTGAGCGAGTGGTTGATCTGCTCGCTCGCCTTGAGGAGCAAGGTCATATCAATGTGCTGGGACACGACCTGACCGAAGCCGATTTTCTGATCGATCGCGGTCCTAAGGACGAAAGATTGATTGCAACTGAGCGCGGTGTGACTGTTTTGCTTGATACGAAACTCACCCCTGAGCTCGTCCAAGAAGGGCTAGCTCGCGAATTGATCAACCGCATTCAAAGGCTGAGGAAAGACTCAGGACTGCAAGTCTCGGATCGAATTAGCTTAAAGATCAAAGCAGAGTCGACCCTAGCGGTAGCAGCGAGATCCCATGCTGATTACATTAAGCGCGAAACTCTGGCGACTGAGCTAGATGTGTCCTCCTGTGAGAGCGCTGAATTGGCAGGGCTGGAAGTCACTGAGATCGAAGGCAATAGTTGCTCGCTGGCCTTGTCGGTGGTCAAGTCTTGAAGGTTGCCTCTCGGTCTTGGGCCCTCAGGTGGTTTGGTAAGGCGCTAGGCATCAGCTTAGCGTCTCTCCTCTTTTCGGGATGTTACGTTACCCGACAAGCATGGCATCAGGGTCGATTGTTGACTAGCAGGAGGCCCGTTCAGGAGGTCGTCAGCGATAGTGCGATTCCGATCGAAACGCGTGATAAATTAGAAAAAGTGCAGGCTGTTTTAGCGTATGCTGCGCGTGAGCGGCTGAATACCGCCGGTGCATACGATTACTTTATTCAGACACAGCAACCGGTGGTGTCCTATTTGGTACAAGCGGCCGAGCCTACCAAGCTAGAGCTGGTCACTTGGTGGTTTCCGGTAGTGGGTCGAGTTCCATATCTCGGTTACTACGATAAAGAAGAGCGGGATGCCGAGGCGAAACTGCTGGCCTCCCGAGGGCTAGACGTGGCGACAGGTGGTGCGGGCGCATTTTCGAGCTTGGGGTGGTTCAACGACCCGATATTCAGCAGCATGTTGCTTAGACGAGACGCTGAGTTGGCGCACTTGTTTTTCCATGAGCTAACCCACCGTACACTCTGGGTTCCAAATGCAGCGGCCTTTAATGAGAATCTCGCTGAATACGTTGCCGTTGTTTTGACTCGTCAATATCTGCGGGATCAAGGTGATCAGCCTGCATTGGATGCGTACGAGTTAAGGCGCCAGGATAAAGAGCTATTTTCTCGCTGGCTAGAGGCACTGCGGCGTGATCTACAAGCCCTTTATAGCGACCCATCAGTGTCCCAAGAGGAGATGTTGAACAGGAAGTCGCGATTACTAGCTGAGTACCAAAAATCACCAAAGAAACCAAAATTCAAGCAGGTGGACTTGGTGGGCTCTGAGATTTGGAACAATGCGTCAATCATGAGTGCAGCGCTGTACAATCCAGATTTTCAATCATTTGATAGCCTGCGAAAGTGCCTTGGAGAGCCCTCGATAAGAGACTTCCTGGATATCGTTGGCAGGCAGCTCCGAGACTTCAGTGGCGATCCCATGACTATAACCAGGGCACTTTGTACTAAACGGTCAGAAATTAAGGAGCGAGTAGGTGTGGATTGATGATCAGATCCTCCGACGCTGCAGCGAAGATCTAGCCGTTAACTGCTGGGTGCCGACTGATTTCATGGTCGTGCTTGGGGCAAGTAATTCGGAAGAGATTGAAGTAGACACTCACAACTGCTCCGCAGAGAGGGTACCTATCTTAAAAAGATACGGCGGTGGGGGTACTGTGGTTTTGTACCCAGGCTGCGCCGTTGTCAGCCTAGGTTGTTGGGTAAGACAGCATTTTCAAAATAAGTTTTATTTTGAGCTCGTCAACAACGCCGTGATCTCTGCACTGGGGTCACGCTGGCCGGAACTTGGAGGCCTCGGGCAAAGTGGTCTCAGCGACATTGTTTATGGTGATCTTAAGGTAGCTGGAACGTCGCTTTTCAGAAGTCGCAACTATCTGCTTTATCAGGCATCCATTCTTGTCGACTGTCAGATAGAGGTCATTGATAAATATTTGAAGTATCCGAGTCGAGAGCCCGAATATCGGCGTGGCCGAAGTCACAAAAGCTTTTTAACCGGACTCAACCAGCTTGTATCTGGCCTAACAGCTGCCGCATGTGTGGACCATTTAGTGGACAACCTACCTACGCAGCTGAAACGCTTACTAGATGCCGAAATGATCAGCTCTATACCTGAGCAATGGTCCGGCCTTCATCGTCGCGCCGGACTATAAAGTACAACGCTGTCGTTAATGCTGGAAGCAGGCTAAGGCATGCCATACTAAGAACCGGCTCGAAGCAGGCAACAAGCAGATAGACGACAGAAAGTCTTGAGCCTCCTGCACTTAGATCCCATATCCCGCTAGACAACCCAACGACCTCGTCAAGACCGAGAATCAGCTCTGCCAGAAGACCTGTCGCCGCCATAGTGCCGTAAAGGAAAGCTCCAATACTCATCATGTTGAAGACAACCGACCATCCAGAAAGTCGAGTACCGCGGACGTAACGAACCAGCAATGCCGACCGCAGCGCATGACCGATGCCTTTTTCCTCGCACATTAAAATGGCGGGAATCATTAGGCCTAGAATGCCTATCAGTAGAGCCGGAAGCATTGCTACCTGACCAGCCATGACCACGAAAATAGACAATAAAAACAGCACAATAGCCGCCGGAATTGAGCGTTTAAGCCCCTTCAGCCAGGCCGCTAAGGCTCCACGCGGCGGTTGATGGCGGAGATAATCCACGAATGTCTGAATTAAACCTAAATAACTGGATAAACAAACTAAAGTTGTAACTATCGCAACAGGCCCAATTCGCCCAAAATAGTTAGCAGCTGGACTGAGTAGTTCACTGAAAATAAGTGGACTTCCCGAAGCCCCCCATTTCGAGGTAAACATCGCGCGGAGCTCGTCCACAACCGGGATGCTGGTGAGGTCGAGCCAGAGGTTTAGGGCTAGTTGAGGGACAATCAAGCCTATCCACACCAGCAGATTAGATTGTCGCCAAGTGCCTTTGATACTAGCCAGAGCTAGCCGCCATACGTCACCCGAAAGCAGTATTCGACGATCTGATCGGCTATCCGTGATTGAAATTCGTGAGTTCAAGGTGTCACCGTGCATGAATTAGACCAGCTTACCATTACCGAGATCTACGCCAGCATTCAAGGAGAGTCCGCCTATGCTGGCATTCCATGCACTTTTATCAGACTTACGGGGTGTCCGTTGCGGTGTCGCTGGTGCGACACGGCCTACGCCTTTAAAGGTGGAGCAGCATGGACAGTCCGGGCTGTCGTTGATGAAGTTAAGCGGCTTGGTGTCCAATTGGTCGAATTGACTGGCGGGGAGCCATTGGCGCAGGCCGGCACACCGGAGCTAGCTCGGCAGTTAGTCGGCGCTGGATTTCAGCTTCTTTGCGAGACTAGTGGCTCAGAGGACGTGGGAACCTTGCCGCTCGAAACTCACATCATCATGGACTGGAAATGTCCCGATAGCGGTATGACTCCTAAGAACCTTGTCGCAAACTTCCAGCGACTGAAGCCAAGCGACGAGATCAAGTTTGTGGTCGCTAGCCGGTCGGATTTTGATTGGGCGCTTGAGGAGGTTCGCAAGTATCAGCTGGACACGCGTTTTCACGTGTTGTTCTCATGTGCATGGGGGCATGTTGCACCGAAGGATTTAGCAGCCTGGATTCTTGAACGGCCTATTCGCTGTCGAATGCAGCTTCAGCAGCACAAGTACATCTGGGGGCCGAGGGCCAAGGGTGTTTAAATGATGCGCAATGAAGAACTTCTAGACCAACTAAAGGTGGTCGAATGCCCGGATGCAACCTATCCGGCACGAGATCCCTCGCTTGTGATGCACAGGGCAAAGGGATCGTTGGTATATGATGTGGAAGGTCGTGAGTACATCGACCTATGTGCCGGCTTTGGGGCTTTGGCTCTCGGGCATAATCCCGAGGCGCACAGACTCGTCCTTATGGAGCGACTGCATGCTAGTCCGGGCACGGGTGCTCCCTTAATTACCCACGGCATGGGTGATGTTTATAGCTCGGCTGCCAAGGTCGAGCTGCTAAGCTATCTGCCGACGCTGATGCCATCGACACTCAAGGTAACAGCGTTGGCTCTGACTGGCTCACAGGCCGTTGAGCTAGCAATCAAGTCAGCAATGCTCGCAACTGGCAGAAGCCGGTTTATCGTGTTTGGTGGCAGCTATCACGGGCTTGATATTGGGATCTTGCCGCTGACCGAAAGAGCTGATTTTAGAGCGCCTTTTCGCGGGTTCTTGCGCGAAGATAGGGTGATTTCCCTGCCCTTTCGCTGCTCTGCTCAAGAATTAGACGAAGTTCTGGCTGCGGGTGATATTGCGGCAGTCTTGGTCGAGCCAGTACAGGGGCGCACGGGCTGTCGTGAGGCTGGGGTTGAGTGGCTCGGGATGTTAAGGCGACAGTGTGACAAATACGGAACACTACTAGTTTACGATGAAGTATTCACCGGCCTTGGTCGCACTGGACAGTACACTTTTGCCGACTATGTACCTTGTGATTTATTATGCCTTGGTAAGGCGTTTGGTGGTGGTTTTCCCATCTCGGCGTGTGTAGGTACTGATTCTGTCATGAAAGCTTGGCCGAGCAGCAGCGGAGAGGCTATTCACACGGGTACTTTTTTTGGCCATCCCCTGTCTTGCGATATTTCATTAGCTACACTGCGAGAACTTCACGATGGCCAGTGGGTTCAGAAGGCTGCCGAGCTAGGTGGTGAGGCATTAGTTTGGCTAAGGACTGAGTTCAAAGACCATTCTCTGGTACGAGAGATTAGGGGTATTGGTCTCATGTTAGTTATTGAGCTGGTCGAGCCCGGTTTTGGGGCCAAATTAATGGATATATTGAGGGCTAAGGGAATCATTGCTCTTGCCAGTGGGCCACGGGGGGAGAGTTTGAGCATTACCCCCGCTTTAAATATTCCAAGAGCGCTATTGAAGCAGGCGTTGGCAACTATTAAAGTCGGTTTGCAGGAACTTAAGGGTCCCTGAGGCTTGCAGTTTTCGGGGGATAGCCCTGGTTCTAGTTTGGGATCAGTTTTTAAAGGAATCTTGATGTATCCGAGGCTCTTCGGACTGATTGCTGCGATCGGCTATGCCCCCAATTTGGCGGTAGCCGATGAACTGCCGTGGCAACACGAACGCCGGGTCATCGGGCCTAGTGAGCTTGAGCCGATCGAAAACACGGAAGGCAGCCGCATCTACGATGACTCAAAGGTGGTGGCGCGACTCGAGACATTGGATGGTATTGGCTACTGCACTAGCGTTAGAGTCGGGCCTGATCTGTTTCTTACAAATTATCACTGCTCAGATTACAAAACGTGCGATGGCATTCAGTTTCATTTAGCCTTTGAAAAGGCTGTGGCGCCGCGACAACAGTTGATTGTCCGCTGTAAGGAGCTTATCGCCAAGAACGTGGCTTACGACTACGCGCTCTTTCGGGTTCGGCCTTCGGGTTTTTCCCCGAAGACCGCCGATGACGTATCGACTAATGGCACGGTAGCCTCATCAGATAGTAGTGAAGGCTCAGTCAAGGCTCCGCCTCTGAACAGCTTCCCTGTGGCTACACTATGGAGTGGAGCGCTAGAACTTGGGAAACCAATGTTTATGTCTGGGCATCCTGGAGCTCGGTTTAAGGAAGTCGACCGCGGCCCCCAATGTGCTCTTCGTACTTTAGTTCCCGAATTGATTGAAGAGCGCCAGACCATCACCCACACCTGTGACACAGAGGGTGGCTCGAGTGGATCTCCACTTATGGATACGGAGTCAGGTTATGTCGTCGCGCTACATTGGGGCGGTAAAGACGATTTCAACATGGCAATACCCATGTGGGAAATCATTGAGGACCTGAAGAAAGCACTACCGCCTGAGATTTTTGCTCTCATTAAGGTGGCACCAACAAACCAGCAGACGCTCCCCCAAGGGGCGGCGCCTGCTAGTTTTCAGTGACCCTATCAAGACAGGGTTTCGAGATTTTTTTGCAGGCTTTCCAGCTGGAAGCGCATGTTGTCGCGCTGAGCTTTAGTCTGCTCTAATACCTCCGCCGGAGCTCGATCGGTAAAGTTCGGATTGGCGAGTTTTGCCTCAATGCCCGTGAGGATTTTACTGATTCTCGCAGCTTCACTTTTAAGGCGAGTCTGCTCTTTGGCAATATCAACGATGCCCTCGGCTGGGATGAAGGCCTCAAAGCCGCGTCCGACCGCAGCTAAGCTTTGACCAGGTCGCGTGACATTTGACCCAGAGTTTAGTTCACCCAAGCTAGCCAGGCGACAGATGTCAGTGGCAGCTCCATCAAATAGATCCGCTAGATCATCAGAGGTTCGCACAAAAGCCTTGAGCGGCAACTTTGGCGCAATTCCAGATTGCGAACGGACTGACCGAATTTCGCTGACCAGGGACTGTACGAGGGACCATTTACCGGCCGCCTCAGGGAAGCGCTGCAGTTGATTGGCTAGAGGGAATTTGGCAACTGTCAGGCTAACGGGACGGTCCCAATCTGGATGATGCGGAAGTTTTTGCCAAATTTCTTCGGTGACAAAAGGCATGATTGGACTTGCTAGTCTCAAAATACCGTCAAGTACGTAAACTAAAAGCGATATAGTCGAGGCTTTGGTCTTTTCGTCAGACCCCGCGAGCGCACTCTTGGCGGTCTCTAAGCCCCAGTCACAGAAGCTACCCCATATCAGGTGATACACATGATCTGCTGCATCGTTTATACGGTAAGAATTTAGAGCCTTATCGATGCGATCGGCAGCTTCGGTTAGTTCGTTGAGCAGCCACTGCCCAGAAAGACCAATGGCCCCGGGGTCCAAGGGAGCAATTTTCTCCCCCGGTTTAATGTAGCCGAGCAGGAACCGCGAGGCATTCCAAAGCTTATTGATAAAGCGACCACCGGCTTCAAAATCTTCAGCGGACATCCGGGTTCGCCCACCGATTGGGGCAAGCTGCACAGCAGTAAAACGAACTGCATCGGTGCCGTATTTGGCTATCACTTGCAGCGGATCGATACCATTACCCAGAGTTTTTGAAAACTTGCGCCCTTGTTTGTCGCAGACAGTGGGGGTCAAGAACACGTCGCGAAATGGCACTTCACCACGAGTCTTAAGACCAACCATGACCATTCTCGCAACCCATAGGAAAATAATTTCCGGCGCCGTTACTAGAACATCGGTGGGATAAAAGTAATCGAGATCCTCGCTTTTATCTGGCCATCCGAAGGGTGAGATCGGCCATAGCCAACTCGAGAACCAGGTGTCGAGCACATCGTCGTCCTGGCGAAGATCCTTACTGCCACAGTGACTACAAGCGGTTGGGTCGGTCATACCCGTACTCGTGCCTTGGCAGGCACCGCAGTACCAAATTGGGATTCTATGTCCCCACCATAACTGTCTTGAGATGCACCAGTCCTGGATGTTTTCGAGCCAGTGTAGATAGGTTTTTTTCCAAAGGTCGGGGTGAAAGCGCAGTTTCCCATCTTTGGCTGCAGCTATCGCCGGCTCGGCTAGTTTGCGCATGTCTACATACCACTGCTTCGATAGACGCGGCTCGATGATCTCCTTGCTCCGCTCAGAGATTGGTACAGTGGTTTTGTAAGGCTCTTCTTTATCGAGCAGTCCAAGCTCCTTAAAAGCCTTCACCACTTCCTTTCTCGCCGCAAAACGCGCAAGACCCCGAAAGCGCTCAGGCACCAGGTCATTCATGGTCGCTGCATCGGTCATCACGTTGATGCGAGGAAGATCGTGCCGCTTACCGAGCTCAAAGTCGTTGGGGTCATGAGCTGGCGTGATCTTCACGGCACCGGTACCGAATTCACTCTTAACGTAGCTGTCCGCTACGATTGGAATGAGACGGTTAACTAGCGGTAGGCGTACGTTCTTGCCAATTAGGTGCAGATATCGCTCATCGGCAGGATTCACTGCGACTGCAGTATCACCAAACATAGTTTCTGGACGCGTCGTTGCAACGGTGATGGATTCATCTGATCCATCAATCGGATAATTCAGATGCCACAAATGGCCCTGAATCTCTTGGTTATCTAACTCATCATCTGAAACCGCCGTTTTGAGCACCGGATCCCAGTTGACTAGGCGCTCACCGCGGTAAATTAAGCCATCATTGTAGAGATCCACGAATATGCGTCTCACGGCTGACGACAATTGTGGATCCATCGTGTAGGCAAGCCGATCCCAATCACACGAGAAGCCCATGCTGCGAAACTGCTTGAGGATCAGCCCACCATATTTTTCTTTCCATTCAACAAGTCGCTCAGTAAATGCTTCGCGCCCAAGCTCCTGTCGTGTTTTGCCCTCGGCCTCTAGGGACTTCTCCACCATCATCTGAGTTGCAATTCCAGCATGGTCAGTGCCTGGTAGCCAAAGCGCGTTGTATCCAGACATGCGTTTCCACCTGACCAGGATGTCTTGCATCGAGTAGCCCGTACCGTGCCCCATGTGCAGTTGGCTGGTGACATTGGGCGGAGGCATTAGGATGGTGTAGGGCTTACGCGAAGGATCTCTGACTGCCCGAAAGATTTTGTGCTGCATCCAGAAGTCGTAGAGCTTCCCCTCGTATTGATGTGGGTCGTAGGTTGCGGCAAGAGTCTCGGTCATCTTGAGGTCCTCGGAAGTCGGAAAAGTTTATCGGCCCTAGCCTTATAGCCCAAGGCCATGACGGCGATCAATCATGTGGACTAGAAACCAGTGCCAGTTTAACCAAGGCCTTTTAATCGACCAAGGCACATGATAACCATACAAAAACAATAATAAATATTTGAAATTGAAGAATTCCCTCAAGATCCTAGATGGCTTTGACGATACCTCTTCTGAAGGACAAGGGGAGGGTAAGAATCGACAATGGCTAAGGATACCGCCAAGTACACCGCCCTGATTTCTGTTACTACGGGAGTATTTCTTACCTTCGTAGCGTGCGGTTCGCAGTTTTATAAAGTCTCGCTAGATGGCGACAGTGGACCGCGACCTGCTTCGCGCACAAATGTTCAAAGCAACGGACAACTTGGTGCCGAAAGTCGGGTGGACAAAGACCCTAATTCCAAGTGGTACGCAATCCACGCTCCTGGCGGATGGGTGGAGAAGCCGGTACATTATCGCCTCGATCCGCGAATGGCTGCAGCGCAGGTAGAGCTGATTCAAAAAGCTATGCGTGCATGGGAACTGACGGTAGGTAAGAAGATTTTTGCCTTTGATGGCCCTCAAACCGCAGTGACTGGAGATTCGTTTAAAGATCTTTACAGCTCGCTAGATGACCGCGTAAATGGCCTTTATCTCGACAACGATTGGACAAAGACTGGCAAGGATCCAATCGTCCTAGCGACGACCATTTGGGACAACGACGCAAACGATCTTGATAAAATTATGACCGCCGACATGCGTTACAATAACAACGACTACATTTTCGGCGATAGTATGGTCCTATGGCCCGAGGATGGTCGTGAGGTGGTAGATCTTCAGACGGTCGCCACGCATGAACTAGGACACTTCCTAGGCCTAAACCATGTTGAAGGTAAGGTAGACCCTGACTCCATTATGGTCCCCTCGCTTTACATCGGCCAAGGAATCACCCAACGAATGATTTCACATGACGATATACGCCGCATGCAAAAGATATACGGTTGCTCCGGATCGGCCTGCGATGTCGAAGCAACCTATCTACAAATCGAAGAGTTCGTGAAAGTTTCAAACGAGTGATTTCGTCAGGATCTCACGGGCCGTATCAAGTACTAACTGCTCTTTCTCCGGCGACTTCGATCCTGCTTGCGCCTTGTCTGGCCTGCCACCACCGCGACCGTCGGCAACTTTACAGAGATCTTTGATTAAATCGCCCGCCTTTGTTTTGCTGCGAGCCTCGGCTCCAACCGCAACAAGAATGGATAAGGTGCCATCGTCGACATGGGTTAGTACAGCAACGCCATTACCAAGCTTAGCAGCTAGGCTATCTAACACAACCTGATGAGTCTCTTTAGCAAAGATTGAAGCATCCAGTTTCTTGATGACGATATGTCCTGAACCTAAAGATATAGTGTCCTGGCGAAGCATGTGGTCAACGCGCTGATTAACTTGCTCAAGGCGGATAGATTTCAATTCTTTGTCGTAGGAGCGAAGTTTCTCGCTCATTTCCTGAATTTTAAGCTCAAGGTCCTCAGGCTTTGCCTTGAGGGACTGAGCTAAGTGAAGCAGAGTCTGACCCTCTTTTCGGGCTTGCTCGATGGCAGCGAACCCCGTGATTGCCTCTATCCTTCTGATTCCCGCAGCTATGGAGCTTTCGGCGGTAATCCTGAATGAGCCAATCTGCCCGGTAGCATCAGCATGTGTGCCGCCGCACAGCTCGTGGCTGAATTCTCCCATCTTGATTGTACGAACGCGATCCCCATATTTTTCACCGAAAAGTGCTACAGCGCCCTCTCGCTTTGCCTCATCAAGCGATTTGTCCGCGATGACAACGGAGCGATTGGCCATGATCTCGCGATTGACCAAGAGCTCGACTTTGGTCAGATCATCACTAGATAGTGCTTTGGGCTGTGTGAAATCGAAGCGAAGTGACTCCGGTGCTACGCGCGACCCTTGTTGTTGCACGTGATCACCGAGTACCTGCCGCAAAGCGGCGTGTAAAAGATGGGTTGCTGAGTGATTACGAACCGTTGCAGCACGAGCGTCAGCGTCAACTTGGGCGCGAAGATGACGCAACTTTTCAGGGCTTAGGAGCCCATGAACCAAAGCACATTTATGGACATGCATCTCTAAAACTTTGAACGTATTGACTACCCGCAGCTCCAACTCATCAGTGCGGAGCCAACCAGTGTCACCGACCTGTCCTCCTGCTTCAGCATAAAACGGGGAACGATCGAGACATATGAGGATGTCATCGCCAACCTCTCTGTACCGCGTGACCCGTGACTCACTCGTAAGCTCGTGATAGCCAACGAATCGAGTTTCTTTTTGTGGTGAGATGATAGTCCAGCCTTCATCTGCAGCAATACTTGCGTCAAACTTAGCGGCACTTCGCGCCCGCTCTCGTTGCTCTTCCATGGCGGCGGCAAAGCCCTGGTGGTCAATTGTTAGACCCTGTTCTTCAGCAAGGACGCCGGTAAGGTCGACCGGGAAGCCGTAAGTGTCGTAAAGGACAAAGGCGTCCTGGCCACTGATGACTTTTTTACCATGCTGCTTAGTGTCACCAGCGATCTTTGAGAACCTAGCCAGACCGTCACGCAGAGTCCGCATGAAGCGTTCCTCTTCAGCGTGAATGACTTGAGCTATATAGTCCTGCCTCTGCCTTAGCTCGGGAAAGGCATCTCCCATAATGTTAACCAGAGTCGGCAACATGCGGTAGATAAACGGCTCTCTTTGGTTTAGCTCCTGACTGAACCGACTTGCTCGACGCAGAATTCGTCGAAGCACATAGCCGCGTCCCTCATTACCAGGGGTAGCGCCGTCGGCAATAGCAAAAGCCAATGCCCGTAGATGGTCTGCAATGACTCGGTGAGGTGTGCCCTTAGGGCCTTGATCGTAGGGTACACCTGTGGTCTCTGCAATGCGGTCTATGAGTGGGCGAAAGACATCAGTTTCGTAGTTGGAGCCGGTGCCTTGGATGATTGAGAGTACGCGCTCAAATCCCATTCCTGTATCAACGTGCTTTGCAACTAACGGCTTGAGATCACCGCTCTGAAGCCGCTCGTACTGCATGAAAACGTTGTTCCAGATTTCGATGTAACGGGCGTTAGTGCCGTTAACACCATTGACCGGATCGGCAAATGTATTGGCCTGAGTCTCCAAATCCCCTAGGTCAAAATGAATTTCAGTGCACGGTCCACAGGGTCCGACATCACCCATTTCCCAGAAATTCGACTTTTCCCCGAACCTTAGAATGCGTTCATGAGCGATGTCTGTCTCGTTCTTCCAAATGGCTTCCGCCTCATCGTCGTCTTTGTAAATGGTGGCAAATAGGCGGTCTTTCGGCAATCCCCACACTTGGGTAAGTAGTTCCCAGGACCAACGAATGGCCTCTTTTTTATAGTAGTCACCAAAAGACCAGTTGCCGAGCATTTCAAAGAAAGTGTGGTGGTAAGTGTCCCTACCCACTTCGTCGAGGTCATTGTGTTTTCCCGACACCCTCAAGCACTTTTGTGAGTTGACGGCCCTTTTTAGTCCCAGGCGATTGTCGCCTAGAAATATCGACTTGAATTGATTCATTCCCGAGTTGATGAAAAGCAAGGTCGGATCGTCATGCGGTACGACGGGAGAGGACGCCACAAACGTATGTCCCCGCTCACGGAAGAAGTCGATAAACGATTGGCGGACTTCTTTACCCGAAAGATAAGGGATACCCCATTTATTGACCGATTTGCTCATGACTGACACAGATCCCTAAAAAAAAGTTTGGCCCGGACGACCCGGGCCAAACGTGGTGTTGGTTAGAACGTCTTGGATCACTCAACTTTCAACAGTTCGATCTCGAACACAAGTGTTGAGTTGGGTGGGATAACTCCACCGACCGAACGGTTACCGTAGGCTAGGTTTGGCGGAATGACAAGCTTGCGAACGCCGCCTTCTTTCATACCCTTGAGGCCTTGGTCCCATCCGGCGATCACCATACCCGAACCGAGTACGAAGCTAAATGGGGTTCCGCGATCCTTGTTGCTGTCGAACTTGGTGCCGTTAAGAAGTGTGCCCGTGTAGTTAACGGAAACCTTTTTGCCTTCGGCCGCAACCGCACCGCTACCAGCCTTGATATCGGTTACCTTAAGGTTACCACCGGTCGGGTCTTCGGCGGCCTTTGCTGGCTCAGCTGCCGGAGCTGTAGCCTCAGCTGGCGCTGCTGCGGTCGCATCGGCTGGAGCTGCTGCTGTTGCATCAGCTGGGGCTGCTGCTGGAGCGTTAGGGTCTGTCGGGGCTGGGGCAGGAGAGGTCAGTCCCGCAGCAGCATTCGGATCTGCCGCTGTAGCTGCAACTTCGGCCGTCTTAGCGCCTTCGTCTTTTTTTGAGCATTGTTCGCAACCTGCTAGAACCACACAAGTTGCCGCCACCAAGGTTAATGGAAACGAAGTTCTCTTCATTGACATCTCGTATAGCTTAGGGTTAACGGCTATCATGATACTTCTAAAAAAAGCTTAATATGATCCTGGCTTACGGTCAACTGGTACGGCTCAGATTGTTAATGTCGCCGCGACAGGTCAGCCGAGATCAGGGCCGCAATCTGCTCGTAGTGGTTGGCGTGATCATCAGGCGACTGCAGTAGCCGAGGGCTAGTCAGGTTGATCTCCGACACATGCCCACCAATCAGGTCAAATCCGATAAAGGCCACACCATCTTTTAATAATGTCCTCGCAATACGCGTCACCCGCTCAACCTCGACATGGCTGGGCTTGTAGTGCTCAAGGGTTGCTCCGGCGCGAGTGTTTGCTAAAAAGTTGCCGGCCGCTGGTCGCTTGAGGCACCAAGCGATCGGCTCTCCAAAAGCTGAAAAAGCTCTGACTTCACCGATGAATACTGCTGGGTCAAAGGGCTGTATTAGACGTGGGGAAGTGCCGTTTGCCGTAGCGTCCCGGAGTAGTTTGCGGACGCTTTCCTCACCGTTGGCAAACTGTATGCGTTCTACCCCCCTGCCGCCAAAAAGCGTTAACGGTTTGAGTACTGCGTCACCGCCGCCCTGGTCATGAGCAAAGCGGTACAGCGCCTCGGGGTCGCTGCTAACTAGTGACTGGTGGCAGTCGCGTGGAAACCTAAGTATGGTCAGCTTCTCATTATATTGCCGCAGAGCATGGGGCGAATTATAAATTTTGGTGGTTCCCACCGCCGAGTCTAGCAACCAGGTAGCGGTCACGTAATCCATGTCGTAGGGCGGATCCTTGCGCATGTGGATCGCCGAGAAGCTCTTGAGGCTTCGGGTAACCTCGTGTTGAAGGCTAAAGTTGGTAGGCCCGCTCTTGAATTTGATCTGCGAACAATGGGCATCCCCACTACCCTGGGTTGAGGACCAACTTAGCTGGTTTACCGTGCAACAGAAGACTTGATGTCCCAGTTTGGCTAGTTCGTGCATGATGCGTAGCGACGAATCTAGCGGCAAATTGAGCGACTCTAGTGGGTCGATGATAAATAGGTGCGAGACAGTCATCGTTTAGCCCCTCCTCTTGCGATACCGAATGCCTAATGTTATGAACCGATTGCTGCAAATGTCACTGGATTTGTAACGAACTATATCGTGAGGAACCATATGCACCTACGAACGCTCAAGGATCTCGACCTGAAAGGTAAGAAGGTGTTCCTCCGCCTGGATCTTAACGTGCCGGTTAAGAACGGCGTCATCAAAGATGATACCCGGATCCGCGAGGCACTACCTACAATCAAGTACATACTTGAGCACACGCATAAAGTCGCCATTGCTAGTCACCTTGGTCGTCCCGATGGTGAGGTCGACCTAAACTACTCTTTAGAGCCGGTTGGGCTGCGTCTGGCGGAACTACTGCAGCGCGAAGTGGTTTTTGTAAATGACTACACCAAGGAGCCTTACGATCAGGTGCTTGGCCAGATCGATCCTCAGCAGTTTGTGCTGCTCGAGAATCTGCGCTTCAACGCTGGTGAGACTAAGAATGACCTCGACTTCTCACGGCTCCTGGCCAAGGGTGTTGATCTCTATGTCAACGATGCTTTTGGTACCGCTCATCGCGCCCATGCCTCAACCGTAGGTGTTGCGGAGCTGCTAGACCCTGAGCGCAGAGCCGCCGGATTTCTGATGGAAAAAGAGATTCAGGCACTAAGCTCGATACTCAACCAGCCGGAAGCGCCTTTTACCGTGGTCATGGGCGGAGCTAAGGTTTCTGACAAGATTGCTGTCATTCTCAGCCTGCTTAATCGGTGCAACCACCTGATCATTGGTGGTGCGATGGCTTACACGTTCCTCAAGTACAAGGGTGTCAATGTCGGGGCCTCGAGAGTAGAGGCGGATCGCATGGACTTAGTCGAGACCATCTTCCGCAATGCTGAAGCTCGTCGAGTTCAAATCCATTTACCACTGGATCATGGCTGCGCTGCCTCGTTTAAGGAGGACGCTGTCCGTGAGGATGTGGCTGAGCAATCGATCCCAGGTAGCCTCATGGGACTAGATATCGGGCCCAAGACGGTACATGCCTATAGTCAGGTCATTGCAAAATCCCGGACAGTTTTCTGGAATGGTCCGATGGGTGTTTTTGAATGGAAAGCTTTTGCGCAAGGCACAATGGACATAGCTCGTGCTGTGGCATCATGCACCGGCCGCACCGTTGTTGGGGGGGGTGACAGCGTTTCCGCGGTTAATCAAGCAGGCGTTGCCAGTAAGATATCGCATGTTTCGACGGGAGGCGGCGCAGCTCTTGAATTTCTCGAGGGACGCACATTGCCTGGAATCAAGGTCCTACTTAAGTGAGGTAAACCTCTGTGAAGCGCGTAAAAATGCTTGCGGGCAATTGGAAGATGAACAAGTTGAACCGCGAGCTTGCTGGTTTCTTCGCAACTTTTTTTGAAACTGTAGGCTGGCACCACGACGACACCATCAGTGACCGGATCGATGTGCTTTTTGCCGTTCCTGCCACCTTAATGGCACAGGCCGTGCCTCTTGCCGAGCCAAACGGTGTGCGTATCGCAGCACAAAATATCCACTGGGAATCAGCCGGTGCTTTCACGGGCGAGATTTCCCTGCCGATGATAACAGAGGCGGGAGTTACCGCCACTTTGATCGGTCATAGCGAAAGGCGCCAGTATTTTGCTGAGACCGATGAGACGGTTGCACGCAAGACCCGAGCGGCACTCGCTGCGGAGGTCATGCCGATCGTTTGTATCGGTGAGACCTTAGATCAACGAGAGGCGGGGCTCACGCAGGAAGTAGTCGGCCGTCAGGTTAAAGCTGCCTTGGATGGGGTTGAAGATCCCAAAGACTTGGTTCTTGCGTACGAGCCTGTTTGGGCGATTGGCACTGGGCGATCAGCAACGGCAGCTCAGGCCCAAGAGGTGCATGCTGAAATCCGTCAGCTGCTGCGCGCCAAATATGGTCAAAGCATTGGCAGTAGTATCCGTGTGCTCTACGGCGGTAGCGCAACCCCAAATAATATCGAAGACCTCTTGTCGCAAAAGGATATCGACGGGGCCTTAGTCGGTGGGGCGTCCCTAAAACCCGAAGATTTTGCCAGGATGGTGAGGTCCGGTCTTTAAAGGCCGCCTAGGTAGCTTTCAAACCGCTGAGTTGCGGCTTGGCACTGCCTTGCCTTTTTATTTGCTTTGCTCTCACCCCTTTGGCGATCCAAGTGTGGCAGTAGCCCTAGGTTTGCGTTCATCGGCTGAAAGTCACCGAGACCTCCGTGTGTAACGTAGTGGGCTAGTGCACCAATCATGGTGTCTTTAGGGGGCATGGTAAAGATTGAACCAGTGGCCTTTGCCACCAAAGATCTCCCAGCAAGTAGACCCACTGCAGCCGATTCTGTGTAGCCTTCAACGCCGGTTAGTTGCCCTGCGATGAACAGCCGTGGGGACGCCTTGCAAGACAAATCCTGCGCCAGTACTTCCGGACTTTTCAGGTAAGTGTTTCGGTGCACTGATCCGAAGCGCAAAAACTCAGCTTCTTTCAGAGCCGGAATCATTGAGAAAACGCGCTTTTGTTCTGGCCATTTCATCTTGGTTTGGAAGCCGACCATGCTGTACATGGTCCCTTCGACATTCTCAAGGCGAAGCTGCAAGTTTGCCCATGGCCGATGGCCCGTCTTTGGATCAACTAACCCCATTGGCTTCATCGGCCCGAACCTCAAGGTCTCACGCCCACGTTCGACCATGACCTCGATAGGTAAGCAAGACTCAAAATACCGAGTCTCCTCAAACTCGTGCAGAGGCATGTACTCAGCGGCACTGACAGCATCGATGAACGCCTCATATTGGGCTTTGTTCAACGGAAGATTGAGGTAGTCCCCGTCGCTACCCTCAGTGTCGCGGTCGTATCGACTAGCCTTGAAGGCGTGGTCCATGTCGATGGAGTCGGCTGCGATTACTGGGGCAATGGCATCATAGAAGTATAGGCGACGCTGCCCCGGACACAGAGCTTCAAGCTGGCTCGCCAAAGCCTGGCTGGTGAGCGGTCCGGTAGC
>Ga0078894_10001439_pt1 | contig 17629 bp, 22 predicted proteins | sample LauGreSu1BDMLBSD_2_FD_67506 | JGI IMG/M metagenome (GOLD analysis project Ga0078894, IMG submission 67506) | Freshwater lake microbial communities from Lake Michigan, USA - Su13.BD.MLB.SD (version 4) (version 4) | ecosystem: Environmental > Aquatic > Freshwater > Lake | place: Lake Michigan... | reverse complement strand
GTTAAACTCAAGCGTATGGCTTATATTGGCCTAGACATTGACAGTGGTATTCCAGAAACATATGAACTAATTCGTCGCAGTAAAATGAAGGACAGTCCATTTGACCGTGTTAAAGAAACTGCTAGAGAATTAGGTAGCATGGGCGCACCGTTGGATATTAAAGCATTGCTAATGCCAGAGAATACCAGCCCCGAAGAAATTGACAGCCTGTTCTCTTATGCTCGTGACGTTAATGCTCGTGCAGTACATTTGCGTCCAATGGTCTTAGATGGCAAGAGCTTTGAACTAACAGATGATATCAGACTGTCTATTGCAGACGCTAGCAATAAACATCGTGTACGTGCAGACTTAGCATTGGGCAGATATGAAACCCGTGAATACAGTAGATGCCACCAGTTCTTTTTATTCCCTAGTTTTTGTGCCGACGGCAACATATATCTATGTTGTGAGTATAAAGGCCGTGAGGACATTAAACTAGGCTCTTGGGTAGACGGCGACTGGCGTGACTTATGGTGTGGAGAGCGACATAAAGAAATATATGAACATTTCCGTACAGCATTTTGTAAGCCATGTAGGCCCAATACTACTAACAATAGAATCCAGCAAGCGATTCTGAATCCCAAGAGTGTGCTTGATGGGTTTATCTAATGGCCAGTATTATTGCATTAACCACTAAACCTCAGTTTGGTATTGAATTATTTCCATTGGCTGATGAACTCTATTGTGAGCCAGTGGTCAGACTGTTCCGTGGCACTAACACTAATAGCAAAGATCTATTAGACGAAAACACTATTATTAAGCCTTTGGAAATTGTAGAGTGGATCAGACATCATTTAATTAATCATCCAGACAAGTATTTGTCAGCTACATTCTATGGATTTGAATTACAAGATATTGTAAATCGTACAGATAACATGGAGATTATCTGTACAGCAGAACCCACATATAGAGGCGATGCTCGAGACTTTGTGGATCAAATTGATAGAATCCCTGCTAAGTTTAGTAAACGTATACTGGCAATATCTAGTATTTGTTGCTATCTGTTGCCCAAGAGCGTGTGGGATGAGCTAGCGGATCGTGGATATAAAGTAATCTTAGACGAACTGTTTGAAAGTCGCATTAGCCACTTGTTTGGCTTTTTAACCTGGGCCAGCATGGTAGGCATTGATACACACATGTTTATTATCTTGTCGGGCCGCTACAATGCACATCACGGTGTTAACTTATCCAACATACAATCTCAGAACAGAGACTTAGACTTTGACGGCATGGGTTGTAAGGTTGTTAACTATCCTGCATTCTTTTGGCATTTTACTGCGGTAAGCGCAGGGGTTACTAGAAATGTCAATTGGGGTGCTAACAATGATTACCAGTTTCCACGTACAGGATTGTTTTTAAATAGAACTCAGCGTATACATAGATTATTAGCAGTGGCATACCTGCAAAAAGAAAATGTGTTAGATGATTTCTTTTGGAGCATGATTGGTAGTAGTCCACAAAACTTAAACAATTTGTTAAACACTACTACCAACGCAAAAACCAGGCAACTGTTACAAGTAGAGGATTGGCTCACTGACGAACTCTGCGAGACTCTGCGTTGTATTGTACCTAGAACATTGGATGATGACAATACAGACAAGCATCGTGTGGATGAATATTACTTTTTAAACAGCAAGTTTAGTCTAGTAACAGAAACTTGCGGCGGCAGTAATACACACTGGGATACCACCGATGCCAATTACTACCCTAATTTTAGTCCACATTTGGGTTACTATGACAGCCCAAACTTTAAGTTAAATCACAGACGTTATGGCTTTATTACTGAAAAGACCTATAGACCTATTGCAGTAGGACATCCGTTTATTGTAGCAGGTAATAATAATCTACTTAAACAATTACATGCTTTGGGGTTTGAAACATTTCAGACTTACTTTACAGAAGCATATGATAGTATCCTAGAGGACAATAAGCGTTTTAGTGCAGTAATGGACTTGGCAGTTTATCTAAGTAGAGAAGGCTTTAACGAGCGTGGAGTTAAAGAAATCGTAGAGCATAACAAACAACATTTCTGGAGCAAGAGTGTTAGGGCACATGTAGTTAACACTTGGTTTATTCAACCTGTATTGGATGCTAGTCGATGAGTTATGAATTTAACATTGTTAGGTTATATGATTTAACCACAGATTACAATTACACATACTTTGATATATTAAATCCAGCTAAACCCATGGATGTGTTCTATTATAGATACGACCGTGATTATGTTAAAAGTCAAGTTGAACACCCTAGTCCTACAGATTGCTTGTATACATTAGATCCTTACATTGGCAAACATTTTAATAACCTAAGCATTCAAGCAGACTTCGCTAGTATTCCTAAGTTTATTAATTCAATTAAACAACAAGCAATCCCTGGGTTACCTACGTTTTTGTACATGGGCAGTTGGAAAGTATTCTTATTGCCAGTTGAATTAGTCAAGGCATTGCACTCGGCGGGCATTTATATTCTATTAGACGAAAGCTACGAAGGATTTGTTGATCACGTGTACAGTTACTTCTCTTGGTTAACCATGTGTGGTATGCAGAACCTAGATAACATTAGAATCATCAGCGGTAGATTCAATGGGCACCCTAGTCTAAAGCACACTAATATACAGTGGACTGATTTAGATTTAGAGCCCATTGGTGTACGTGTAATGAGCTTTCCTTTCTTTTGGTTCCATAGTGTTAACTTGTATCAGCACTATAAGGATAGAACTATTGCGTGGGATAAGAAGCCCGGCACTGTACTAAGTCTAAACAACTATCTAAGACAGCATAGAATATTGACACTGATGCGCTTGTTGTACAATGGTACTCTAGATAAGATTACCTGGAGTGCATTGGACGAGTCCTGGCAGTTTCTATTAGATGTTAACCGTAAACACAAGGACTTTGACATAGAGTTATTAGGCGTTGATGGTTGGCTAGACGCTAGTTTAATGGCAGAGTTTAGAACATATTTGCCCAAATACGTAGACATTAAATCAATGGATGGTAGACAAAATCTATCCAGCGATGCAGTAATGCAGTTACACGACCAACACTTGGTTAACTTAGTCAATGAAACAACTTATGGCACAGGTCCTTGGGATCCGTATGGTATAAATGAACTACCACCGTTTAGTGACAACTATCACACTGAATATGATACTCGTAGTTTGCATAGACGCTATGGTTTTATTACTGAAAAGACTTACAAAGCTATTGCCAGTGGACAGATGTTTATTATCAGCGGCAGTGCAAATAGTCTTACTAACCTACGCAAGCTGGGATTCAAAACGTTTGGGCAGTACTTCAATGAAAGTTATGACTTTGAAATGAATGATGACCAGCGATATATCAAGGTGTGCGATACTGTAGATACTGTTGTTAACACCCGTTGGAATCTAGCCACTGACACTAACTTACAAGAAATTATTGAACATAATAAGCAACATTTCTTTGATCTAAGTGCATTAACGGAACAAGCATATGAATTGATAGAATTCCTCAGGGACGTTACTGCTTAAAATAACTATTAATATGAAAATTAACACAAATAACGATTGGGATCCGCTAGAGGAAATTATTGTAGGTACAGCTACTAATGCTCGTGTACCTACTGTAGATAAAAGTACTATGAGCTTTAGCTATGCCGCAGATGATTGGGCAGAAGTTAAAAAGCTAGAAGGTCCTTATCCACAGTGGATGATTGATGAAGCCAACGAGGATGCTGACGAACTAGCTGGCATTCTAACTCGTGCAGGTGTTAAAGTACATAGACCGCAGACACTAGACACTGCTAAAGAGTTTACTACTCCAGACTGGACCAGTACTGGTTGGTATACATGGTGCCCCAGGGACTTGCTATTACCCTTGAACAATCTAATGATTGAAACCCCTAGCCCTATGCGAGCACGTTACTTTGAAACTCGTGCTTACCATGACATTATGCTAGAAGCAGTACAAGATGGTGTTGAGTGGATTAGTGCGCCCAAGCCTATATTGCTAGAGGACAACTATCAGCTAGAGCATTTAGAGAACCCTACACTACTAAACTTAGAGCCTATCTTTGATGCACCAAACGTAGTACGTTTAGGTCGTGACTTACTATTCCAGATTTCTAACAGTGGTAACAAGCTAGGCTTCCAATGGCTAAAGAATGTATTAGAACCTAGGGGCTATCGCCTACACATGGCAGAACGTGTATACAGCTACAGTCACTTTGATTCAACTATTATTCCTCTACGTCCAGGATTAGTGTTGCTAAACAGTTCTAGAGTTACACCTGACAACTGTCCTAAGTTGTTTGATAAGTGGGATAAGATTTACTTTGATGATGTAGCACAAAGTCCATTGGTGGAAGAAGGTCCAGGCAGTATTAGTCCATGCAGTCCTTATATTGGATTAAACATTCTCAGCATTGACCCTACAACAGTTATCATGGGCCGTGATCAAATTGCTCTAACTAGAGAATTAGAAAAGCACGGGATTGATGTTGAACATTGTACTATGCGACATGCACGTACACTCAGTGGTGGATTCCACTGTGCTACATTGGATCTACGTCGCCGTGGTACACTAGAAGATTACTGTTAATCTGATAACAGTTCGCTGATACACACCCGGTTAACCCCGGGTCCACGATTGTGATCAGCATAGTCTGCACCGCCTTGTGCGAATATAACACAGTCAGTGGCAGTTAAATCATTATACTTGCAAGCATCATAGTAGCGGCTTTCTAGAGCTTGCCATGTCCAGTCGCAACTGAACTTAGTCATGTAACTAACGCCCAGCGACATACTATGTTTGTTTTGCATACCTACTTCATTCTGCATGCTAACGCCATCGTCTAGATATTGTCTACTAAAACGTATACCTACTCGGTGTGGTTCTAAGGTATAAAATGGTTTGCTTAGACTACTAGTAACTTCTAAGACACAAGGATATTGATTAAGGTCTATATGAATGTTCTTACTAATACCCCAATATGCTAAATCTAACAGCACAGGAATGTTAAGCTCGTTACATTTGGACAGCATACGTTTAACAATATAAGCATCGCCCGTACCGCTAAATGGTAAGCTAATAAGCAATGCCATATCTTTGGTTAATTCTAAGTCGCTGTTAACAGTGGTAAAGTTACCAAACTTACCCAAACACTTGTGGTACTGAAAGTCGCCTTTAAGTGTTACGATTGTTCGATTAGTAATGTGTCTAAGAATAAACATATCAAATGCTTGACTAGTGCCTTGTACGTAGTCTTGATATGTAAATTCCTCCAATCCCGATAGCTTCTTTAGGCTAGTATTTGTTAACCAATTACGCCATGTGTTGGCATACACATCAAATGTAACTTCAATGAGCTTTTGTTTGATTGCTTCGTGATGCAATCTAACTAGGTGTAATGGGATTGGTCTGCTGGCTTTGGAATTATTCATATACAAGTATATAGCTTGGCCCATTTTGGCTACTACTTTTTAGAATCACCCAGATGTCACCGGATACATACTATATGTCCTTGCCTGTAATTATGATTGACTATCTCAATGACTTGAACGATGATCATTGGGATATTATTAGCCAACGTGTTCCTTATGCTGTCCGTCAGGAAGCAGTGGGCACTGTTGAACAAAGCGTAAAGTATGCTATAGACCGCTATGGTCCTAAAGCCTGGGTTGTTAGTAGTCATTGTGATTACACTGACTTTGACTTTAACTTTGTTCCTAGTAAGTACGACCTAAAGTACCTGCACATTTGGAATAGCCCACAAACACAATTTGGTGAAACATTCTTGTTTGCTAACACAGGGTTTGATCCATGGGAAAGTGTAACAGATTTGCCTATTAAGTACATGACCAGTGATATTGATTTACAATGGGACTTGTTAACGTGGACTAGAACTAGCAATCAATATCTAGATGATTTGTGCAAAGTATTAGGACGTAGACGTGGCCGTGTATTGTTCCAACACACTAACAGTCGTGTAGAGTTTAACTTAGATCATACTGTGCTTGACTATAAGCCTAAACTAGTACACTTAGAAGACAGTGACCAATGCTTTACATTCTTAGCAGATGCTAACTGGCTCAAAGAACAACAGTTGTTTGATGCAGACTTGGATACACTAGAAGATCAGATTGTAGTCAAAGCCGCAAAGCGTATTGTAACATTGCCCATTGAATATGTTTCAGGTAGCAATGCTATTAGTTGGTTAGACCAAGCCACAGCTAAACATACTACAGGTTGGGTTGTTGTGGCCCATAGTACAGTAACACAAGTAGAAGAATATGTTGAGAAGATTTGGAATAACATCTATCAATGGGGCAAAGAAGATGCACTACATGCCTATGGTCATACCTGTGCTATGGTGTTTGCTGTCAATGTTGATCATTGGCGTAGTATTAGAGCAGATATTACATCTATCTATGAACACCCCTTTCTAATCACACACCCTAGTGTAGCAGTACAAGATCCACGTAAAGCAATCTTTATCAATGTCAAAGACTTTGTGCAGAAGTTTGATTGGAAGCCTTTGAACTGGGATGACATGCAAGGACCTGTTGCACTAATGCGTGGCGATGTGTTGCTAGGCATTGCAGGCGACAAGCTATTAATAGATGAGTTAGAGTTATTGGATGAAGATGTGTGGTCTTGGCCTAATCTTCGTATTGTCGAAATCGACGCAAAAGTTTTAAACGTAAAGAGGAATTTGTTTAATGTTAAAAGGTGAAACATGGCTGCTACATGCAGACCTATTCAAACAACATTGGGTTGTAGAACTAAAACCCTGGGCACGTGACCTAGGCTGGTTTACTAAACTAGAGAAAACAGCACTAGCTACACAGGGATGGTTTGTCAGCGGCAAAGATACACTCGACGACGAAGCAGTTATCGGCATTGTGGATCAACCTGAAGCAAAAGAGAGACTACATTGCTACCATAACGATCAATGGTGGACGTATGAAGGTCCAGTACTGCTAGTATCACATGGCCGTGTTGCCGGCTGGGCTGGCCCTAAGGTTATCATTGACGATGCTAAGTTAATGGAAGAAGATCCATGGCAGTGGCCAAACATTCAGCTAATTGATGTTGAAGCAAAGGTTACTATTAACCTAGACATTGATCACTACGGTGCAAACATTTGGGATAGTAGCACATTTGAAACATTTGGTGTTGCTAGTAAACTGGCCAATGGTTGGATGTTAATGAGCAGTGGCGGCCCCGGCGGCACAGTTGACAAGAGCCAGATTGCTAAAGTGCTAGACAGTGACAGCGAAAGTGTTATTCATAAGTTGAACAACAGTGTATGGTTACTAAACACCAAGCATTTTAGTTTAGCTAACGTTCGTTTGAAACCAGGCTATGATTTAACCGAACTACGTGACCAACTAAGCAAGTGCGGCAGTAAGTTTGCATGGGTCAGTGATACTAGAGATTGGCCAGGCTTCTTACCCAAGGATCAATATCAAATGGAATGTATCCATGTGTGGCCAGACGAACATCAACAGTTTGGCAGTGAGTTGTTTATTCCCGTAGATAGATTCTTAGAACTAACGATTGGTGCAGAAGATTTGAACGCATACCCTGACATTGTGTTCTATGACAAGCCGCTATAATCGCTTCTCGTTTCTAACGAGGACACAGCGTGACTTCTCTAACTGGAGTCACGCTATCGTACACTATGCACAACAAGCAACTACCCCTTGGTTCTGGTTGCATCCTACGGATATTGTCGAAGTACATGCGTGGGATGAACTAGAACAGTTTGTGCCGGCAAGTCCATTATGGTCTCCTACCCGTGTACACATATTCAATGGCCCTAGTGAAACATGGGGTAACCTACTATTGGTTAATACCAAATGGGCATTGAGCTCTACATCAGAGTACACTCTAGAAGAACAAGGAGTAGGCATAGAGGTACACGATGCCCCTGTAAGCTACATACAGCCCCGTACAGCACTGCTAGACTTTAGCTATGGTGCAGACATGTGTCAGGCAATAGACCGTAGTGTTAGAGGCAATACAGGTCATATACTCTTATGTGTCGCACCTGTAGAATTAGAAATCTGGCCACGTAGTGAGCTTTGGGACAAGGACAAGCTATACAGCGTGGGTGACAACGTTATCATTGATGCTACTGAGTGGACTCGCAGACGTTGGGAAATAGAAGACTTGTATCAATGGCCTGACCAGATAGTGTGGGCGGACTTCGATCCGCCGGCTTGGCCTATTATACACGATGTTAGCGGAGATCCTGTTGAGATTGCCAGAAGCCTTAGTTATGAAACTAATCCCTGGGTTTGGATTCGTAACATAGAGTCTGCTTTAGAAACGCCGCCTACCATTGATAAAATCAGTGCATGGGATCCGGTACGACCGTTAATCAAAGCAGATACAACTGGTAGTTGGATATTGCTTAGTACACAATGTATACCTAATCTAACTGATCAATTCTTGGATTACGATAACGTACAAGAGTTAGACACAGCAGGCCCTAGAGTAGCATATGATGTATTCTTTGTTAGTAACGGAGAAACCAATGCAGAAGCAAACTGGCAACAACTACAAGCGGTTTGTCCTAGAGCTCAACGTGTTACAAACATCAACGGACGTAGAGCAGTTTTCCAGCACTGTGCGGCACTTGCAAAAACCAGCCATTTCTTTATTGTTACAGGCAAGAATCGTGTAACCAATTCCAATGTATTTGATTTTCAGCCTAATCGACTCAAGTCTGCACGGCACTGGGTATTCAGAGCACGGAATGCTAGTAATAGCTTAGAATACGGCCATATGTCGATTGTGCTTTACAACACACTACATGTAGTGTCTACACCCGAGGATTTCGGGCTGGACTACACTATGTATAGTGTACACGATGAAGTGACCTGGAAAGTCAGTGAAGCAGAGTTTGCCACCTCCCCGTGGGAAGCCTGGAGAACTGCTTTTCGTGAGTGTGTTAAGCTACAAGACATCTACGACCGTACCGGAGAGCCTACAGCCCAAGAACGTCTTCAAGTGTGGACTACAACAGCCCATGGGGACAATAGTGAATGGGTATTACGTGGGGCCAATGATGGTCAACAATACGCAAAAGAAAACCAGGGAGATCGCTCTGCCCTGGCTTTAACTGTTGAGTGGTCTTGGTTAAAAGACTATTTTGATAGTAAGTATTAATTGCTTGGCGGAGTTAACAGTTCAAGCAATAATTCTACGGGTATCTTATTGTCGTTATATTGTCTATAAATTCTTGTACTTTCCCATGGGGTCGACATGCAGAAATTTACTAGCACATCTAAGTTCTTAGGTTTTCTAAGAACAATTGGTAGTCCCCAATATTGGTTAGCAGTAGAGTCATTGACAAGTTTAATAAAGTCATCGACTAATACACCTGGTGCTTCTGATTTAACAGCCATTCTAAATAACTTTAAAAAAGTACCAGTGTTAACATTTAACGTATCGTTAGCAGTGATTAGATCCTGCCCTAGGTGATAGTGATCGACAATTTCACCATTCTCTACTTTAAAACAAAATCCAAAACTACAGTCTGTGATGATTTGTTTACCAGCTAACTGTTGGTAATGAACGCTATCAACAGTTGTTTCGTCATAATTTTCAACTTCGATTACTACATCGGCAGGATTAAATTTAAACTGGAATGGAGTCAATCCTTGACCACGAGTTACAGGAAACTTATCTAAGCCGTCTACTGTTAGACTATTAATATCAAAAGTCCAGCTGGATCCGTCAAGATCTGACCAACACATGTCATCGATGATAAAGTTAATTTCATTCCATCCATCAACAAAATTAAAGTCCTGTTCAATTTCAAAGCTAGGAGATTCTGTTACGACTAGTTCATCGACTAATACATTATTAAGGAACACTAGAACCTGAGGTGAAATGTCAGTGACTTTTTGTTTCTTAGTGGTTAAATTTAATATAGTTTTCATTTGTCATCCTGTGAGTAGCTTAATAAATTCTTAACTACTTCGCCGATATCTGTATTAATACGATCTATGTCTACGATGAACTCAACTGCTTTTAAGTCAACTGAATCCCTAACATAGGCTCCAATATCATCACCCAAAGACTTCACGGTGGAGTTAACAGTTAATGTATTAACCTCACCGGAAGTATGGTGATATCTAACTTCGACTACATATTGTAAAGGTACCTGATCAACGTTGATATCGTCTAATAGATCTTTCCAACGAGCGACTTTAGTACCTACAAACTTTACCCACTTATTTACTTTTTGCGGGTCGGCCACGGCGTCTGATTTTTAATTCTGGGGCTAATGCAAACGCTTCTAGCTTTAGTTGCTCACTGCGAGCATCTAGCTGTGCGGCTTCTGCCATTAGCTTGTCAGCACGGTCACGTGGTGTCTCTGTGCTAGTGTTAACTGTTGGTAGTGTTACAAGCTCAGAAGTTGATAAATCTGCAGGCTTAATCTTATCCTTGAGTAAGAACTCATTGACTTCAGACAACAATACTGATGTCTTAGAGTTAGGTGTTAAGAATACATCTGATGTTGCTAGCTTCTTAATGTAGCCAGCGCCGTGTAATGTATTAAGAACGTTCTGACCGTCTGCAAAAAATCTACGGCTTAGTAGGTCACTAAGTTCGCCACTTTGCTGTCCTTCGTCACTTTCGACCAATTCCATTAGTCTATCGTGGTAGCTACCGGGCAGTCTTGCAGTTTCAGTTACTAGACAGTTTTGTGCATCGTTGGGCACAGTGCGCCAAAGAATTACTACTCTGTCACCGCCTTTGGTCTTACCAACATGTTTTACGTTTGCCATATAGGGCTCCTTATTCTGCGGCAGCTTCTGCTGGTGCTTCTGCTGGTGCTTCTTCAGTTGCAGTTGCTTCTGGTGCAGGAGCGGCAGCGGCTAAGAATGCTTCTACCTTAGCATATACGCTACCTACTGCGGCAAACTCAGCTGTGCGAAATGCGCCACGTGAACTTGCTAGATCGATAATGATTAGCACGTTCTTTAGATCTGCTAAACCTAGGCTAGGTGCTGTTGGTGCCTGGGCTTCTTGTGTTACTTCTTCAGTCATTTGATTCTCCTTAAGGTTAAATTGACTCGTCACAACTATTTAACTGGGTATTTTACCTAGGAGAAATTTCTTACCAAGTATTAGTATCAGTGATATCAATTTCAAATGTACCGGGGTAGTCGTTGATAATTGTATTCAACGTAACAGTTACATTTGCACCGATACCAGAACTATGATCCACGGTTAATTCCAAACTGTAGAGTTCGGAAAACTTATCAAAAATGTCATTGATAGTAACCAAATCTTCTCGAGTTAGTCGTACTGTATTTTTGCTCATTTAGGTTCTCGCACTGATAGCATCTTCTAAGATGCTTTCGACTAGTTCGTTAAGTGTAATGTCTTGGCTATGCGCTAGCTTCATCAAATCGAACAATACATCGTCTGGCAAGTCAAGTGGTACAGACACCCTAGTGTCATAGTCTTCGCCTGCTTTAATAGCAAGGCACTTCTGGATAAAGTCGTCGTCTACTTCTAGATCAATGTAGCTAACGTCATCCCATGCCTCATCGTTATTAACTTCACGCTCTTCTGCTTCATTCATATTTAGGTCTTTGAAGTCTGGATTGAACATACGATAGGCACGATTGTTCTGGTAATCGTGTGCCTGTACTTCGTAGACTACCTGTGTCTTGGTATCAAAGTAAATGCTAAAACTATAACCATCATGTTCACCGTTCCAGCTAGTCATAATATATGCATTGGGACCGTAGCTTTGCCATTGATAGTCACTGCCCTCGCTAATACGATAGTCGGCTAGTTCCATCCACTCTTTAATTGTCAACATGTTCGGGTCCTTTAATTTGATTAAACATTAGTTCACTTTTGTGAACATAAGCAACGGGCTTAACCCATCCTAATCTATACGCTTTTACTATCGAATCACGCATCGAAGTAGGGCAATCCTTACTAATCTCTAAACAAGCCCTGTTGTAGACAGTTAGCCCATCGTTAACAGTAAACCCATCGTCTCCGTGTATTAACTTAATATACTCGGCGTAGTGTTCTTTGATTTTCAAAATTTGTCCCCTTTGTTAAATGCACGGAATCGTACAAAGCGAGGGAATCGGAGACTGTAAGTACCATCTTGATTCTGTGTTACTGCATCTGCAAGTACTTCGGCAATGGTACCCATGACCAAGGCAGAGGCTTGCCAAAAGTCATCTCGCTGTTCATCACTAAATCCACTGCCAACGTTTACTTTAATGGTCTTACCATTGTCAACGCCTTCGCATACCAGAGCACCTAGCTTGCCTACGTTCTTACCTGTGCCTTCTTCAAGGCCAATGACTTCCAAGTCTACTGTGATAGTAGGCTTGATCTTTAGCCATGCATGGCTACGTTTGAGTTCATAGGGCGCACTTGGATCCTTGAGCATAATACCTTCGAAGCCGTCATCGATTGCCTTGCGATTGATAGCCTTAAAGCGAGCCTGTCCTTCGTCTGTGTCCAAATCAATAATCTCATGATCTAGTACAGCAACGTTAGGAGTTTCTTCTGCCCATAAGTCCTTCCATGCAATAACCTTTGCACTACGTTCTGTCTGCGGAGTAGCCCAAATACCTTCAGAAAAGGCACTTAGCGGAATCATGTCAAACAGCCATAGTACAGCGTCACTGGCCGCAACATCGCTCTTACGATGCACCTGCTTCATAAGATCCTGGAAACTGCTAGACATAACCTCGCCGTCAAATACCACGGGTTCAGTAATGCCTGTTACTGTCTTAGCAATCTGTGCTTTGATATGTTCAAAGTTAACTAGCTCTTTGCCGTTACGACTGTACTGATCGACACGACCGTCGGGATATACAATAGTAAGAACACGAACACCATCTAGCTTAACTTCTACCAGCTTCTCGCCTACCATCTTCTTAGGATGGTCAGTGCCGTCATGTGCCAACTGACAAGTGAACACAGGGATAATCAGGTCATCACGTTCGCAACGTTTTACCACAGTATTAATTGTAGTTTCGGTTAGACCGCAACGCAAGTCTTTGATAAGGATACGACGATACCAGTCGTTCCATTCTTCTTGTGTGGCGGCACCTAGACAAAGTTCAATAGCTTCTTTAGCGGCATTGCCGGTTAGCTTACGGGCAATAAGATTGTCACAAAGCTCACGGAAAGCCTTCCATGGAAGACCTTGTCCATCAGGACCGCCGTGTGTAGGAACCTTCTTAACACCAAATGTAATTAGAGCATCGTAGGCAAGTCGTGCGCCTTCAAAGAACTCCTCGCAATCTGCATCTAGTGCAGACTGTACAACAGCTTCCTTGGCCTTGCGGCTATTGTCTGATTCAAGTTGTTGAATTACTTGTACTGGGGTCATTGTCATCATCCAATTGATTTATAGTTACGCCTGCTTGTTTAAGGAAGTTTATTCCTGCATTACTTCTATAATACTGCCTATAGTAGACTTTGTCAATGCCACTTTGGTAAATTAGTTTGGCACATTCGATACAGGGTGCATGAGTGATAAACAATGTAGAACCTTCGGCGCTTTCGGCACTTCTAGCAACCTTGGCGATTGCGTTAGCTTCTGCATGAAGTACCTCTGGTTTGGTTACTAGCTTGTAACGACTAGTATACTCCTCGCCGGACTTGTCCATGTAAATGCCTTCATGCGGCCACTGCTCTTTGATTTCTTCCGGGTCTAACCAACCACCTGCACTACACCATTCTACATTTTCACAGTTGTTATCCCATCCTGCCGGCATACCATTGTAACCAATTGAGATGATACGATCATCTTTGACCATGATCGCACCAACTTGTAGTCTGCGGGCAGTGCTTAACTTAGCATAGGTCTCTGCTACCTGCATGTGAGCCCTAATAATTTTGGGCTTCATTTTACAGTAACACCTTCCTTGGGATCGTAGTAAGCCCAAGTACCAAAGGGAGGCTCAATCTTATCATTGCCATGAATGATGAACACTGTATCGCAGTAGTCGGGCTCGCCCCATGCACCAAACGGATATCCGTCTGTAAACATAATCAGCTTCTTAGGCTGGATATCGTTTGCTCGCATGTACTGCCAGTTAGCCATAAAGTCTGTACCACCGCCACCTTCTGGCTGGTAGTCAGAGAGGTCATAGCGAGTACCTTCGTTGTACTCCTTGTCTGCATAAATCTCTGTATCAAAACTCCAAATACGTACCTTAAAGTCTTGGTACTGATCCATAATGCCCTGTACCTCACTCAAGAAGTCCTTGAGCATCTTCTCGCCAATAGAGCCGGAAGTGTCAATACAAATGTGAACGTCGATAGTCTCTTCTGGCTTGCTACCTGGAAGCCAAACACCTGAGCCCCAAGTCTTCTTGTTAGGACGGCTCCAAGCAAAGTCGCTCTTGACAAGACTTTGGATTTGCTGGCGCAACAGTTCACGCCAGTTAATCTTAGGCTCCGTAAACTCCTTAATAAGACGTTTAACCATTCCGGGTACATTGCCTGCACCTGCGGCTTTTGCGGCACTTAGTACAGCCTCACGGAATTCGTCCTTGAGCTTCTTAGCTTCTTCTTTGCTAATGGTAGGCATCTTAGACAGCGGACCATCGCCTTCACCGTCCCCTTCACCGCCGTTGCCTTGACCTTCACCATCCTCGCCCTCGGGCAAGTGCTCGTCAAGTGTGTACAAGCTACTAATGTCAATCTTCTTGGCCTGCTGGTAGATGTTGTCGTAGACTTCTTCTGTAAACATGTCCTTGTAACGTGCATCCAACAGAGGCTTAACTACAGTGATAGGGTCACCGACTTTGCCTTCTACCAACATGCCGTTAATAACATAGTCGCCAGCAATGTTCCACATCTGTGCGTCACGGTCGCCCTTACGGCTAAAGTGATCCAATACACAATGTCCTACCTCGTGTCCAAACAAGAACTGAGCTTCACGCACAGATAGTTTACGCACAAAATTTTGGTTGTAGTAAAACTTCTTACCGTCTGTAGCGGCAGTAGGAATAATATGAGTAGCGTCTATCAATTTAAGACGTGTAGCAAGGTTGCCCCAAAAAGGTTGTTGCATGAGCAAGCCCACACGGGCTACCACTAGCTTTTCTTCAACTTTAGGGTCAATGGGAAGGGGTTCTTTGGACAAGAAGTCCTGGCGGATATCTTTAGTAACAGCGGTGGTACCTTGTGTAGACATGTGCAGATCCTTTTAACTATTCTAATATTATATGCTCTTTTGCGACCTGTGTCAAGTTAAATTATGCCGCCAGTGCCTTTTCAAGGCCCGTAGTGTCCAACTCACTCCCGTCACGCATTACATACGAAACGGTATAGTTCTCACGACCGCCACCCATGAGCATGTCATACTGCTCAGTCTTGGAGGCAATCTCACGACGCATGTAACCATACTCACCATTCTCAATGGTGCGACGAGCAACCCAACGACCACCTTCCCAGTAAAGGCTAAACGGAGTCTCCCACTCTTCGCCTTCGGGAGCAGAGTCCTTGACAATGTCGTAGGCCAGCAGATACTCTTCGTAGCCCTCATTGCGCTCTTCGATGAGAGCAGTTATAGTAGGGATGCCCAACTTGACAATTTTGTCAACTTGGGCCTGTGTAAGGTCACGCACCACATAGGTGTTTCCGCCTTTGTACTTCCAACGCTGAGGGCAAGTACCTTTGCCGTCCCAATCATGGGCACCATAGTTTTCACGAACTTGTGTTTGGATTACGATTTTCATATTGAGCTCCTAATTCCTTACTATGTTCATAGTATACCATATTGGACACCAGAAGTCAACCAAAATCTGCATCTTTTTTGTTGTATTTTAGCCACAAAAAACCCCTTATAAATCAATGACTTACAAGGGGCTTTTCTTGGGGTTTGTTGCAGAAAAGCAACAAAATTGCTTAAATTTTAAGCAAATTAGCCTTCATAAACAGCACTATTTGAGCTATGCTCAAACACCTCTGCACTACGTAGACGTACACCTGCACCCACAGGGTATCTTGCGTTAAAGGATTTTCCATTAGGTAAAGTATAAGTCTCACCACGTTGATAGGTAGCTAGGATCTCTTGCATAGTTTTATAAACCAGTTCTGCAAACTTCTCACAGCCTACTCCATCTACAATGCGTAGGTCGCAAATGGCTCCACGCTCATGTGGTTTCAGGTCTGGTTGAGTACCAACACCTGATACAGGAGGATTCCCCATCCAACTCATTTGTTGGAAGAACGCTAAGTGTGGGTCGTCGTGTGCAACAACTAATGTGTGGTCAAACATGTATTCTGACCATTCTTTAAATGCCTTGAGCCCGCCAAAGTCCATCACCCAGTTCTTGTCATCTAATGATTCGCTCTCAAAAATCAATTTGATACCAAGTGAGTAACCGTGAATAAGACTGCAATGACTATGCGTACTGCGCCATTGACGGAATGTACAGCTTAGTCCTCGGTCGTTGCCATATGTTTTTGTTGATAGATATTTTGCCATTGTTAGTTCTCCTTACTTGAATTAGCAATGACACGCAGAGTATTTAAAGAGGGATGAGCGTCTGTAGTCCTCTGCATGTATTTACTGGCTTGTGTTACTTGCACCACATTAGTGAAAACATTCCAGCTACAGTTTCGTCTTTAAAGTAGATCCTGCGACCGTAATCTTTTTCTACCCATGCCCAATCGGGGTCGGATTTTTCTGAACCAAAAGCAAAAGCATGAACGGCTTGATCATATAATGCAACTTCGCAACTTGGTCCAAAGTGTTCCCAGCACCAATTACGGCACTCGACAAATTCTTTTACAACATCCTGGTCAGTTACATATCCGCCCGACCATCCTGTAATCTTAGGAGCCTTACGTGTATTACGATGGCGTGTAAAATTAGCATAGTGAGTAAAGTGATTGCTACCTCTATGCCTGCCGTCCATCTTGATTAGTTCAATTGCCATTAGAATTCCCTAGGTGGCACCGGCGAACGTAACAACCACATATTACGTTCGTCTTCGTCATCAAAGTCTAGCCGGATAGTATGATCCTGGTACTTGCCTTCAAACCAACCTTCATTATTTGATATTAGATGAAAGAACATATCATTGGGATCGGGCTTTTGATATTCTGGATTCTTAACCCATTCCGAGTGCTCACGTACAGTAAAGCCGAAATTCTCTTTTAGATTCCATGCAAAGCAATTACTCAAGCCGAACTCCGAGAGTAACCACTTCTTGACTTTCTCCCAGTCACCCCGGGTATACACTACAGCTCTCATGACCACCTCAACACAAACATTGCCCTATCTTCCTCTTCTCTAAACCATAGCCTAGCATTGTTAGCATACCAACGAGCACCCGGCGACCATACTCCATCATCTGGGGGACTATCAAATGTATTAACGCACCAATCAAGCATAGTGTCCCAATCCATTTTATTATACTCCGGACCGAAATATACTGTCTTTGGTCTAACAGTGAAATACGTTTGACCGTATACAGTCCCTTGATCTAATTCTAATTTACTTTTCATACAAATGTTAACGCAAACATTGCGGCATCTTGCTGACGTTCAAAAACAAACACCAGTCCCATTGTAGTATACTGACCTTG
>Ga0078894_10001438_pt1 | contig 17634 bp, 18 predicted proteins | sample LauGreSu1BDMLBSD_2_FD_67506 | JGI IMG/M metagenome (GOLD analysis project Ga0078894, IMG submission 67506) | Freshwater lake microbial communities from Lake Michigan, USA - Su13.BD.MLB.SD (version 4) (version 4) | ecosystem: Environmental > Aquatic > Freshwater > Lake | place: Lake Michigan... | reverse complement strand
GAAGAGATGTTCTTGAAGATGAAGCCTAGGGTTGATGCCTTCGTGAACGGAATCGTTGGTCTTGAAGTGCCGCTCCACAGCAGACTTATGCGCTTGGCTGGTCGAACAGACTGTGTTGCAGAGTTCGATGGAAAACTCAGCATCATCGACTTTAAGACTGCGGAGAGAATGAAAGACACGCAAGGATGCCATGACTACTTCTTACAGGCAACCGCGTACTCTATCATGTTCCAAGAGTTGACTGGCACTCGTGTACCACAGATTGTGATTATGATGGTTAGTGCCGAAGGTGAAGAGCAAGCATTCGTAGAATCTCCAAAGAAGTTTGTTCCCGAGTTAAAGGAACGCATTGACGAGTTCTACTCAGAGTTTGATCCCGAAGAGGTCATTGAGGAGATCAAGAATGGACACGCTAACTGAAGACAGGAAAGTACTGTTACTAAACGCATCTGAGCAAATCATCGGAGTCATTGATTGGTGGCGTGCTGTAACCATGCTTATGCAGGGTAAGGCGCGAACGCCATTTAACTACGAGCATTGCTACGATATCAAGACTGGCTCTGGCGTATTTCGCTTACCGTCTGCATTGGTGTTGGTGAACTATGTGTTTATTCCGTATCGACTAGCAAGGCCTAGCAAACGGAACATTACACGCAGAGACAACAACGAGTGTCAGTACTGCGGATGTCATGTAAGTGGAGAGCGAGTTACCATTGACCATGTGTTCCCAAAGTCTCGCGGCGGCAAACACGAATGGACAAATGTTGTAGTGTCTTGCAAAAAGTGCAATGCAAAGAAAAGCAACAGAACCCCATCTGAGGCAAGCATGAAACTGCGATCACATCCCGTTGCTCCAAAGAAAGGTCTGCTGTTTGTAGAGATTGCAGACGAGTACCACAAGACCATTTGGAGTAGGTGGTTGTCTTGAAGCGCGTGGTAGTCACAGGAGCGGCAGGATACATTGGTGCAAATGTTTGCATCCAGTTGCTTGATCTTGGCTACGATGTAGTCGGGGTTGATCGTGATTGGCCTGCCCTTTCTAGACTCAACATTCCTACAAAGTACGGATACGATGTTTGCTCTGCCAATCTAGATGAGGTATTTTGGAGAGCAGGAAAGGTAGACGCTTGCATACACTTGGCAGCAGACATCTCTGTGCCAGAGTCTGTACAGAAGCCATTAGAGTACTACTACAACAACACATACGGTTCATTGAATGTGTTGCAGTCCTGTGTGCGGCATAAAGTTCCTCAGTTCATCTTGTCCAGTACTGCCGCAGTATATGGAGGAGGTACTGGAAACTGTAGCAGAGAAACCGATCAACTGTCTCCGATAAATCCTTACGGAAAATCAAAGCAGATGGTTGAAACCATGCTATATGATGCTATGATTGCATCAGGTATCAGGGGTTGTGCGCTGCGCTATTTCAATGTTGTTGGTAATGATCCTCTACAAAGAGTCAAGGACGCCAAATGGAAAATCAAGACCAATCTGTTTCCAACCTGCATGAGAGCAATCACTGGCGAGATACCCGAAGTGTTGGTGTACGGAAAGGATTACTTCACCGAGGATGGAACCGCTCAACGGGATTACATTCATGTGAGCGATCTAGCCAGGGCACACATTGTTGCAATGGAACAAGGCCTAGTAGGCGCGTTCAATTTGGGTACAGGAAATTGCTATTCGGTTCTGCAAGTACTGAATGAATTCTCAAAGCACAGCGATAAACTGAAATGGCGATTTGTTGATCGAAGACTTGGCGATCCTCCTAAACTTCTTGCTTGCACGGACAAGATAAGCCTAGCAACTGGTTGGAAACCACAATACAAACTCACGGATATGGTTGTTGATTACATCAAAATGATTGAGGTACAGAATGAGCAAACCACAGAAGCGTAAAGAAAAGCAGATGCAGAAGAAGCGTCTGAAAAAAGGAAAGGCGATACAGCAGCATCTAAGCGCCTTACGAAACTTCAATGTTGTAGCAGTCTTCATTGCTAAGAATGAGGCAGAAGCACTACCAAGGCTTATGAAGAGTCTTGATGGATTTGCTGATCGCGTTGTGATTGTCGATACTGGAAGTACAGACAATACGGTGGAAGTAGCAACACAACTTGGTGCAGAAGTGCATATGATGCCCTGGCCAGATTCATTCTCTGCCGCTAGAAATAGAGCAGTCGAACTTGCAAACGCAGGCTCTGCAACATGGATAGCAATGTTCGATGCAGATGAAGTACTAGAGAAGGGTAGAGAGTTGCGGTGGAAACTTCAGAAGGTTCCCGATAGGATTGGTGTTGTTAGCATTTTCCACAGAACCAAGTTTGGACATAAGTTCCCACGCGCTTGCATTTGGAAGCCAGGTAAAGCAAAGTGGAAGTACAGATTCCACGAACACCTGCTTTCCGATGAAAAGGGAATACAAGTAACCATCCCACACTTTGTAGACCATCCTGATGATGTTGGAAAGAACCACGACAACGATAGAATTCTAGAGTTGATGCGTATGGATACTGTCGAGTATCCCGAGGACTGGACCAGACACTACTACTACGGTCGGCAGTTGTATTTCAGAAAAGATCCTGCCTGTTTGGACTACTTGCGAAAGGTGTACGACAAGAGTACATGGCTAGCAGAAGCGGGTCAGGCAGCAGTCTTTGCGGGTAACTTCTTTGAGTGGCAAGCAGAACAACTTATGAAGTCTGACAACGAAAACAAGGATCAACTTGCCGCTGAAGCAAGTCAGATTGCTTGCAACTTCTACAAGATGTCTATTGCCAAGTATCCTCGCCTACGCGGAGCATATGCTGGCATGGTCAGGACAACCACGGACAACTACGAGCGCCTGGTGTCTGCAATGACTGCATTGAAGGTTCCTGAGTCTACCTTCTTTGACGATCCTCCGCGCTACTTCAGCAAGCAGGGTGTGGATAGTTTTGTCGAAATCATCCGTAGTCTAGAACATCTCACCAACGGAGGCGCTAATGCTAGTCACGCAGAAGCAGTTTCTTGAGAGACTAGATAGGCACATAGCAAAGCATAAGAATGGCTATATCGAAAGCATCCTTGCTGTGTGTGAGGAAATGGGAATAGACCCCGAGCAGGCAGCAAAGTACTTGTCCAAGCCAATCATAGAAAAGATCAGAGCAGAGGGAGAGAGTATCAATCTGCTACCAACTACTGCTAAACTACCCATATGAAAACTAACGGCTTTACAGCATACAAACTGTATCTTGCGGTGAAGAGCCATTTCACTCAAGACAGTTACGACTACTTTAAGTACGGAGGAAAGACAAGAGCCAGCAGTCAAACATTTGAAAGGCGCACGGACAGATACTTCTTTGAGAAACTTGCCAAGAAGTACAATGAGCAAGAACTACTGGAGTTCTTTGTATCCAACTTCCTGATGAACGACCAGTTGTGGATTGGCGACGCATTCGATTCACAATGCGATCAGGTGTACACCGAATGGAAGCGAACACAGGAAAGCATCACCTACACATTCGGACAAGACTGCGAGTTCATGCTGAATCACATTGAACAGCATGGTATGTCTTTTGATTCGCTGTTCGTTGCTGCACCGTATCCGTGTACTCCTAAAGACGCCATACAGTACCCACCTGTGGTTCGTATGTGGCTAAGAGGAGAGATTCACATAGAGTCATTGGTGTTGTTGGATTGCATCTTGGGTTTCATGCCCAAAGCCAACAAGAAACTGAGTAGAGATTTCAGTTGGTCTGTGTTCTACAGAAAGATCATGCGCTACAAGCCATTTGTATCTGTTTGTGCCAAGCCAACCAAGTTTAGAAAACTGTTGCAGGAAAAAGTAAGCAAGCGCGGTGTGAAGGCTTGACTTGCTCTATAGATACCGTATACTTCACACATCGTTTACACGAAACAAGAAAGGAAACGAAACATGGGATTCAAGGATCTTAAGAAGTCATCGGGTGGTGGGTTTGATAAACTGAGTTCAGAACTCAACAAACTCGCCAAGAAGGGTAGCGATTCGTACAAGGACGACCGATTTTGGCGTCCTGAACTGGACAAGTCAAGTAACGGCTATGCTGTTATTCGATTTCTACCTCCAGTAGAAGGAGAGGACATTCCGTGGGCACGGTGCTTTACTCACGGTTTCCAAGGTCCTGGTGGATGGTTCATTGAGAACTGTCCAACCACGGTAGGTAAGAAGTGTCCTGTTTGCGAGGCCAACTCGCGTCTGTGGAACAGCGGAGATGAGGGTGATAAGGATATCGCCCGTCAGCGTAAGCGCCGCCTGCACTATGTTTCCAATGTGCTTGTGGTGAGTGATCCATCTGCACCGCACAACGAAGGAAAGGTTTTCCTGTTCAAGTACGGTAAGAAGATTCACGACAAGATTGTGCAGGCAATGCAACCTGAGTTTGAAGATGAGAAGCCTATCAATCCTTTCGACTTTTGGAAGGGTGCAGACTTCAAACTTAAGATCCGTAAGGTAGCGGGATACATCAATTACGACAAGAGCGAATTTGATGCCCCATCTGAACTCTTCGATGGAGATGACGCCAAGTTGGAGGCGTTGTGGAAGAAGCAGTACTCTCTCAAGGAGTTTATTTCTTCTGACACCCACAAGTCGTTTGAGGAACTGAAGACCCGTTACGATGTAGTGATGGGATTGTCTGACGCGGGAGTTCCGCGTAAGGCTTCAGCCGAAGATGTAGACTTGGATGAAGAGGACGAGGCTCCTCGCGCAAGTTTCAAGCCAAGTGGTGCAGCAAAGCCTGCTCCGCCGGCAAAGAAGCCTGCGCCTGCACCCAAGAAGGTGGAGGAGTCAGAGGACGAGGACGATTCGGATGATGCCATGAGTTATTTTGAGCGTCTTGCTGCTGACGACTGAGCAAACGCAACCGAATCTCTCGAACAAGGGCGCGGAGCAATCCGCGCTCTTTCTTTTGTGTGCGTCAAAATCGCTGTCAACATAGCGTTTCTTGCATACATAAGGCATGAGAATAGCGGGCGTTGATTATAGTTTACGCTGCCCTGCCGTGTGCGTATTTGACGGCAACAAGAAGTTTTGCATCTCTGAATGCACCTTCCACTTCATGTCACCGACCAAGAAATACGACGCTCAGTTTCCTCAGAACATCAACGGAACTCTGATGCACGAACACAAGCATGAGTGCGAGCGATACTCTGCTATCTCAGATTGGGCACTACAGATAGTGAAAGACTGTGACTTGGTGTGCATAGAAGACTATGCGTTTGCCGCTAAGGGTAAGGTGTTCCACATTGGAGAGAACACTGGCATCTTCAAGTACTTGCTGTGGAAGCAGGGAGTAAAGTACTCTACAGTACCTCCAACTCAAGTAAAGAAGTTTGGCACAGGTAGAGGCAATGCAAAGAAAGAAGATGTGTACGCTGCTTTCAAAGCAGAGACACGGGTTGATCTACAGTCTGTGCTTGGTACTACAGGAGCGCAGATCAAGAGTCCTGTTGCAGACCTTGCAGACGCTTACTACATCTGCAAGTACGGACATCACTTGGCTTTCAAGTCTTGACTAGACACCACAGTATCGGTGGACTCTTCTGTTAGCCATTTCTCTGCCCATAGTTTCCACTCAACCAGTTCCTGTTCGCTGATGTTAGACTTGCCATCGGATTCGATGAGTTGCGTCTTGTTGTCCATAGTAATCTCCTTATGCCTTTACAACTTGAGTGAAGTAATCGCCTTGTGATGGCCAGTCTCTGATGTTTAGTATCTTGGAGTCTGGCAATGCTGAAGGTAACGAATCTCTTGTTAGTTCTATCCGCATAGTATATCCACTAGCGGAAACAAGTCTATGACGAATCGCACTAACGATGTATTTACCGCTCATGTATTTATCCAACCAATCCACATAGCCGTTGTCCTTTGCTTCAAACGATGGAATGACTATGTTGACCACGCTTCCGATTCTCAAAGTAGAATCGCCTGGTACGCTTATCTGTAATTGGCATCCTTCGATCTGCTGCATCTGTGCGTTTCTCTTCAGAACCCAATCGGAGTATCTATCGTTGTCTTGCATGGACGATTCGCTTCCCATGAGTCCAGTATGCTTTGGATAGTACTTGAAGTACGACCAGTTCTTATCACTTAGATCGTCATTGCCTGGAGCAACTAGAGGTCTTTCGTGTACATGATCCTGACCGCTGAAGAAGTCTCTACCGTATGAGTAATCTGAGAATGCCCATTTCTTTCTTACAATATCGTGCGTGAGCAATCTGCTAGAGAAGAATCCATTCTCTATGTTCTTCATTGTGTTGTGGTATTCCATCATCAAGAAGTCTTGAATGGTTTCGTATTCTCTTTGTAGATTTCTAACGCTCGGCTGTCCGCCTTCGGCGTTGCGAACGACTGAGAAGTACTCGAACTGTGCAACTGGCTCTGCGGTTGCTATTGCAAGATTTGAGAATGACTTGAACTGGAATCCTTGTAGGTCTTCGTAGAAAACAAAGTTGCAGTTCTCTCTGTTCTCTAGCGAAACGCCTCGAGCAGCAAGCCAATTAATAGCGGACAACGGACTCCAATACGGTATCACGAATCTGTGCTTGTGTAGGGTTTTGTCTACTTGAAGTGGTTTCTGATTCAGAGAGTTTCCGTAGTCTACCTTGAGATAGTCTTCGTAGATGGTCTTGACCATCTGATCTACGGTTCCCTCGAATGCTTTGCTGATCTTTGTCTGCTGACTCTTTACAAACTCCTCTGATACGAAGTGAAGAGTGTATCTCAGACCCATATCGTTTGGTTGTGGCTGTCTCTCGCTGATCTTGTAGATTCTAAATGTGCGGGTTATAGAGGATTTGCCGCTGCCTCCGTCTAGAACTGGAACAGAGAAGGACAGTATCAGTTTTTCTCTACCACATATGCTGAAGTGATACAGTAGGTTCAGAGAGTCTAGTATCTCTATCTGACCACTCAAGCAGTTGGTGTACATATCCTCATAGATTTCGATGCTGTCCCACAACTTCGTGATATCGACAGTTGCGTTACTTACATACGAAACCAATGTACATTGCGTTACATCAAACGAATTGGTTGCACTTGAGTCTTTTCTCATAACTCCTCATTGACAATGCTTTCAAACTTGGATGCTATGCTTCGTACAATGTCTGGATGCGGCAGGATAATGATTCTTCTGGCTTCATTGATCCTTTCTTCGTACTCCAAGTTTGTTACTGCGCGTAGTAGTTCTGCTTCTCCAAGCGGATTCAGATACGCACCCAATAGAGTTTCCTCAAACGGAAGTGGTGCAGTTCGTCCGTACTCATCAACCGTAGATGTTGTTTGCATCTGCGTTCCTGCTTGAACCAATCCGTTGTACGATGCCAGAGGTGCAAGTTCCATTCCGTTGTCGTCTTCAAAGTGATGCAACGCTTCCAAATTGATCTGCGCTCTGCGAATCACTCCGCTTGCAGTTGCTTCATACGATCCTGTAACAGCAATGCCGATATGGTCGCCTGGAGCAAACACACCAGACTCTTCAATCACGATTGCTTTTCCTAGAGTTCTATCCCAACAAACAAGATAACCGATGGGGCCATCTAGGTCTAGTTGAGTACCTGTAATGGCAAACACATAGTTTCCTTCCACAGCCTTATGATCTCTTCTCTTGCGGACAGATTCAAGCGGACTGTCTGTTATCGTGTCTAGGTCTAACAGGAACGCTTTGCCTGGATACTTGGACTCGCAATACTTGATAAGATCGCTAGTGGTCATTGGCCATTCGTAATACGGATTGTGTATTTCGTTGAACAGCAGAACAATCCAATGCAGTTCCGAGTCACCGTAGAGTTTGTCTGCGATAGTATCGGGTCGGTCGTGTTCCTTGATCGTGTACTCTCCGTACATGGAAGTGTCTGCTAGTCGATAGTCTATGCGTACTCGACGCAGAATATCTACGGCTACCTCGAACTTCTTGGTGCCTTTCAGATCGTAGTATAGAGTAGGAAACTTGTCGAAATATCCCATTAGAATCCTGCCTGGATGTGTTCTTTCTGTAGCGGTTCGACTTCTCTGAACTGCATTGATACTGAGATGTAAGCGGGCGCGCCGTCTTCAAAGGTAACGAATCCGCTATTCTCCTCACCGTAGGTCACATCTATCTTTTCGCATACCAATCTTCTGAGTCTAGGCATCCACTCGTTTTCTTTGCCGTTGGTGAAGAAGTTAATCTCAAACTCCGCAGGAACACCGTACATGGTTGCGCTTATCAGAGAAGGGTGAGCGTAGTATCGAAGCGTTCTGATTATTTGATACACCGCGTCTGTTTCTTTTGGAGTCTTCGGCATGAACACATACTCAAAGGTAAACGAACGCTCGTCTATGTCTTTGAATGCAATCTCTTTGTTTGAGTTCTTTGCCTTTCCTTCAGACAACAAACGATTGTCTTTGCCACCTGCGGATAGCATATCAGCAAGACCTTGAACTGATCCGCTTAGCCAGTCTCCAAATATTCCACCCCATCCCCGTCTTTCCGTATCTTTTCCTTCGTAGTTTGCAGACATAGAGAACTGGATAGGACCTGGGATATAGAGTGCTATGGAATCAACTGGTTTGCGCTGAAAGTTGGCTGCTACTCTTGTTGTTGCCACATAAGACTCTGCACCCCTAGTTCCTAGAAGACTTGCTCCTATTGCCTGTGCTGTCTTGCTTAGTGTGCTGTCTTCTGATGGTTTTGTTTTTCGATTGGTTGCTTTGTTGAACTCATAGAAGTCAAATAGTCCTCCGTCCACAGTTGCAGCAGAACCTGCAATACCACCAAGGCCACGAGATACTATCGACTCGAAAAGTTTTCTAGTATTCTTTGCCTTCAACTTGGTTTCTAGTTTTGCTGCTTCGTCAGCGTACACAGTAATCAATAGGAAGTTTGGCATCGCTTCCGATCCAACCTCTTCGGGGTAGTTTAGTTCGATACTGTTACCAGGCGTGGAGTGTCCTAGTCTGTTAAAGCCTCCGCTTGGAGACTGTACAGTTTCCAAGGCAGCGAATATGCCCGTGTTCAGACCGTCGTTTAAAAGTCTACCTTGATTGTTTCCTGCTGGCATAAGTTCTCCTACATATCGTATGTATGGCATACAAAGGCAAATACAATCCGATCAACCCCTCCAAGTACAGAGGAGACACCACTAACATCATCTATCGCAGTCTGCTAGAGCGCAGATTCATGGTGTACTGTGACTCAAACTCTGCAATACTGTGGTGGGCGTCGGAAGAACTGTCGATACCGTATGTATCCCCAGTAGATGGCAAGTGGCATAGATACTTTGTTGATTTTGTGGTGGGCATAACCGACAAATCAGGCAAACAGCAGACCATCATGGTGGAGATTAAACCGTACAGGCAATGTGTTGCTCCCAAGATCAGGGTGTTTGAGGATAATGTGGATCGAAGAAAGCGGGACTACAGACAGTACGCACGGTCAGTCAAGGATTGGGGTGTGAACTCTGCAAAATGGGCAGCAGCGGAACAGTACTGCAAGCAGCGGGGATGGACTTTCAAACTGGTAACAGACAAGGACCTGAAGCATGGCAAAGAACATCTATGACTCCTTGCACGACCAGTACATGAAGTACGCCAAGGGTAGTCCATCTGGAGCGGTGGTGGAGAATGCGGTGCAATGGTTCTACAGTCAGGTAAAGAATACTTTTGGCAGCACCCGCGTCCCGTTCAGCGTTGCGGAACAGGGAGCGGCCCGCATAACTTCAGACAGAATTGAAGCAGGAAAGATGTATCTGTTTGAGTACTCTGCTTCCAAAGACGAGGATTACTTTGACCGATTTCCGTTGGTGATACCATTCACGCTTGAAGAGGACAGAATACTAGGCTTTAACTTGCACTACATTCCGTCCTTATATCGGGTTAGAGCAATGAGCGCCATAGTGAAGTCAGCAACACCCGACAGAAAGTATCCGCCTACCAAAATAGCAGCCACTTCTATAGACTACACCACTATTGATGGGGGAGCATTGAACTACATGAGGATCAGCGTCAGGACTTATCTGTTTCGCAGGATTCAAAGCAAGATCGTAGAAATACCGGCAACGGGATGGTTGACCGCTGCTTTCTTACCAACTGCATCGTATCGCGGAAGCAACATGACCGAAAACAAAGTTGCAGCAGAGATGCTTAGACAAATCAGAAACCTGTAAGGGGGTAGTATGCGTATTGATCGTTTTGTAGCCGCTTGGTCAAAATATCAGCCATTGGATGTTACCCGATGGAACATTTTCTTTGGTAGGCCTGGAGTGGACAACGAACGCCTGAACCACATGATCCGCGAGGTATCTTTGCCAGGTAAGACTCTTTCGGGCACGGACTTTGAACCGTATGGGCCTGGCCGTCATATCGCTCTTCAGCAGAGGTACGAGGACGAACTCACCATGACCTTTTTGGTAGGCAAAGACGGATACGAGTCAGATTACTTCAGCGCGTGGATGGAACAGGTAATCAGTCCAAGAGACAACTTTGTGTCCTATTACAAGGACTATGTGGTTGATCTTGGAGTACAACAGTACGACAAAAAGGGAGTTCTACGGTACGCATGGAAGTTCTACGAGGTGTATCCGTACACAGTTTCGTCCACCGAACTAACCAACGAAGCAGAAGGTTCGTCCTTCTGGCTAACAACCAAAGTCACTTTCAAGTACAGGAACTTTAACTGGTCTGGAGTTACACCCGAGCAACCTGATCCAAGTCAGGGCGGCGGTGGAGGCATTTCTTTGCCTGATCTTGGCCCACTTCTGTAACCAAACATACATACGAATGGTCGCATTATCGCAATGCGTGAATCGCTTTACCTATAGGAGAATAGCATGGCATTACCAATCATCGGAACACCCACATACGACACTACCCTTGTATCAACTGGCAAGCCAGTGAAGTTTAGACCCTTCTTGGTCAAGGAAGAGAAAATCCTACTGATGGCATTGGAGAGCAAGAAAGAGAAGGAAACCATCTCCGCTCTGCGAACCATCATCGGAAACTGTGTACAGACGCCTGGTTTCGATGTGGACTCCCTGCCTCTGTTTGATATCGAATGGCTATTCCTGCAACTGCGTTCCAAGTCTGTTGGTAATACAGTAGAACCAGTAATGCGGCTTGAGTGTGGAGCGGAAGTAAAGGTGCCTGTGAATCTTGACGAGGTTCAGCCAGTCAAGTCTGACAAGCACAACCCAACCATTGTTCTGTTCGAGGACAAGAAGCGCAAGGTTGGAGTGATGATGAAGTACCCCAAACTCGACCTGGCGGTAAAGATGTCAGGTAAGAGCAAGAACGGAATGGACAAAGACCCGATGCTGGCATTCGATGTGGTTAGAAACTGCATTGAGTACATCTTTGAAAACGAAGAGATGCACGCAGCAGAGGATGTTGGGGAGAAAGAAATTGACACCTTCTTGGAAAGTCTAACCCAAGAACAGTTTATGAAGATCACAGAGTTTTTCGAGACAATGCCAAAACTAGAGCATGATGTGGAGATTCACAACCCTTGCACGAAGTCTCAACAAGTGATTACGCTAAAGGGTCTACAAGATTTTTTCCGATCCTCCTCTGCCACGACAGCATCGTAAATATGATTAACACCAACTTCCAACTCATGCAGCACCACAAGTACTCGCTGACTGAGTTGGAAGAAATGATGCCGTGGGAGAGGGCGATCTATGTTCACTTATTGGTGGAGTGGGTCAAGCAAGAGAATGAGCGAATCAAGAAGGAGAACGAGCAGATGAAAGCACAGTCCGCGAAGGCCCGTGCTGCATCATCAAGAGGTAGAAAACGAACTAGGTAAGAGATCATATGCCACCACCGACCGACATACAAACAGAAGCACTTCGTCGTATTGAAACAAGTGTTCTTGGACTACAAGAGGCATCTCTCAATATGACGGCAGTAACCGATGCTGCTCGTAGTATCGTAACTGGTCGCATTGGTCTTGAACGCGCTGCCCCTCTGCAAACCATCGCCGATGAGGTGATTGGTGTTGCCAAAAAGCAAGCGCAACTAGAAGCACGAACGCAACTCAGAGCAGCAGGAAAGAAACTTGATCCTGACACAAAGGCTCGCATCTCCGATGCCTTTGATACTGTATCTGAGGCTCTAAAGGACGGAACAGACAACGCTGCACAACGAGCGGAACTCATACTTGATGTACAGGCAAAGTATGCAGAGGAACTAACAGACAAGAGACAAGCCAAGATAGTCAAACAGCAAATAGCCAATGCAAAGCAACTGCTGCAAACTCAAAAGAAGGCTACTGTTGGATTCTTGGGAGAGATGGTAGAGGACTTCCGCGAAGGCCCTCTTGCAGAGTTTATTGGCAAAATCGAAAGCAACTATCTTGGAAAACTACTTGTACGCTTCAGCAAAGATCAGATTGCTGCGGTTCGTGCCCGCAGAGATGCCGAGGTTGCTGCCGCTGCAAAGCAGGTAGAAGATCAGAGGCGTGCTGCTGCCATCACTAAAGGTAGAGAAGAGGCGCTATTCAAGATTAAAGAGAACAGCGCCACGCAGGAAGCGTTGAGTCTAAAGGAAAAACTTGCTACTGAAAAGATTCTATTGGACACCGCAAAGGATCGCGGAGAAACCATAGACGAGGGTAGACTCGCTACTATTAATCAAAGCCTGGAACAACTACAGACTTCGTTTACTGCGCGAGCAACGGCGGTTGAGCAGCGAGACAAGGCAGAAAGAGAATACGAACAGATTCTCAGAGATGAGGCATACGCTAACATTGTTGCTGCAAGACAAAGAATACAAGATGCAGGAAGCGACCAGCAACTACGCGCAGAACTTGAAAGACAAGAACAGGCTCTGTATGTTGGTGAGCAAGGTGAAAGGTATAGAGCGGCGCTTGCGGAGGGAGAGAAACGAAAGGCAGCATTTCTTCAATCTCAAACTCAAGTGCAGCAACAGTCAAATGCTCTTCAGAGTCTGTCAGAAACACAATTCAAGACTCAACTGGTAGAAAAGCAAAGAGCGGGCGAAACAGAAACTGAATTTGCGGAGCGTCAGCAAGTAGCGTTCCAACAGTTCAGAAGCGAAGCAACCAAGACTGCTATTGAAGACCTTCAAGAAACAGAGGGAAGCCAATACGCAGAAGTCGGTAAGATGTACGAGCAGATTCTACAGTCTTTCTCGAACAACATTGCTTTGGAACTGAATGACATTGAGAAGAGCGGTAAACTAAATGAAGAACTAGTCAAGAGACTCGCTGCTGGCGATATCTCTGTGCAGAGTTATCGAGATGAAGCAAACGCTCTGAAGACTAGAATGGTTGCAGGCCCAAACGCTCAGTCGTATCAACCAATGGGTACAGGTGGATTCGATAGCGTGGGAGCAGGAGTTGGAGAGACTAGCATTGGTGTCGGAAGCGATCTTTACAATCTGCTTGCCGCTGATCTTCTGTTCCTAAAGAACTGGTCGAAGATAATCGGAGAACATCAGATTCTTGCTGCCAAAACAAGCAGCATGATGCTTGAGTACTTTAAAGCATTGCTAGACTACTTTGCTTCTGGTCCGATAGATGTTAGCGTTCACTATGATGAGCGCGGTACTAGAATGTCGGGAGACAGAAACAGAAGGAAGTTTGGCTCTGCTCTAGAAGAGTTGTCTGTGGGCGATCAGGCTCAGTCGCTTGTAATGCAAGAGAAGACCGCACAGACTGCTGCTGAAAGTTCTAGACTAAGTGCGGCCGAAGTGGATCGCCTAGCACAGGTTTCTCCAGAACTAATGTCTCCTGAAGCAATCGCAAAGGCGCGTGCTGGTGATCCAGGCCTAGTCGAACGACAAAGAGTGTTCGAGCAAGAGATTACTCGCCTCAACGACATTCTTCAAATGACAACAGAGGATCAGAAAACTGCCGTCAAAGACGCAGGGTTCCAATCCGTAGAACAGGTAGAGCAGGCAAAGCAACTACTAGAGCAACAAAGACAAGCAGAAGAGAACGACGCCACGCGAAGTGCGACTCTTCTGAAAGACGGTCTTGGAGCCAGTTCGCCTGGATGGTTGAAGGATATCAAAGACTACACTTATGCTTTGCTAGAACGAAGCAAAGAGATAGTAACTAACACAGGAAATAAACTACAAGAAACGCTGACTCCAAAAGCGTCTGAGAAGGCAAAAGCAGCAACCGCTCAGGCTACGGACACCGTGCCGCTACAGACTGCTGCACAAACTACTCCAACGCCTGCCGCAGACGCAGCAACCCAAGCGTCTGAGAAGACTGAAGCGAGCGTTAGCGGTATGGCATCACCAGTTGCTGGTCCTGGTGGAGTCGCTATCTCCATCAACATTGGTGACAAGGTTGGTGGTATCGTAAAGGAAATACAAAATAAAGCAACTGAGTTTGGTAGTGTGATTCAGACTCAAGTGCAAGCAGTTGCAGGACAGGCCACAGAAATAGTTGGAACCCTGCAAACCAAGACAACAGAATTCGCTACCTCCATATCCAGTAGAATTCTTGCTCCCTCTGCTTCTGCTGCACAGACCCAAGAGCAGACTGCAACCGCACAACAGCAAGCAACAACACAAGCGGCCAACGATCAGAAAAAACCAGATCAGAAAATGGGATTCTTGCAGAATCTGTTTGGTGGTGGACTGTTTGACAAGATTCGTGGAGCGATGGATGCCTTTAAAGGTGGATTCGCAAGCACTCTCAAGGCAATTGGAGAAGGCTTGCAGTCTGTGTTCACCGCATTGGGTGATGGACTGAAGAAACTCGGCGATCCACAGGTGTATCAGGGTGCTGTTGCGTTGTTTATGATAAGCGCCGCTCTGCTTGCATTTGCTGCCGCGATGTATGTGTTTGGTCAAACCAACTGGCTGGGAGCGTTGATTGGTATTGTAGTGTTCGCTGCATTCGCTACTCTGTTTGCGCTTGCTTCTGTGAAGTTGGCAGCAGTTGCACCTGCAATTGCCATAGCAGCAAATGCTTTGCTGCTTGCTACTCTACCGCTGCTTGCGTTTGCTGCCTCCATGTACATTCTTGGGCAGGCCTTGCAGTTGTTCTCTGAGATTGGTCTGGTTGGAATGCTCTCTGCACTTGGATTCCTGGCAGGACTCGGACTCATTGCACCTCTGCTAGCCGCTGCAGGACCTGGACTGATCGCGTCATCTGTTGGATTCCTGTTGTTTGGTTTCGCGTTGATATCGTTGGGTCTTGGTATTCAGATGTTTGCCAAGGCAGCACTCAGCACACTACCAGTTGTGTTGCTGTTGCTGGCTGGACTTGCTGCCATATCGTATGTGTTCATGGCAGCAGTTCCTGCTATTGCAGCGGTTGGTGCATCATTCCTACTATGGGGAGTGTCTTTGATTGCACTTGGTCTTGGTATTCAGATGTTTGCCAAGGCAGCATTGACCCAACTACCTCTTGTGCTGCTGTTACTGGTTGGTCTTGCAGCGTTTTCGTTTATGTTCTTGGCAGCAGTTCCTGCCATAGCGGCGGTTGGTGCATCGTTCCTACTGTTCGGTGCTGCTCTGATCGCACTCGGTCTTGGTATTCAGATGTTCGCTAAGACAGCATTGACGCAGATCGGAATTGTTGTTGCGGCATTGTTGCTACTTGGTCTAGCAGCGGTATTTCTGGCTCCATTTGCATCCGCGATAGCCGCGGTTGCTATACCGTTGTTGCTGCTTGGTGCTGCTCTGATTGCTCTTGGTCTTGGTTTGACCATGATAGGTCAAGCAGTAAAGTCAATGTCATTCAGCACTCTTCCTGCACTTGCTATTGGACTGATGCTATTGGCAGTAGCAGCAATACCCCTTGCAGTTGCTGCGCCGTTCTTGATGATTGCTGCTTTGGGAGTGTGGGCGTTTGGATACGCATTGCAGACTTTGGGAGCAGGCATCGCCGCATTCGATCAAATAGGTACAGGAAACATACTGTCTGTGTTTGCATCTCTAATGATGCTTGCGTTTGTTGCTCCGTTCTTGCTTGGTGCTAGCCTGGTACTCATGCTTGCAGCGCCTGGATTCTGGGCGTTTGGATACGCATTGCAGTCTTTGGCGCAAGGCATCATGTCATTCAATGATGTTGGACTAGCAGGTATCCTAGCAACATTTGGTACACTATCCATGATATCCGCAATGGCACCTACGCTGTTCCTTGCAAGCGTGTTCTTGCTTGCAGCAGCGCCTGGATGGCTTGCTTTCGCTACAGCATTGATGGTATTGGGATACGCTCTTGGATTCTTCACAGAGAATGCAGAAGGCATACTACCCGCTTTGGCTGCGTTGGCTGGTCTTGCAGCAATGAGTCCGTTCCTAGCAATAGCGGGTATCGGTCTGATGATCGCCGCGCCTGGATTCATGGCGTTTGGAGTTGCCATTGCTGTTCTTGGAGCGTCATTGGTGATCTTCGGAAAGGCGATCAACATGATTGCCGAGGGATTAGAAACGCTCGCGGATATCGTGGGATGGATTCCTCTGATTGCAGTAAGCATCGGACTCATGGTGCTGCTACTGCTGCCGTTGGTTGTTCCCATGCTGATCGTTGCTGCCGCCCTTGCGCTGTTTGCGTTCTCGTTGATTGCATACGCAAATGCGTTGGGACTAGTAACCCTTGCTCAAGCAAATGCAGCAATTCCTGAGCAAGCGTCACAGTCTCAGGTCACATACAATGTTGCAGATATGCAGATTGACAATCTGCCCCTGAGTTTCCCTGAGTTCACCATCATTCAACAGCCTGGCAATACGATGGGTGAGGGTGTAGGTAACGCTGTTGCCAATGTACTCAATTCTGTGGTTGCTCCAATGTTCGTTGGTGGCGGTGGTGGAGGAAACGGAACAACTGGTCCTATCCGAAACACAGAGAACACCTTCCGCAGAGTACAAGAACGCTTCTACAATGCCGCGCTGATCTAAAACGAAAGCAGCCTGACCGTTCTTGGTCAGGCCGCTTTCTGTCCCTGTACGCCAGGTGCTAGTGCGCTGAAAGAAGATCAGGTCGAATGCTAGGCGTTAGTGGCCACGGCGCGGGGTGTCATCGTCAACCGATACAGAGCCCTGTCCGATCTTACTCTTGATCCAGTTTTAGTTTTGGCAGTCTGCCTGGACGAACCTTAGTTCGCTTCCAACGGCGAGTCCGCTGCATAAGTCTGTACGAGTAGTCCATGTCAGCAATTTCGCGCTTGTACACCTCAATGTTTACGGGCAATCTATAGTCTTTGATGTACTGTAGCGCACGGGCATCAGCATCCAGTTCGCAGACGCGAACACGATTAAAGATGTCTGTGATCTCGTCTGCGTCCAGTTCTAGTTTTCCGTCAACCCAATCGTCCATGAGTTCCTGTGCGTCATGGCCATTAGGCATGGTTGTCACGGTCCACGCAGGATCGTTGAAAAACCATTGACTCATGTGACCAAACTCATGTGCAAGTACTGCAAGCCATTTGCTTCTAGGCCTGCCTCTTGCTACTGCAAGCACACCTGGCGTACGGCCATGCGGTGCTGAGAAGTACCCTGCTAGTTCTCCTCGCGGTTCTCCAAGTGCGGTAAGGCTTGAACCTTTACCCCATACCAACTTCACATTAGTAAGTTCGCAACACCGTTTCACTACTTGAAGAAACTCTTGTACTCTACGGTCGGTGGTAGTCATAGAAGTCTCCTTTGGTTGCTAGGTAAGT
>Ga0078894_10001437_pt1 | contig 17638 bp, 6 predicted proteins | sample LauGreSu1BDMLBSD_2_FD_67506 | JGI IMG/M metagenome (GOLD analysis project Ga0078894, IMG submission 67506) | Freshwater lake microbial communities from Lake Michigan, USA - Su13.BD.MLB.SD (version 4) (version 4) | ecosystem: Environmental > Aquatic > Freshwater > Lake | place: Lake Michigan, USA... | reverse complement strand
TTGATAATCAATAAGATAAGCACATTGTTAATTTATTTTAGAAAAATGTTAAGTTATTGATTACCAATATTTTGTATTAAATTAACAAATTGTGGTTAAATTTAGTATATTTACACTTAGTGAATTATGCATTTAATTGAGTTAAAATGCATAGTTAACTGCTTATAATTGACTAATTTAGAATATGCAACATACTTCGATCAGCCCATCGCGCATCGTTACCGTTTTAGGACTATTTATTCTGTTTTCTTCAAAACTGTATTCTCAGGCTTTTAATTTTAGTGTAACCAACCAATATCTGTGTTATTATGGTCCTTCAACTTATACCACAGGTGCTACGGTTTCATCTTCTGCAGCTTGTGCTACCAGCTATACATGGGTTGTTGCTGGACCTGCTTTAACTCCCAGCGCCCAAATTGCGAGTGTTCCCGGGGGCTCAGCATCCGCAATTAGTTTTTCAGCTTGCGGTGTATACACCATTACTTGCTACGCATACAACAACGGTATACCATGCACCAATGTAGCTCAAACCGTGGAAGTGGTATGCCCCAATGCCTGCTCTGTAATTGCTACACCCAGTACGCCTGCTTTATGTGCAAGTAATATTGCTACTCTGTCCTCTGCTTGTGCAACAACCTACACGTGGTATGCACAACCTGTAGGCTCTACGGTAAGTAATATTGGTACCGGCCCCAGTTTAACAGTTGCACCCAATGTTAACACTTCTTACACGGTTGTAGGAATAACCGCGCAGGGCTGTTCGGTTTCTGCAACCAAGAGTTATAGTATTCAACAGGCTACCATGACCGTAAGTCCGCTTAACAGCACATTATGTCCCGGTGCCCCACTAACACTCAATGGCGCAGGAACGGCTGTAAATGGAACCAATGTTGCTGCTGGTACTGCAACCACTGGCTTTTCATGGTACAATCCTTCCAACACAAATATTGGAAATTTAAATACCGTTTTAACTGCTGCAGCTGCAGGGCAATATACCGCTGTTTTAACGCATACCGGTGCTGCCGGAACTTGTTCACTATTAGCTACAGTAAACGTATCCACAATCAATACGGTATCCTTAACACTTAAAGGAAATAATGTTTTAACGCCATCCGTTTGTCCTGGTGGTTCTGTTACCCTAACCGGAACAATTACAGCCAGCTCGCAAACAGCATCCCCAGGTTATACGTGGTCTGCACCTGCTAGCCCTAATTTTACAGGTAATCCGGTAGTACGCACACCAACAGTTGCAACGGTTTACACATGTATTGTAACCTATTATGGCTGTACCGGCACCAACACCATCAGCGTTGCCATGTCTACCATAACTCCTACCCTCTCAGCTTCGAGTGCATCCACCTGTCCTAACCGCTCACTAACTCTAACCGCTATTGGAGGTATCAATTATACGTTTTCAGCTATTCCAGCCGTGGGACCAGCAACTGCTAATATTACCAAGCCCTCGCCTACGGTAAATACGGTGGTTCATATTCCAACTGCTGCACAATTGCCCATTCAATATTGTGTTAATGCCAGCAGTGTTGGCTGTTTGGGTTCTGCCTGCACCACCGTAGGATTATTAACTTTAAATACTACATTAAGTGCGGTAAGTCCTTCTATTTGCCCAAACACCAATGTGACTTTATACAGTAATAACGGAGCCGGAACCACATACACCTATGCCTCCATTAACTATGCAGCAACAATTGGTACAGCAAGCAGCAGTGGTCCAAATACCGGAACAATCAGCCATAATCCCGGAATTTCGTTTCCACATACCTATACGGTAACCTCTGACAGTGCGGGATGTCTTGGCTCTTCCATTTTACAAATTGACCAAAAAATTCTTACTCCATCTCTTTCAGTATCACAAAGTTCTATTTGCCCCGGAACTTCTGTAATTATAACCGGATACGGTGGTGCCGGAACCACATATACATTTTTTGCGCCCTATGCTACGCCTAATCCCAGTAATGTTATACCCAAAAGTACTCCGTCTACTGCCGCAACACCATCCGTAAGCACAACAACCCCTACACTCAATTTATTTCCGCATACGTATACAGTTTCTGTTGATAGTGCCGGATGTACAGGAACAAACACTATAAATGTTAACCTGTTTGTAATACAGCCCATTCTTTCAATAAGTGCTGCATCTGTTTGTCCCAATAGCATTTTAACCCTAACCAGCTCAGGAGGCAGCGGTACCAATTATACATTTACAGCCTCGTATCCAACTACCGGACCGGGTACTTTTGTAATTCCCAAAGGCGCATTAAGTGTAAACAATGCCAGTACAACGCTACCCTCAAGTCCATTATCATTTCCACATACCTACACGGTTGAAGTAGACAGTGCGGGATGTCAAGGCGTTTCCACAAAAACAGTAGGACTTTTAAATTTATCTAATAACCTTACATTAACTGCTGTTTCTGGTGCTATTCAAAATTCGGTTTGTCCGGGAAGCACTTTCACGCTACAGGCTCAAAGCACTACGGGCAGTGCCGCTATTAGTTATAGTTTTATTGCACCACCCGGATTACCCTTAACCAACCAAACTTTTAGCTCTGCTACACACTCTACAAATGTATTACCATCAACATATACTGTAGTATCTGACAGTGCAGGTTGTGGTGGCGTAAAAACCATAACTGTTAACCCCATGTCTTTACGCAATTTAAGCGTTACTGCAACACCAACATTAGTTTGTGCCAGTATGCCCGTTACGCTCACTGCTAATACTGGATATACTAATACAGCAGGATATAATTATACGTTTTTTGTAACTACACCAACTGCTGGAATTTATAATGGACCAAATCCAACTGTTGTTGTTAATCCTACAATAAATACAACCTATGTATTATACGCAGATTCTGCCGGTTGTGCCACAAATACAAACAATATAGCATCCGTAAATGTGGGTATTCGGCCTGCACTTAGCTTAAGCACAACAGTAAGCCAATATTCGGTTTGTGCCGGTTTACCCACAACATTAAGTGTAAGCGGTCCTTCAAATAATATAACGTATACATGGTCACCGGCAGGAGTTTCAACCAGCGGTACATTAACTTTGGGTCCGTCTCCCTACACCATAGCAGTGTCAAATCCAACAAGCAATGTTTCGTATACAATCAATGCTTCAGATCCACTGGGTTGTTTGGGCAGTACCATAATTAGTATAGGAGTTGATCCAACAGCCAGTTTAAATGTTACTGCCGGTACTAGTGCAGGAACATTGTGTCCCGGACTAACAGCAACTATGACCTCAACATGTAATATCAGTACAGCCAGTTATACATGGTTTCCAAATACAGGATTAAACACCAATTTAAGTTCCTCTGTAATAACAAGTCCATCGATTACAACTGTATATTCTGTAATTGCCGGTAATGGCTGGGGATGCTTTGGCTCGGCTCAAAATACAATTATTGTAAACAGTTATCCCAGTTTAACAATTACACCAACATCCAGTGCTGTGTGTCCCGGTTTTCAATCAACCCTTACAGCGTTTGGGGCCAGTTCTTATACGTGGACATCACCAACCTTTAGTGGATCTATTATTCAAACGTCTCTATCTGTAGGACCTGGTGTTTATAAACTAAAGGGTACAAATGGCGGTGGATGCGTAGATTCTACATTGTTTACAGTTGGAATTGCCGCACCACTTAATATTCAAATCAGTCAGTCAACACCAACTACATGTATTACCGATAATTTCCCCAATAAATTATCTAAACCGGTAGTTCTAACTGCTAACGGTGCTAATACCTATGTGTGGTTTCCCTACGACCCTACCATTATGACATATTCGCTTGGACCCGTAACACAGGTGCGGCCGCATGCCACAACGGTATTTACAGTAACTGGAAATACTGCAATATGTTCTGGATCGGCTATTATTGGTGTTACTGTAGTGCCACAATTTAGCATGAATGCCATACCGCCATTACCAGCCATGTGTTTTGGAGATTCCATAAAACTAAGCATGACCAATGTAAGTAATTTGGCAGTGGGCCCCACTTCAGCATTTAAATACCGCTGGAGCGCGCCCATTCCAAATATTATGGAACCCGGCGGAAGCACTGCTGCATTAAGTTCTACAATTATGGCCTACCCGCAATCTAATACAACATTTACTGCCGAAGTATTTGATTCGCGTGGTTGCGTGTCATTGCCACGATTATCAACAGTGTCTGTATTTCCCCGTCCTATTACAGCCATTGCCGTACCTACCATAAATAGTGTAGCTACAAATACCATTTGCTTTGTGGGATTAAGTCCTGGTGAACAAGGTAATTTATTAACCCTAACAGCTTCAAACAAAAATTCTAATTTACCTTTTGGTGTAATACCAACATATACCTGGGTTTCACCCTATAATGTAACTTCTATATTAACAGATGTAAACAATCCTGCCGTAACAATAAGTGCACCTAAAAAATTACCAAGCCTGGTTACATATAGTGTATACTCTGGCTATAATGGTATACCAGGCTGCCGACGCGTTGATACAGTTACAGTAAGGGTAATAGATTGCCGGCCCGTAACACTGGTAACCTTTACCACCGGTGAACCTATTGATACCATATGTACGCGTGAATGTATAACCTTTGTAAATACAACGGATACAGCTGCAGGTGGTCCGCAAAATTTTATCTGGACATTTCCAGGCGGTTCACCGGCATCGTCAACAGCTTCGCTGCAAACCGTTTGTTATAATTTACCAGGTATGTACAATGTGTTTTTAACAGTATCCAATTCGTATCCAACTGCACCTCCCAACGGAGCAGCGCCTGGAAGCACGCGTTCTATTGGCGCACAATCTTTTGTAAAAGTGGTTGACATTCCAAATGTGACCATTTTTTCTCCGGGTCAGTTACGTAGTGATACCACGATACGATTTGGACAACGTATAGAACTTAAAGGAAGCGGTGCCTTTACTTACAGCTGGTCTCCCAATTATAATATAACATCCATTAATAACTCCGCTGTACAGATTTTTCCAACTAAAAACACACAATATATCTTAACTGGTAAAAACAGTAAAAAATGTTACTCCAGTGATACCCTCAATGTACTTGTAATTCAGGACTGTGGCGAAATGTTTGTACCCTCGGCGTTTACACCAAATAACGATCAGCACAATGATGTTTTAAAAGTATACGGTAATTGCTTACAAACCATGATTTTTATGGTATTTAACCGTTGGGGTGAAAAAGTTTTTGAAACCAGCGATAAAGAAATTGGCTGGGATGGTACTTTTAAAGGTGAAGCCTTAAATACCGGTGTTTATGTATACCGTTTGGAAGGTAAAACCTTTGAAGGTAAAAGCTTTAGTGCCAAAGGTAATATTACATTAATACGATAACCCTATGAAGAATCTGTTTATAATACCCGTATTAGTTTTTACAATTCAAATGGGATCTGCACAAGACATGCATTTTTCAATGTTTTCTGAAATGCCGGTTACCCTTAATCCAGCCCTTTCGGGAGTAACCTTTAAACAAAGGTCAATTGTAAATTATAAAAATCAGTGGTCCAGTGTGGGTGATAAATATGAAACGTACGGTTTTTCGTATGAACAAACCATTAGCCATAAACGCCTTAAAGACAATTATTTTTCTGCCTTTGCAAACATTTATAAAGATGCTGCCGGTAATGCCAAATTAAACACCTTGAATCCAAATTTAGGCTTAGCCTACATACAAAAGTTAAATCGCAATATGAAACTTTCTGCAGGTCTTCAGGGAGGCATGTATTACCGTTCAATTGATTACGACAAGCTAACTTGGGGAGAGCAATTTAACGGATTTAGCTATGATCCCAATTTAGCATCCGGTGAACAGAATTTACGAAATACCTCTTTAACAACCTATGATATAGGAAGCGGAATCAATTTTAATTTTGTGGATAATGATAATTTTAGTAAAAGTTCAAAAGTACGATTTGATATTGGCGTGTCGGCATACCATTTTGGACTTGCCAAAAACTCTTTTATAGTAATGGATGAAAAATTACAAACGAAATACTGTGCCTACTTAAACGGTGAAATCAATATTCCAAAATCCAAAAATGCATTAGTTCCTACTTTTGTATATGTTAAACAAGGACCGCAATCGCTGTACTTAATTGGAACATTGTTTAAAATGCAATTAGGTGATTTTTCTACCTACACTGGTATGAAAAAAACAAGTTCTGTTTCAGTTGGTACATATTACAGGTATAACGATGCCATCATTCCATCTGTGGTGTATCAATTTGACAATTACATGCTGGGCATTTGTTATGATGTAAATGTATCCGGGCTTACGCCTGCCACAAACCGAAATGGTGGCATTGAAGTTATGCTTCGTTATAATGTATTGCCGGGTTATGGCACAAATCAAGGCCGATCGGACACCCGATCATCGTATTAATTGCGCATAAAGTCAGCAGAATTTAAGTTTAAGCAGTTTGCGGTTTATCAACCCGAGGGGGTTTTTAAAATTGGTACTGATGCTGTATTATTAGGTGCCTGGGCAAATTTTATAAATCCAAAACAAATATTGGATATAGGTTGCGGAACCGGTGTAATTGGGTTAATGTTAGCGCAACGATTTCCAGAAGCTAAAATAACAGCCATAGATCCCTATGTGTTGCATACTAAAACCACTCAAAAGAATTTTAAATTAAGTCCGTTTAAAAATCAGTTTAGCGTTATTACAACAAAAATTCAAGACTTTGTTACACAACAAACTTATCAAAACACCTTTGATTCTATTGTTTGTAATCCGCCGTATTTTGCACAGTCATTGCCATCTAAAACATTTGTAAAAAACATCTCTAGACATCAGAATCAATTAAGTTTAAACGAATTATTTAAAGCAGTAAATTTTTTGCTGCATCCAAATGGTACATTTTCAGTGATATTACCATTTAACCATAATTCTGCATATTTTAGGTTAGCCCAATCTCATAATTTATTTTTAAAACGTATTTGTAATGTTTTTTCAACTGTAGACGCTACTAAACCTAAACGCCAACTCTTGGAGTTTTCTAAATATCAAACAGGCGATTTAGTAAATTCCCCATTATATTTACAAGAGACTGAACACCGGAACTATACAACACATTATAAAACGCTCACACGCGAGTTTTATTTAAAATTTTAGTTTAGAAAGTACTTCTAATACTTCACTCATTTAGATACTAATTTCACATCTTAATTTTTTAAAAATTATAACATATACTTATTTTTAAATATGAAGCTATCTATTCGTTTTTTTGCAATGGGCGTATTGTGTATTTTATCATTAACTAATACGCTTAAATGTCAAGCATTTTCATTTAGTGTAAATCCAAATTATACAATTTGTTCTGGAGGTAATAGTAATCAGAATGTGCCTTATTACTTAAATTGTGTAATTACAAATACTGTTCCTGGAGCGGGGTATTACACTTTTACCTTAAGCCCGGGCTGTTCTATTTTTTCTATTGTACAAAGTAATTCATCGTATACAATTGGGGTATGGAGCAGTAGTGCAGGTATACATACAGTAACCGGTATTGCCTATGTATCCATAAATAATCCCTCGGTTATTGCCAGTATGAACCAAACCATTGCTGTTTTGGCAGGACCAAGTGTTGCTATTTCATCTCCCAGTACAATTTGTGCAAATACATCCTACTCATTTTCCGCTTCCGGAGCTAATTCATACACATGGAACAGTTTTAATGGCCAATCTTCAAATTCTTTAACAGGTGCTGCAGTTACCTTGACGAGTGGTACGCAACTTAATTATACCTTACAAGCAACAGCTGCTTCAGGTTGTAAGTATATAAGCAGTTTTTCACCTGTTGTAGGTTCTGCAACGGTTAACATTGCTCCGCAAAACACTATTTGTGCGGGATCCAGCTGCACGCTTGCTGCTACCGGAGCACAAACCTATACATGGAGTATTGGAAGCACCGCCTCTAGTATAATAGTTACACCAAGTGTTACAACTGTTTATACGCTTGCTTCAAACAATGGAAATTGCATAAGTACATCCACGCATACCATTGCAGTTGCAAATAATATTAATGTGTTTGTAAATTCTAATATGCAAGTTTGTTTAGGCAGTAATGCTGTTTTGAGTGCTACGGGTGCCAATACATATACCTGGATGCCTTCTGGACTTATGGGAGCTACTATTGCAGTTAATCCTAATGTTTCTACATGTTATACAGTAATTGGATCTAATGGCGCGTGTACCGCTTCTGCAATTTCATGCGTGAGTGTATTAAGTGTTCCTGCATTAAGCGTAGGTGCCACTACCAGTTTAATTTGCTTGGGTTCAAGTATTATTTTTACTGCCAGCGGCGCTGCATCATACACATGGAGTACGGGCAGTATGGGAAATAGCATTCAAGTTATTCCAACAAGTCCCATTTCAATTTACAGCGTGATAGCCAGTCATAATGCTAATGCCTGTACAATTACTAAAACAGTAACTGTTCCCATTTCAACGGCCTGTGCAATTGTTTGGCCCGGCGACGCCAACCGTGACGGCACTGTTTCAAATGCCGATGTTTTAGAACTAGGACTTCAGGCTAATTTAACAGGCCCGGCCCGCACCTTTACGTCTAATGCCTGGACAGCTCAACAAGCCAGTGCATGGAACGGAACTATTAGTACCGGCTGGAATCGTGTACACGCAGATTGCAATGGCGATGGTGTGGTATCTAATGCAGATATAACCGCCATTAATACAAATTTTAATTTAAATCATGCTTTTAAATCCGTTAATATAATCGGGCAAGATGTACAACTAATTTTTCCTGCACCATTACTAGCTGGAGCATGGAACAAAGCAGACGTATGGATTAACACAAATAGTACGTATTATGGGTTAGCATTTAATACAGCGTTTCAGTCTGCACTGATAATGCCCGATTCAATTAAATTAATTTACAGCACATCGTTTTTAAATTCAAATTCAGGAACGTATGATTTTTATAAACCTGTATTTAATAACGGTTTGCTTTACGGCGCAACAGTACGAACCAATCATACAGATGTTATCGGAAATGGAAAAATTGCCGAAATATGGTTTAAACTTAATGTAAATGCTGGTGGACAAACCCTTACCATGTCAATTGCACAAGCACAAAAAGTTGTAAGTTCGGGGTTATATACCAGTTTAATTCCAGAAGCGCCTGTGTCGGGATACATAAGTCCTGAAACGGGAATTGCTTCCCTAACCGATACGGATATAGCGATATTTCCCAATCCTGCAGCAGATTTAATTTATATAAATCCCGTTAATAAAAGCTTGCCATATTATATTACGGACTTGAGTGGTCGAACAGTACAATCGGGTTTAATTGAAAATAATTGCATTTATTTAAACACGCTTCAAACAGGATTATACACTATACATGTAAAACAATTACACAAACCATTGCAAATAATCCACTAAACGTATAACCCCACAGGTAACATTATTTTTTTTAGATACTACACATAAAGGCTTCCTATTTAAGATGGCCGCATTAAAATATAAAAAATACAGGTTTTGGATATTATTACTGATTACATTATGTTATACTAATCTCAGCGCACAGGGCATTTGGTATGTAACAGGATCTAGTCAGCCTTGGAATCAGCAGGCCAATGTAAATGCCATGAATGCTGTGTTTGGAATGGCCAACTGGAGTACTGGTAGTTTTCAAAACGTAAATACTGCGGCCTTGTTTAGCCCCACTACTTGTTTTATTTATATTGACGGAAGCGATCAACAAGCTGTTGCGTTGAGTAATTTTTTACAAGCCAATTTAACTACCCTTCAAAGCTGGGTGTTTAATGGGGGAAATTTACTTTTAAATGCAGCTCCTAATACTGGAACCAATATCAATTTTGGCTTTGGAGGCGTAACACTAAATTATGGTCCCGGAAACACTAATTTATCTACACCCGGTATTGCTGCAACAGGTCAAAATACACATCCAATTTTTAATGGCCCCTACACGCCCATTCAAACCAATTATACCGGTAACTTTTTTTCTCATGGTAATGTTACGGGCCCGGGATTAACCGCCTTAATTAACGGCACTGTTAACGGCAACCAAGTGGTTTCATTATGTCAAAAAGTATGGGGCAGTGGTAAAGCCTTATTTGGTGCCATGACGACATCCAACTTTCATCAGCCCCAACCCCAATCCAATAATTTAATAAATAATATTTTATCCTATTTAAAAGTATGTTGTCCGGTAACTGTAACAGCGGCTTCAAATACCGTATGTTTGGGATCAGGAACTGCATTAAATGCCAGCATTACCATGAACGGTAATTTGCCGGCAAATCCTACCTCATACACCTGGCTACCAAGTGGCGCAACCGGATCTACAACAATAGTTACACCAACGGTAAATACAACATATTCTGTAATAGCTACTACCAGTACTGGATGTCAGAATACGGGAATTATTACAGTTTCTGTTGCACCGCCCTGCATAAGCGTAAACAGTACGTCCATAACCTGTGCCAGTTTAGGTTCTGCAACCGTTCAGTCTAATGGTGGTATTGGACCCTTTAGTTATACCTGGATACCCAGTAACCAAAGTGGTTCTGTAGCTACTGGTTTATCACCCGGCACCTATAGCATAATTGTACACGATCAGGGTAATAATTTTACCTATACTGCAACCACCGTATTTACATCATTAATTCCATTAACCGGACAACTTAATCATACACCTTCATTTCCATGTAATGGTATGAGCACCGGAACGGCAAATTACACCAATATACAAGGTGGTACACCCAATCAAAATTATATGTGGACCAATGGCACTTTAACCCTTACTGTGCCACAACCTCAAAATTTAACTGCAGGAAATTGGACCTCCACTGTAACGGATGCTTTAACAGGATGTGTTATTTACAATACGTTTTCTATTTCACAACCGCCCCCCATTCAGTTATTTTATTCTACCAGTGCCCAATCGGTATGTATAAATCAAACCGTGATGCTAAACTGTAATGCTATTGGTGGTACTAGTCCCTACTCATTTTTATGGTCAGGCGGCGGTATGGGAAATGGCGTTGTAATGACTGAAAGTGTTGTGGGTACACACGTATACACCCTTTTGGCTTTGGATGCCAATACCTGTTCTGCAAGCACAACACTTGCAGTTCAAGTGCTTTCTAATCCAACTGTTTGGGCTAGCCCCGTTTATATATGTCCGTTTGAAACGGGAACATTTACTGCCAATGGGGCAAGTAATTACACATGGATGCCCGGATTTATCAATGGATCTGTATGCGCAGTAAATCCCACAGTTACAACAGTGTATTCACTAACCGGTGAATTTTCAGGTTGCCTGGGTATTGCTACAACAACCCTTTTTATAAAACCTACCCCACCAGCTGCAATTAGCATGTCAGCAAGCGTTTGTGAGAATCAAAATATTTTATTGACAGCTTCTGGCGGTACCGCCTACACATGGTCGGGGCCTGCAAATTTTCAATCCAACATTGTAAACCCCGGAATAGCTCAAATTCAGTTAAATCAAAGTGGCATTTATCAGGTAACGGTTACCGGCGTTAACAGCTGTACGGCTGCCGCAACATCCAGCTTAAGTGTACTACCCCTGCCACTTATAAGTGCAAGTGGCAGCACCGTATGTTCTACGCAAACCCTTTTACTTTCCTCAAGTTCTTCCATGCCCGGATCGCAATTTATATGGCAAGGACCTAATGCGTTTTATTATAATGGCCCTCAGATCAATTGGCCCAATCCAAGTTCTGCACAAACCGGAATTTACACAGTTTGTGTAACCTCACCCCAAGGGTGCAGTGTTAGTGCTACAGCACAAGCCAGTATTGTAATGCAACCCTTAGTTAATATAACAAGTAACGCGCCACTTTGTGAAAATAGTACATTACAATTGTTTGCAAATTCTGTTGCAGGCACACAATATATTTGGAACGGACCAAATGGATTTTTTGGCAATGGTGCTGCACAAACCTTAACTCAAATTGCGCTTAACGCACAGGGCCAGTATCAAATTCAAAGCACATACGGGCCTTGTATACTTTTACAAAATTACTTTATACAAGTATATCCTCTTCCACAAATACAAATTACTTCAAATCAACCCATTTGTGAATATCATTTACTGCAATTAACCGCAAGCAGCACCGCAAGCGGATATATCCAATACCAATGGGCGGGCCCTTTTAATTTTAATACCGGCGGTGCCATTGCAAATCGTGATTCTTGCTCACAAAATTATAATGGCATCTATCAGGTTTGGGGAACAGACGCTCACGGATGTATCGGAAATGCTCAAATACCTATTCAGGTAATGCCCAATCCCACATTAACAAGCAGCAGTTTAACCAATTGTATAAATGTATTTAGTACCCTTGAGGCCACTGGAGCCAATACGTATACTTGGTTTGCGCCCCAGTCTATTTTAAGTACTCAATTTTCTGTTAGTGTGCCTCCTTTACAGCAAATGACGCCTCAATCGTATACCGTTATTGGTTCTGCCATTAATGGCTGTACGGCTCATTCTGTAAGTTGGGTATATCCTAAAGCTATTCCTCAACCAAGTATCCTTGCGAGTTCTTCATTAGCATGTTTAGGCGATTCCTTACATTTTGAAGCCATAGGTGCAGAACGTTATGAATGGCGAGGACCTGATGGATTTTATATTTCAGGAAATCCTATTAACTATCCGGTATTAAATACTAAAATGGTTGGTATATATACGCTAACAGCTTACGACCGCTTTGGATGTTATAACACACGTTTACACAGCATGCAATTAACGCTGCCTGCACAGGGTTATATCAGTTCTAGTACAACCCGTTCCTGTGCCCCCTATTGCAGCACCATGCAGTTAATTCCAAATACTAAAAATACAGCCGATATCGTTTCGGTGCAATGGTTACCACAAAACGGGTTAAACGGAAACAGTGCATTTTTAAAAACGCTATGTATGAATTCTGCTGGATTGTATTCGGTTGCATGTATAATTAAAGATTCTCACTATTGTAAAAATCAAATCACTACACAATTTACTGCTGAAACAGCCCCTACTGCCGAATTTACTACACAACCGTTGTCCATTTCGCAAAATGCACAAACTTTTACATTACTTCCAAAAGACTCAGCCACGTTTTACTATTGGACCTTAAATTTACCGGGTGGTACCATACATTCTAGCAATCCGTTACCGCAGTTTACAATTTCAGAGCCGGGTTGTTTTCCCGTTAATTTACAAGTAATTAAAGGTAATTGCCGTGCCAATACACTACATGATATTTGTATAAACGATATGTTTCATGTTTATATTCCGGATGTATTTACCCCTAACCATGATGCTGTTAATGATTATTTTAACCCTACTGGAAATTTACCCTTTAAATATAAATTACAAATTTTTGACCGCTGGGGTATTTTACAGTTTGAGTCATTAGAATATAACGAAGGATGGGATGGGACTTCAAAAGGAATACCCCTTGAAGAAGGCACCTATTTATATAAAATACAAATTTCCACCCCTGAGCAAACACTAATAAACAAAGTAGGATCTGTACTTTTAATGCGCTGATACTATTATTAAAAATTTAATGAAATAGTTTAATACTAAATTTAGTATTGAATTTCACACTCATCTATAAATATAAATGTATCACCTCCGGCACCAGGATGCCACTGTGGTAATGTTCCATATTGTTTTGCAATAAGTTTTACATAGCGAAAACGTTGTGTTGAATTTAAATTTAAAACCCATGTTTCACGCAAGGCATCAAGCTGTTCAATTGAAGTTTTAGGTTTATACGTGCCCATAAGCGTAAAGGCTACATTATCTGATGAACCCCATACTTCAATACTTTTAGGAAATACAATCCACGAACGCGTATCTTGCAACACGCCAAGCGCCAAATTTGTGAGACGTTTATGAGATTTTAAATCAAATGTAAGCGTTACGTCTTTACCTTGAAATCCCAACCAGTCGCCTTTTCTCCAGTCTGCAGTACCTTTTATACCATCTATTAAACTCATACTGCCATTGGCCTGGTACTGCACATTTGGCTGTGTAAGTATACTTATATCAGCATTGCTTTTTAGTTTATAAAACCCTGCCGATACTATGGGACTTTTATGATTGTTTGAAATCGTTTGTGCCCATATCCTAATATTTGTATCAAATTGTAAGGCTTTAGTATATACTTGAAATGGTTTGGAAGTATCGGAGGTATACATACTTAACAGTGGAATTGCTTGTATTTGTTTAAGAGCAACCGTAATGCTGTCTTTAAAAATATTTTTTGAGCTTTCAATAACCGGTGCTGGTATTACCGATTCTGTATTCATGGAAGATACAGGACGATGCTCTGGCAATTGTCCCCATTGTTGATGCGATGCCGAATGCCATTGCCATAAACCGCCTTGCATCAGTTGAGAGTGATTAATATAGGATTTTAAATACGGTTTTGAATTAAATGTGGGTTGAACATATAATGCAGATGTATAATGACTTTGCACGTTTAATGAATTTGAATTAGGGAGGTTTAAAGTATAGGATGAAACTATTGGAGGTATAATAACATATTGATCACTTCCCGGACAAAACGGATATAAGCCCAAGGCACTCATGACGTACCACGCACTCATTTGACCACAGTCGTCATTGCCAATAAGCCCATCCGGAGAATTTTTATACATAGTATTACAAATTTGATGTACGCGTTGTGTACTATAAAAAGGTTTTCCTAAAAAATGAAAAAGATAAGCGGCATGATGACTCGGTTCATTTCCATGCGCATACTGTCCAAGTAAGCCTGTTACATCCGCCTGTTCACGACCGCTTAATCCTGAACTGTCTGTAAACAGTTTATGAAGTTGCAGTTCAAATGCCGAAGTACTTTTATATAAATTAGAAAGTCCAATAATATCATGTGGTACATAAAAACTGTATTGCCAACTGTTTCCCTCGGTAAAATGATTGTTTATTTCATTTGCACGAAAAGGTTTTAACCAGGATCCGTTTTTTCGGGGTCTCATAAACCCGCAAGACGGATCAAATATATGTTTATAGGCAGCAGCTCGTGCCAAGTGATTATTATAAGTGGGTATTTGATGATATCTGTTAGCTAATTGCGCAATGCACCAGTTATCATATGCGTATTCAAGCGTTTTACTGATACTTTCAGATTCATCATCGGACTGTAAAAAACCCTGTTTATTAAATTGTGGAATTCCAAATCGTGGATCGTTAGAGGCTTTAACAGCGGCCTGTAAAAGCTCCAATGAGTCGTTAATTGACAACCCCTTAACAGCGGCATCCGCAATTACTGAAACGGCATGAAAACCAATCATACAATCGGTTTCATTTCCAGAAAGCTCCCAAATAGGTAAACGTCCGCCATTACGGTATTGATGTAAAAATGAATTTAAAAAATCGCGCGTACGCTGGGGCTGTAAAAGCGTTAATAAGGGATGTAATGTCCGGTAGGTATCCCACAATGAAAAAACCGTATAATTTGTAAAGCCATTGGATTTGTGAATATGACCATCACGACCGCGATATTGACCATCTACATCCATGTATAGTGAGGGGTGAATATACGCGTGGTATAAAGCCGTATAAAACACCGGGTATTGCGCTGAGTCTTGAGCTTGAATATTAACCGCTGAAAGTTCACGATTCCATTCTTGAACGCATTGCTTTTTATAGGTTTCAAAATTCCAATGGGGTGCTTCCTGTTCAATATTTTGTAAGGCACCATCTATACTTACTGCTGAAATACCCACTTTTAAAACTAAAGGTTTAGCATCATTGGCAACATAAAAAACGGCCTGACGTAATCGGCTATCACTGGCTGATACATCTGAAATAATAGTTTTAGCATCAAAGGCCATGCGCTGTATTGGCTTGGAAAAGCGAATGCAAAAAAATACAATCTGATCTTTGGCCCATGCTTGCGAACGCCTATAACCAACAACTGTAACACTGTCTTTCATTCGTAAATGAGCATCGCGTAAAGCGTCGCGATGATTTAAATCAACCATAATTCCTTGTGATGCTTTGGTATTTAAAAACACATACTGATGTATACCAACCCGGGGTGTAACAGTAAGTTCGGCCCGTATTTGATACTTTGTTAAAGTACATGAATAATATCCCGCTTTGGCCGTTTCGGTTTTATGGGAAAATGATGATCTGTAATTTTTAGAATCGTATTGTGGAGTACCGCTAACCGGCATAATCATAACATCGCCCCAATCGCTGCAACCGGTTCCACTTAAATGGGTGTGTGAAAATCCATAAATTAACGAATCGCTGTAATGATAACCTGAGCAGCCATCCCAACTGCCGTCAATACGGGTGTCAGGGCTTAATTGCACCATTCCAAATGGCCAAACCGGACCAGGAAAGGTATGGCCATGGCCACCCGTTCCAATCATGGGGTTAACCCATGACGAAACTCCTTGTTGTGCAATAACATATATTGGAAAACTTAAAACAAAAAATAAATTAAGGATCTTCATGATGTGAATTTTGTAAAATAGAATTTAAACTAATGTAGCGAATTTGTTCAATCTTAAATTTTGAACTTGCACGCAAATTAATCTTTTTAGTACATCCCGGTTCAAGGGTGATATAATTTTGATCAAATTGTAATACATTTAAATCGTCATATAAATACAAATCTTTACAAAAATTTTTACTGTACACTTCAATTGTATTTTGATTTATATATCGGATTTTAATGTCATCGGGTTTTAACTTAAGTTGTTTTGGAGGTTTAAAAAAATAAAATTGGGTATACGATTTACCTTGATACTTTACTGTGGCTTTTAAATAGGTATTTGCCGAATCACAAGAAGATTTAAACCCCGGGCGTATTGTGCACGAATATATTTCTGAAGCTTTTGTTGTAATTGTATAATTCATCTTATATACAATATCATTGTTAAATGTTTTGCATTCAACATTTAATTTAGCAAGCTGTAATGGAGAATACCAGCAATGTGTTTTTAAAATAAGTTGCTGTAAACTATCCAAATAAATATCTATTGCAACATCATCCCAGGCGTTCTTTAAACCATATGCAAGTGCCTTGGGTTTTAAAGTAAAATCATAAATACTCCAAGACACGGAAGGCCAGCAATCATTTAGTTGCCAAATTAAACTACCCATGCAATAGGGCTGTGCAAATCGCTGGGCATAAACGGCTTCAAGTACACCGTCGCGTTGCAAAATCTGTGTTAAATAGGTGAAACGTTTTAACGAAGTGTCCATAGGTAAATACCAATTTAAATATTTTGATATCCATAAAAATCCCTGTGGATGTTTTTGATAACTTCGTAACAGCGAACTTGAATAAAAATGCTGAGTAGAATTAAGCCAATTATTCCATAAACTGAAATTAGGCATACCCTGAAAACCAAATTCACTCGAAAATCGGGGTATATGTTTTCGATAGCTTGAAAACGCTTGCTGTCCCCACCATACGCCCCAATAATGTGAATCTCCGAATAAAAAACTTTCCTTATGACCCCAGCCATATTGTGGCGAGGAGGGATGATAAAAAATACCTGTTTTTAAAGTGGCAAGTATTTCAGGAATTTTTTTGTGAAAAAGTTTCCGATAC
>Ga0078894_10001436_pt1 | contig 17662 bp, 9 predicted proteins | sample LauGreSu1BDMLBSD_2_FD_67506 | JGI IMG/M metagenome (GOLD analysis project Ga0078894, IMG submission 67506) | Freshwater lake microbial communities from Lake Michigan, USA - Su13.BD.MLB.SD (version 4) (version 4) | ecosystem: Environmental > Aquatic > Freshwater > Lake | place: Lake Michigan, USA... | reverse complement strand
AATAAAGAGGTGTTAATGGATGGCTGATGTTCAATCCAATATTCATGTAAATATTGATACGTCTGATGCTTTAGCAAGTCTAAAACTTCTGCAACGTCAAATATCAGCCTTCCATACACAAATGGCAAAGTCTGGTACCGCAGCATCAGCGGTAGCAGCAAATCAAGCACAAAACTTGATGAACAGCATAAATGCAACTGGCAAGTTCCAGGCATCTATGCGAACAGTAACATCTAGTACAGAGTCTTTTACTAATGCTTTAGAAAAAAATAAGTTAACATCTAGAGAGTATTTTAGATATACAGGCGCAGCAACCAAAACTTTCGGTAAACTTTTTAAGTCTGAGTTTGACACAATAAATAAGGTTGCAAGAGAGCGTGTAAAAGATGTTCAGACCCAATATATAAAGATGGGTAGAGGAGCCAATGGTGCTCTTCAGGCAATTGCCGTAAGACCTTTAACCCTAGACATGAAAAATCTAGGAACACAAACCGCTATTGCTGCACAAAGACAACAATTATTAAATCAACTTTTAAAGCAGGGATCTACAAATCTTCTAAACTTTGGTAAGAATACTCAATGGGCAGGTCGCCAGTTGATGGTCGGCTTTACAGTTCCATTAGCAATGCTTGGAGCCGCTGCTGCTAAAACATTTATGCAACTTGAAGAACAGGCTATTAGATTTAAGCGTGTTTATGGAGAACTCTTTACAACACAAGAAGAAACAGATGCAATGGTTAAAGATATTCAATTGCTTGCAAATGAGTATACTAAGTATGGCGTTGCTGTAGAAAAAACAATGAAGATGGCTGCGGACGCAGCAGCACAGGGCAAGATGGGTGCAGACCTAGTTGCTCAGGTTTCAGAAGCAACTCGCCTTGCAGTTCTTGGCGGGGTAGAGCAAGAAGAAGCACTACTAACCACTATATCAGTTACAAATGCATTTGGTGTGGCAACAGAAGATTTAGCAAAAAAGATTGACTTCCTTAACGCAGTAGAAAACCAAACTGTTGTATCTATTGAAGACTTAACGATTGCAATTCCAAAGGCTGGCCCAGTTGTTCAGCAACTTGGTGGAGATGTTGAAGATCTTGCATTCTTCCTGACCGCAATGAAGGAAGGTGGAATTAACGCATCAGAAGGTGCTAACGCACTTAAGTCTGGTCTTGCATCCTTAATTAACCCATCTGAAAAAGCATCTAAGATGCTAAATGGTCTTGGCGTTAACATCAAGGGAATTGTTGAAGGAAATAAAGGAGATGTTAAGTCTACAGTTATTGATTTTGCAAAAGCACTAGATACTCTGGATCCACTTAACCGTGCTCGTGCTATTGAACAACTGTTTGGTAAGTTCCAGTTTTCAAGACTATCCACACTATTCCAAAATGTTATAGGACAAGGAACCCAAGCAGAAAGAGTTCTAACTCTTTCAAAGGCAACAGCAGAAGAGTTAGCGATCCTATCTGAACGAGAATTGGGCAAAATTGAAAACACAACAACCTATAAGTTTAAAAAATCAATTGAGGACCTTAAGGTAACTCTTGCTCCAGTTGGAGAGGCATTCCTAAAAGCATTAACTCCTATTGTTGAGTTTGTTTCTAAAGTACTAGACAAGTTTAATAACCTTGGAGAAGGTGGAAAGAAGTTTGTAACTATTTTAACAGTTGCCCTAGGTGCAATTGGTCCAATAGCCTTGATGACATTTGGTTTGCTTGCTAACGGTGTTGCCAACATAATTAAACTTTTTGCAACCATGAAGGGTGCTTATAACAGAGCAGGATCATCTACTCAAGTATTGGGTCAGCAAACATCTTATTTAACACAAGAACAGTTGGAAGCATCTGCAGTAGCAGCATCTCTTAATCAGGTACACACAACACTACGACAAACATTCACATCAGAGGCATCTGCAGTAAACGCTCTAGCCTTGGCTTATAAGAATGCCATTGCAGCACAGATAGGGTTTACTGGCCCTGTTCGAGGTGGAGGAATGAAGGGTCCACCACAAAGTAAAAAGTATTCAACAGGAGTTACAAGCGTTCCAGGATCAGGCAACCAAGACACTGTTCCAGCAATGCTTACTCCTGGAGAAGCAGTTATTCCAGCAGGTGCTGCACAGGATCCAGCAAATAAGCCAATAATTGCTAGGATGGTTGCAGGACAAAAGGTTCAGGGATTCAATACTGGAACAACCAAAGTAACATATAATGGAAAAGAATATAATGCAAAGACTGCAAGAAGCGCACAAAGTGTAAGAGAGTTCTTAAGTCAACTTGTAGAAAATCCAGATAAAACTCTTACGGATCCGCACACAGGAAAAACATTTACACGAGAGCAGTTATCTCATGCTATTGACTATAGATCTCAGCCAGGCAAAGAACTTAGTGCAAGCCAGATTAGAAGATCTATTAAAAGAGAAAACATGTCTAATAGATCTCCACTTATCAAGAGATTAACAGAAGTTTATGATGAGAAAAATGCAAAAGCGCTGTCTACCGAAAGAGAAGTATTAGAAAAAGCCTTAAAGGATCGTGGCTTACCACCTCTTACTGAATCCCAAGCAGATGACGCTTTTAAAACCAAAAAAGCACACCTTACAAAAGATGTTGTTGATGGCGTTAAGCAGTGGAGAGTAGTAAATGTCGCACCAGATGCAGGCTACATAAATCAGTACATGAACACTGTAGAAGGAAATCTTGGAAAAGATTTGCTAAAAATGTCAGATGCCGATTTAACAAAGTTGGGAATTGATAGAGATCACCTAAAAGGTTTTATTGATGGCAACCATCCAAGAGATGCAAAGCAGTTAGATACGTTTAGAAATATAGCAAAATACGACATAGGCTTAGATGAAAAAAGAAAAGTCAAAAAAGCAAACATCTATCAGGCGCACCTTGTTGATGCTGGTTTAGAATGGAGAGCAAAAGAAGGAATAGGGGGGTATAAAGAAGGAGGGCTAAAATCTTTTGCAGATCTTAACCCAAATGATAAAAAGGTTATTCTTGAAAGAGTCGCAGATGCCGATCCAAAAAATAGGTTTAGCCCTGAGCATCAAAGAAGGCTAAAGCAGGTAGCAGATGATGCAGCAAAAACAAAGTCTGGCAAGTTAGCCCCAACTAATTTTGGACGACTGGTTGCACCAACAACTGGATTTAGTTTTGATGTTCCTGGAGTAGGTGGACTATATGATGGTCCAAATGGTAAAGTATTTGTAAAGCCAATGATGAGCGAACTAGATGCTCTAGCAGAAAAAAAGGCAACTGACTTTGCAAGACAAGTTCATGGTCTTGATACACCAGAGCAAAAAATCAGTACAATAATAGATCCTTCAGATCCAGAAGGAAAAAGAAAGATCATTGTTTTAGAGTCTCCCTATGACGAAAGATTTGATGAAAAGAAAATGTCAAAGACATTCAGTAGAGAGCAATACTTTAGACAACTTGTTGCATCAGCAGTTCGTGGAGATAAAGACCTTAAGATGGGAAATCTTGGAGGCAATACATTAACAGATGTCGGAACTGCTGGAGTATTTGATAAGGCTACATCTACTGGTAAAGACGGAATAAGACAATTTGCAAAAAATATGCCATCACTGTATGATATGGCCGAGCGAAATCTACAAGGCGTTACTGGGCCACAAGCAAAAAATTCTCCAAACTGGTTTGCTAATGAAACTCAGAAAAAGATAAATCAAAAAGGTTATACAGCAGACAAGTATCACGCCGACATGAAAGCAGAAATTGAAAGAATTCAAAAAAATGCAAAAGCATTTGTCATGGCAATGCCACTAGATGATCCTCTAAGAGGAGAATATGAAAAGATTCTAAACAGAATAAATGAAGGCGCAGCAGTAAAAGATTGGAGACCTTTATTCCATAAGCATCGCTCAATTGCTATAAAGCCTAATGAAGTTAAACTTGAAAAAGATGGGAAAACAAAAAAACCAAAATCAGAAAGAAAGCGTGGCAATGTAAAAACTAAAAGTTCAAAAGATACAAGAATGGTTCCAAAAGATCAATCGTCTGCAATCCGTAATGTTACAAGAGTTCCAGGAAAGGCTGATGCTGCAACTATAATAAATCCAAACTTAGCACAACGTCTTGAAGAAAATAAGATAGAACAATTGGCAAAGAAAAAGGCAATGGCTGAAGCAGACGCAAGAGAAAGATATGGAACTAGCAAGCCAACTGCATATGAAAGATCTGTAAGAAGAAAGAACAAAAAAAATGCAGCACAGGGAATGCCTTTAGTTGGACAAAATAGAGAAGTAGCCCCACCAGTCTCTGCAGTAAATCCAGCCCTAGAACAACGCATGCTAGAAAGAAGAGCAGCAGATGCAGCAAACAAGCAAGCAGCAGCAGAGGCAGATTCAAGAAATAGATATGGAACGACTACCCCAACTGCAGAACAAAGATCAATAAGAAGATACAACGACAAGAGTCAAAGTAAAGGAAGACCGCTAGTTGCTTTAACTAAGGAACTTTCAGCACCAGTATCAGTTTTTAGAAAAGCATTAGATAGAGCATCAGAGAGCGTTAAAAAACAAAGCGTAGCAGGAAAAGCGCTTGAAAAGTTTAGAGCAAAGCAAGACAAGAAGGAAGCAGATAAAAAAGCAGGAACGGCAAAGCCAGGAATGGGAGCGGGAGGCGCTGCTATGGGTATTGCTGGAATTGCAATGGTCGGATCAATGCTTCCTGGAGCAGTTGGAGAAATGTCTCAAAAACTTATGATGCCACTGATGGGTCTTGCAATGATTCTTCCTATGGTACAAAGCAAATTTGCAGCCCTTGCACTTGGTATAGGTTTGGTAGTTGCAGCATTTGCATATCAAAGAATGCAATTTGACAAAGCACAAAATGCTGCTCTTGAACTAGGAAATGCCATGGGTGTTGGAAAAGATTCCATGATGGAACTGTCAAAGTTTGCAGGCAAGGTTTCTGCTGGAGAAGTTATGGACAAGAGAAGAAAAGAAAAGTTCAATATTCTTCCAATTCAGACTGGTAAAAATACATTCGGACAATCTTTTGTTAGTTCAAAATTAGGAAAAGAAACTATTGCTAATATTGGAAAGGCTGGAGGAACAGCAAAAACTGTAGACGCTCAATCAGCACAACTACAAAATGCTGTAATGTCTGGTGCAATGACTATGGACCAGGCAAAGTCAGTTGCTGCAAACCTAGGAAAAGAACTTGGAGACTATAGTTATGGAATTAAAATAATTGGAAAATTAACAGAACTTTTAGGGCCAAATGGAGAAAACCTAGAAAAAGACCCATACAACGTTAGAGTTAAAGCAATGCAGCAAACTCGCACAAGAGTTGAAACTGCAAACAAAAATATGTCAAAGTCTGGTGGCATATTGCAAGATGGCGCTAGAGGCGTAGGAGGCGTTGCAGCAGGTGCAGGTGCAGGAGCAGCAGCAGGTGCAGCACTTGGAACAGTTGTTCCTGTTATTGGAAATGTTGTTGGAGCAGTTGCTGGAACAGTAGTCGGTGCAATCGCTGGCGGAATCATGGCCTATAAGGATAGAGCAGTAAGAATTGGAGAGGCTACAGGTGCCTCTGTCGCTATGGACAAAATGGCTTTAGAGCAAAATCAAGAAATGCTTGACTCTTTTGAGTTACAAATGGAACAAAAAATAGAACTTCTTAGAACCCAGGGGAAGATAAATGAGGCTGTTGAATTAGAAAATGATTACTACAAGGATAGAGATAAACTCTTAGCAGAGGCAAAAATAACTAAAGACACCATCTTGGCTAACTACGGCTCAGCAAGTTTAGATGTTAAAGATGCCTATGAGACTGGAGTTGGAAAATCAATTACCAAGAAGTATAAAGATACAATCTATGAAGACATGGTTCCTCTTGCAACAGGAGAAATATCTAGATCTAAGTTAACAGATGAACAGAAGATGTCTCTTAGACTAGACATGGAAACTGGAGCAATTGATCCTAATCAGATGATTTCATTATTTGAAACATTCAAGGACAAAGCATCTCAAGAGGCAATAATAAATATCTCTTCTACGTTTGGCGGAAAGTATGCAGCAGAGACTATACAACTTGTTAGAGGTTTTGGAGACGATCAAGCCCTAAAGCAAGAGTACGTCTTGCAACTAAAGAAAATAAAAACTAGCCAAGAAGCAGAAGACTTTCAAGACTTTTTCCGTAGATTAACTACATACGACAACGTTATTCCAGCAAAAATTTCTGTTGACTATTTCTTAAAAAATCCAACAATCGCTAAAGAACTTGAAGAAAGAATTGACGAGATAGAAAACAGCAAGGGAGAGAAGAGCATAACCTTCTACGCAGACATAATTGGTGGCAAGGCCCTTGCAGCCTTAAACTCAGATGCTGCTTATTTTAACTCATTAGATAAAAACCAAGAAGTGATTTATACAACTGCACTTGCCTACCAACTACAACTTGAAGGAGATCCAGACCAGCAAGCAGCATTTAAGGCTTGGCAGGCAGCAAATAAGGGAAAGGGTCCTACAGAATATATTAACTTTGCAGCATCAAATGCAAAGGCTGTCACAGTTTCCTCTGGAGATACAACAAAGCCAACTGTTAATCCTAACGATAACAAAGAAGGTACTAAGGTGGATTCCTCTCCTTTAGACGAACTTTTAAAGAGATTGAGAGATGTAAGAAAAAATCAAATAAAGGTTACAGAAGGCTGGGGAGCATCACAAAAAGCATTAAACAAACTATTTGGCGGTAGCAAGACAATTGAAATATTTAGCGGTATCGAAAATGATATGAGAAAACTGGGCGCAGGAGAAGACTTAATTGAACTCATTGTCGGTATGGATCCTAAAGAATATGAAAAGAGAAAAAAGTCTCTGTTTGAGTTTGATGCAAAGGGTAACATTAAAAAGATTAAAGATAACGCTAAGAGTATAGGAGATGCTATAGCGTCTGTCAGTCTTGGAGAGTTTGTAAGCGAGCAAGAAAGAATGTCAAAGCAGATTGGTAATCAGACTACAGCATTGACTAGACTTAAGGCTGCAGGTATTGAAGGCTCTGTTGCTCTTGAGGCTGTTGCAGATGCTACCTTTGCTGCAGCGATAGCAAACAAGAAGTTATCTGACAAGCAGATAAAGCAGATAGCAAAAACATGGAAAGAAGCAACAAAGAATAAAAAGGACTATGCAGCAGTTCAAACAATTGAGACAGAGAAAACTTCGCTACAAGAAAGAGCAGACCTTCTTACAAACATAACAGCAATCATGGGAACACTTAGTGATGCAGAGCGTGATGCAGTTTTATCAAGCGATGCTCTTTCTTCAGCACTTGCAAACATAAAAAACTTATCTCCAAACGATGCAACATTTAAGAGTTTCCTTGACTTAATACAAAAAACTTTAAACAAGAACAGGGTTGAACTAAAGATTAATAGGCTGTCCCTTGATGGCCTTCAAAAAACATTTGACGATGGATTCAATGCTGCAATGGATCAGGCGGATGTAAAAGAAAAGACACTTAGACTAGATTTTGAGGCTGATACAAGAGGACTACAAAAGAGTATTGACCTAGCACAAGATGAAATTTCTGGATGGCAATACAGTATTGATGATCAAGAAGCAATGCTTAGAGCAATTGAAAAGCAAGAGCAAAAAATTAATGACAAGTACGAAGAAAGAATTGATGCTCTTGATCAAGTTGAAAAGGCTAACAATGCAATATCTGCTCAGCAAAAGGGGCAACTAACACTTGCTGAGGCACTAACTTCTGGTGACATTGCTGCAGCAGCAAGGGCTGCTCAAGAAATGAGAGCACAGGAAGCAGCAAATGCAGTTACTAAAGAAAAAGAAGCGCTAGAAAAATCTAGAGAGTATGAACTTTCTAGGGTAAGGCAAGACGGCAAAAGCAGAGAAGATATCGAAAAAGAAATTGAGCGCCTTCAGGATTTGGTTTATGCAAAAGAAGAAATTATAGAAAAAGCACAAGAAGAGATAAGACAAAAAGAAATAACCCTTAGAGAAGCAATCCGACCAATCGATGTAGAAAGAGCACGTTGGGAGCAAATGCAAAACGACATCGATGTGGCAAGAACCAACAACGCCAAATTCCTTAAGTTGATGGCCGATGCTGAAGCAATTGTGAAAGAACTTACAGACAGGTACTGGGCATTAAAACCAGACACAGATCCGATTGTTGGTGCAGGAATTGTAGGATCAGGAACTACAGGATCAGGTGATACAGGATCTGGGGCTTCAGGTGTAGGGCTAGGAAATAATGGAACAGGCAGCCAAGTTCCAGGTGGAAGTACGGGGTCAGGAGATACAGGTTCTGGTAATACGGGAGGCTCTACTGGAGGCTCTACGGGAGGCTCTACGGGAGGCTATAAGGGTGGAACAACACCAGCAGGATTTAAGGAAACTCCACCAGAACCATACAAGAATACTTGGATGACTATTAATGATCCAACAGCAAGAGGGCATGTCAAGGACATGGAAACAAACATTGCTGCAAACATAGTAAGAAATTCCGAACTATTTAATCGTGAAGTTAATAAGTTAAAAATTGAAGACAATGCAGGATCAGTTGCAAAAAATCACTATGTAGATTTAAATAGGCTGACCGACCAAATGAACCTTGCTAAGAAGTATAACACTGGGCCAGACTATGCAAAGCAACAGGCAGAGAACTTGGCAGCAAATAAAGCAGCAGCAGCAAAGAAGGCAGCGGATGAGGCAACACTAAAGAAGTTTGGCGGTAATGCAGCAGCAGCAAATGCATTTGGTAACTGGCCAGTTAAAAGAGCAATGGGTGGAATAATACCTAAGCGTTTTGCTCTTGGCGGTTTTGCAAAGGGTACTGACACTGTCCCAGCAATGTTGACTCCAGGAGAATTTATTATGAGCAAGTATGCTGTAGACTCTTATGGAGTGGACAATATGCGTAAAATCAATAACGGTGATTCAGTTGGCGGGACAGTGTATAATAATACATATACACTAACTGTTAATGCTAAGACAGATGCTAATCCAAATGATATTGCACAGGCAGTTATGTCAACAATTAAGAGAGTTGACGATAGAAGAATTAGAGGAGTAGCGCTCAATGGCCGATGAAGAAATAGATCCTAGGGTAACCTACATCCGTGGTCGTAAAAAATACAACAGGCCTAGCGGAATGCTCTGGTCTGAAAATGCTGGAACTCTTCAGAATGGCTTGTATGTGCCTTACGGCTATGAGGTCGGGGTAGATCCAGAAAGCGTTGAAGATCAAACATTGCTAGATCAATTCTTATTAATAACAGATGACAATAGACAGCCACTTGAATTCTCAGAAGAAAGAATTGAGAAGCGTGAAAGAATGATTAATGGTCGTATGAGGTCTTATCATATTGCAGACAAGATTACACTAACCACAAGTTGGAACATGATTCCTTCTAGATCACACGCAAACGTACCTTCGTTTGACACAATAACTGGTGTATCTCCACACAAGGCATATACAACAGATGGTGGAGCAGGAGGAGCGGATATGCTTGAATGGTATGACGCACACAAAGGTTCTTTCTGGGTTTTTCTTGCATATGATAGAAAAGGTATATTTAAAGGAACTCCAGAACCTTATGATCATCTTGGACAGTATAACCAACTGATTGAAATGTTTATTAGTGATTTTTCATACTCTGTTGAAAAACGAGGAACAAATTTTGACTTCTGGAATGTCTCAATAAGTCTGGAAGAGGTATAATGTTTGAAGACAAAGAACTGCAAACATTTTTAGAGACTGCTTCAACAATAAGAAATAAATCTCTAGTTACAGCAGAATGGAATATGAACATCCCAACCAATATAAAACATATTGGCAACTACAGATATAGACCAACAGATCCGTCCTCTGCTTACTCATCACTTCCTACAAGTTTTGACATTAATGATGCTGGAAATTTTTATACAGGGGCAACAGATGCAGATGTTCTAGTTGATGGCACATTTGATAATGACGACATTCCAACAACATTTTTAACAAAGAAAGAAAAATTAAAGTCTCTTTATTCTTTAGAGGCATGCTTTGAACAGTTTAGACCAAGATCTGGAATCAACAAGGCTGTTTTTTTTGAAAATGGAAAATTGCATCACCCAAATCTAGTTATGGCAGATAGACCAAGATACTACATGCCAGATAAAAATGATAAGTTTAAATATTGGACATCCTACAGAACTGAATCTGGTCAAGAGTATGGAATCGCATCAAAAGTCAGAGGCTCTCAAAACTCCATAGAAGACGCTTGCCCTTTTGTTGTATACAAAGAGCGAGTTCCAACTAACAGGGTTGTGATTAAGATGCAAACTCATACTGGAACAGAAAACCTTGGGCCATTCTCTTCCCCAACAGGTGCTTTTGCTGATCCATTCTTTGGAGAACTAAACCAAAAAACTCCAGCACGATGGAAGATACAATTTTTAAAAGATGGAAACTGGGAAGACGTTATCAAGTTTAATCCAGCAATAAGAAGAGCAGACGGTTCTCCAGTTGTTAAAAGTGATGGCTATGTTGAAATTGCATACGGACTAGTTGTTCCAGATGAGTGGGTATCAAATTTTGTATTTGCTGAAATATATACAAGCATATCTCTTTTGCCTGAGCAATCAGTGCTTGGCTATGCATATTTAATTAAAGAAAATGAAAACGACATAGGAAAATTTCATATTTGGAATGGTAACGACTATACTGTTATAACACCAAGGTATGGTTGGTACGTACAAGATGAAACAGTAAACAGATTAACAAACTTTGTTACTGATGCAACATCTCCTAATGTATTTATAAAATCTATAGATGGCAAAGCGCAGTACAGAGAGTTTGAGTATATTTCTGGGATAAGAGTTGTTGTCGATACAATGAATGTAAAAGATTCTACGTTTGATCTTATAGAAATATCACCAAGACTAGTTGCAAATCTTTCTGACAAAACTTTAGACTACTCAATAAATAAGAGCGCATCTGATCTAGGACTTAGCGGTTTGCCAGTTGGACAGTTGATTGCATCAAATGGTGCTATAAATATATTTGACTATGACCAAGCATTTAACGAAAATAACCCATCAAGCATAATAGCAAAGTACATAAATAGACATGTTCAGTTTAAGTTTTACGAAGTTATTGTTGATGTAGACGGATGGGACTACTACGTTCCAATAAAGACACTATATTCAGATTCATTTCCTAAGCAGGATCTGATGGGCAAAACAGTGTCTCTTTCTTTAAGAGATATGTATTGGTACTTAGAATCAATAACTGCCCCACAAATATTAATGACAGAGGTTTCTGTTAGTTCGGCAGTATCTCTTTTGCTAGATCATGTAGGTTTTTCCAACTACACATTTAAAAGAGTTGCAAATGAAAAGGAAATAATAATTCCATACTTCTTTGTTGGACCAGATAAAAGTGTTGCGGAAGTTTTGCAAGACTTGGCAGTATCAACACAGACAGCGATGTTCTTTGATGAATATAACAATTTTGTTATGATGAGCAAAGATTACATAATGCCAACTGTAGAACAAAGACCAACTACATTTGAATTAAAAGGAACGAACGATTTATTTTCCGATAGAGAAGTTAAAAACAAAACACTTGATAAAGCAAAAATTGCAAACATTATTTCTGTTTCAGTACAGCCAAATAACGTATACAATGACGGAGTGATAAACTACACAACAAGACACATACAAAGGTCTATAGGATCTTTAAGACAGGCAAGTCTCTTAGATGAAGAAAGATACTACACATACAAACCTGTTCTTTTATGGGAAGTTTCTGGAACAGAGAATACAAAATCTGTTAATGGTGAAGTAGGTACACAGTCTTCATATGTTTTAAGCGCAATACCCCTAAACTCTAATCTATCGGCAGATGTTCCAGTTGTAAAAAATAACATTGTAATCAACAACACATTTAGTCTTGGTGAGGCAGCATACTGGATTACCAGATACAATGGATATTTTTACTCACAAGGCGAAGTTATTAAGTATGATGCTGTTCAGTATAACGTCACTGGGTTTGGAAATGTATGGATAACTTCTACAGAAGATTATCAAAATTATTTCTCTAAACTACCATTTAATGGAAAGATATATCCAACTGGCCTTGTAAGAATTTATTCTGAGCCAAAATACTTTGAGCAATCTGGAGTTGTAAAATTGCAAAACGGTCCAGTTGTAAAGCATGGTCGTGGACAGTTTGGAACAACAGTAGTGGCACACTCTGCTGGTATATCTGATTACTGGAAATCAGATGACAACATAAAAGGCTGCTACATGTCTTCAGAGCACCTTTTTGAAAAAACAGAGGTCCCATCTGCAACAACAGTTGCTTCTGCTGGAAAACTAACAGATACTTCAGTATCTTCAGATGCTTTGGCAAGAACATCGTCTAGAACTGGAATTATTAAAAACTTTATGTCAACAGCCATTGTTGGTGAAATAACAACAAGCACACAGCAACTTCCTGGATCAGTTCAAGCATCTGCCCTTTCTTTGACTGGGCCAAACTTTACTACAAAAGAAAAGCCAAGAAACTTTCTTTCCTATGTTCATAAATCATTGCAAGGTAAAAAGTATAAACACTTTGGAACAAGAATGAGAATTGTTGGTAAGATAGAGAGCAGTGCAGATCGTGGACAAACATCAAATGGTTCGTCGACTTACTATGTTGTTAATGGATCTACTCCAGATAAAAATATTAATATTGCTGGTGGCTCTGGTGGACTGGCAGTAATGTTAAATCCAACAACAAACGTTGGATACTACTTTGAAATAGCAGCGCTTGGTTTAGGAAATCTTTCAGAAACAGATAGGCAGAGCGTTAGCAATGTTTTCTTTTATAAGGTAAAGTCTGATAATGGCAAGGCAATACCAGTCGGACTATGGGATGGTTTAGCGCAGATTACTGTTGACGATGGAAGATTTACTGGGCAGTCCAGAATGTTTGCTGAGGAAAATCCAACGGTATATGACTTAGCAGTAGAATATGAAGACATAGGAAAGACAAGAAGATTCTATTTGTACATGAATGGAAGACTAATAAAGACAGTAGATGATAATGATCCACTTCCAATATACTCAGACATAGCATTATTTACAAGAGGGTCTTCAAGAGCAATGTTTGAAAATGTTTATGCTTTATGCAACAACTATTCTCAGAACACATCTTTTTCTTTAGGAGTACCAGTTAACTCAGTCTTTGGAGATAACGAGGTTGATGCAAATGAGTCATTTAGAAAGTATGCAATAAGTGGACTGATTCAAAATACATACCTTTCGGGCATTGGGTCTTCAGAGCCACCAAAGTATGATATATATTTTGAAGAGTTTGGAAGCATCATGAGAGAGGCAGCAGTGTTTAATTTTAAATATGATAAAGCCTATCCTGCTTTGACTGCAAAGATTTCTCCAACATTTAATAAGATAAAGGGGTATGTGGTTTCTGGTTTTAGAGCAGGATCGTATGGTGCAGAGTTTATGATTTTTAATGCAACAGATACAGCGCTTAGCCTAGATGAAACAAGTGGAAACTATTTAAGAGTTCAGGGAATTACATTTACTCAGCAGTCAGACAATAACTTAACAGTTGATGAATACTTTAATAAAAACAGTCTTGAGTCAAACCCACAGTTTGTTGCTGATAAACTAATTTCAAACCCATATAAGTTTAAACAAGACTATCAAGATATTAAACTAAGCAGAATGACGTATGGCAAAAAAGATTTTTCTTTAGATACACCATATATTCAGTCACAAGATGAGGCATCAAGCCTAATGAAGTGGATGGTTGAAAAAACAACAAAGCCAAGAAAGTCTGTTGGTGTTCAGATATTCTCAATACCAACTATACAACTTGGAGATATTGTTAGTTTAGACTATAAAGAAAATGGTGTTAGCATGGCCTCAAATTCAAGTAATAGGTTTGTTGTCTACAACATAGAGTTTGCAAGAAATTCTGATGGGCCAGATATGAAACTATTTTTAAGTGAGGTTTTATAATGATTAATCAAATTGATGGCGGTGGATCCGTAGAGGCAACAGCATCGCTTCCCAAAGCCCTGGTGTCAACTACTAATGACTCAGTAAAAATTGCAACGCCAGATTTAATTCTTTTTAATGATGACACTATGTCTATTGAAATAATGACAGACCTTATCTTTGAAGATATAGGTGGGTATGAACTTGCAACCATATCTAGACATGATTTGATAAATGGTCAAAAAGTTATTTATGCCCCAATTAAAAACCTAACAGACCTTTATTTACAGTACAACCCAAACAATGTTTTAAGGTTACAGTCTTCTGACTCTTACTTTAAGTCTTTATCACTTTCTATATTTGACCACCTTCCAATCTGCGGTACTGGGTATGATCTAGTTGAGAAGGTTGGAGAGTCAGATCGAACAAAGTGGACCAAAGTTCCCAACTGTAAATCTGTGTATATCGATCCATTGACAGGAGACCTGATTATTAATCTAGTTAATGTTAAAGAAAATGAACAGGTAGAGATTCAGATTTTGTCTAGTGGAGAAGTTTTTGATGATACAATATATGATGGGAGCAATTAATGATAACTAATATAGGTAAAAATCTTTTAGCCAAGTATCTTGTAGGACAGACTCAATCATATGCGTCTCACATTGCTGTGGGCTGTGGGCCCACCCCAGTGGCTTCAGATGGGGCATTCCAGGACTACTCACAAAAGAAGTCTTTGGACTTTGAGATGTTTCGTGTTCCAATTATATCTAGGGGTTTCGTAAATGAAAACGGTATAGACAAAGTGGTCCTAACAGCAGAACTACCAACAGAAGAAAGATACGAGATCACAGAGGTAGGAATCTTCTCTGCTGCATCAAACCCAGTCGCTGGATCTTTTGATAGTAGAAACATATTTTCTTTTGCAGACACAGATGACTGGCTGTATCAGCCAATTGGATCTGCTGCTATAGATATACCAGTAAGATACGAGCCACTTGATGGAGACTCAGAAAACGGTATAATAAACCAGACAGTTAATGTTTTTGCAACAAACGCAGATAACAGAATTTTTACACAGTCAGATAGAGTAGCAAGACACGAAAGGTGTAGGTTTTTAAATAACATAATTGCTATTGTTGGAAATGATTCTACTTTAACAACAAACTCTTTAGGAAAGATTCAGATTGGAACAGGCTCTAAATATATTAGACTTAATGAAACAACCGTAGATCTTACTAAGAACAGCCCTTTGGACGAACTAAGGCTTGCGTTTTCTGTTGTTAACAAGGTTGCAAACTCAAACACAATACCAGACAATGTTAAAATATTGTTAGAATTTTCTCATGCAGGATTAAACGCAACTCAGGAATATGCTAGGTTTGAAGTAAATATTGATGACGAAGGATACCTTGCTGGTACAGCAACAGAAAAAGAAAACTTTGCAACCAATAGGTATATTGTGGCTACAAAAGCACTTAAAGATTTAAACAAGACAGATAACTTTGACTGGAGAGAAACAGCCTCTGTAAAAATTTACTCATGTGTTACTGAGGCTGGATCCCCATCAGACCTATTCTATGTTTGCCTAGATGGTTTAAGACTTGAAAATATTACATCAACAAACTCACTGTACGGTCTTACTGGTTACTCTGTAATTAAGAGCATAGCGTCAAAGCCTATTGTAAAATCAGCAAACACAACAAATTATATTGAGTTTAGATTTGCTTTGGATGTTGGATAATGGCTGACAAGGGAATAAAAAATGTTATTATTAAAAAAGATTTGCTTGGAAAAGTAACATCTTCAAATACAAGAGTTGTTAGATTTAGAATTGTAGCAGAAGATAAAAATAGAAAGTCACCATACTCACAAATATTTATTACTGGATCAGATGTAGTTATTGGGGGTCCAGGAGATATTAATATTATTGGAAATAGTGTGCTCGTAAACTGGGGAGGTGATGGAGAATTCAGGACACAGATAATGTACGATGTGTTTGCAGGATTTGACGGACAGACTCCAAAATATGTTGGCTCTGGTGGTGGTCCAGGATATTCTTTTTTAAAAAATGGAACACAGTCAGTTAGAGTAATTGTTCAAACCTCATCTATAGAACCAAAACTTTCACAAGACTTAGAAGTATATGATTCTGGAATCGTAAGTCTGGTATAATTATATTATGGCAATTCTACCTGTACCAGAGCGAGGACAACCTTTAGACGTAACATATATCTATCAGATTGTTAAGGCTATTAATGATCTTTCTACGCAGGTTTCTCCATCAACTTATAAGTACGTAACTGTAGACACACCAAATGCTGGAAAGCAAAGCGTTAAGGCATCTGAGGCAAGAGTTATTGGAGGCTATGTTCAGGTAACAACAAGCACAACACAAACTGCTGGGTCTTCACAGCCTTTTTCTTATGACTTTCCAAGCGAGTTTAAGTTTGCTCCAGTAGTAACTGCAACACCAGTAAACGTTGGAAATACAGATGCTGGTAAAGATGTGACAGTTACATTAAAAAGTGTTTCAACTTCAAAGGTTGAAGGCACAGTTAAGTTTAATTCTGGAGGAGACACAAGCATTGGTATTAATCTAGTAATTATCGGAATACCAAATTAATGATTAAATGTACAAAATGCAATGGAAGAATGTTTATAGATAGGCAGTATACAGAAATAAACAACCTAGAACTATACTGCATTCTTTGCGGAAAGAGAAAGTTTTTTCATCCACCTAGCAATTCTCAGGAGGGTCAATGGTTACTAAAAAGGGAACAATTGAGAGCGAAAAATACAATGAGTCACCTGTAATACCAGGAAACAAAAAAGTTTGGTTTCTTAACGGGGACTTAGTTAGAATTCATCACTACAACCACTCTAACGGAATCATGTCTGTTTACAACATAAACAAAGATCAAATTGAAAGTTGCCTAATTAGTGAGTTTAAAAACAAAAGGGAACGAGCATACACAGTTGGTCAGACTGCTGATTTAGTTAATCGTCATAAAAAATATATGCCATCATTAATGAAAAGAGGAGTCATTCCTTTTCCAACTGGATCTCAAAAAGGTGGAGCAAGAGGTTTTCAGGTAAGATCATATTACTCAGAATCACAGGTAAGGGAGATTCGTGATATACTTGCTACACACCATATTGGTAGACCAAGAAAAGATAAGTTAGTTACAAATGATATTACGCCCAGCAAGCAAGAGTTGACACGAAGAATGGGCGATGGTATACTTACTTATAGAAGAACTGAAGATGGACGATTTGTTCCAATTTGGAATGAATCTATTTAGCGAAGGGTATAAAATGTCAGACAGCAATTATGTAGTAACAAATGAACCAACAAAGGTATCTGTAACACTTGGATACACATTAAATCTAGGAAATTTCCAATCACTAAGACTTGATCTTGGCGTTGTTGATAGTTCACGCAATGGTGAGACAGTCGATCAATCTTTTGAGCGTGTTTACAAGTTTGTTGAAGACAAACTAACTGCAAAGATTTTAGAAGCCCAATCGGAGGCTGCTGAAGGATAATGGCAGAACGCAAAGACCGTATGGCTTTGCTTTCAAGATACAGCAAGTATCATACCGCAAGGTACGAATCAAAGCCATCCCTAAACCTTAATGTAGAACAGTGGGCTTCAGATGCCCTTGTTGAGTCATACA
>Ga0078894_10001435_pt1 | contig 17663 bp, 15 predicted proteins | sample LauGreSu1BDMLBSD_2_FD_67506 | JGI IMG/M metagenome (GOLD analysis project Ga0078894, IMG submission 67506) | Freshwater lake microbial communities from Lake Michigan, USA - Su13.BD.MLB.SD (version 4) (version 4) | ecosystem: Environmental > Aquatic > Freshwater > Lake | place: Lake Michigan... | reverse complement strand
CCCATGGCGCGAAGCATCTTCATCCGTGCTCGCCAATATTCGCGAGGGACACGGTTGTAGTGCATATCACCACCGCGGATTAGAAAAGGCTTGCCATCTAGTTCGAACTGATTGCCGACTGCTTTAAAAGTATGAGTCACTTCTGCCTCGTCGCTAGCCGAAAGAGCTGGAACTGCAATGTTGGTTATGCCGGCAATGGCAAGTACAGATGAGAGAATAATGCACTTCATCTCCATACTTCCTCCAAAGGCTCTCGGCACTGCTGATCCTAAATAGGGCGCAGTGATTTTATTCTGGTTGCAGATTTCCTTCCTATATCCTTAGATTATTTGGGGTTTCTTTGTCTAGTATAAAACCGTTATTCACTGGTTTGCGCGTTCGACTTACGGGTCTGAATGACCCCGAGAATTCTACCTACGACATAATTTTTATCGGCTTTTGAGCTGTAACAATAAGCCAAAAATTTATAGTCACCATTACCATCTGGTAAAAATTTCTTTGGTCGCAGCCAGCGCGTACGCGCTGGTTTCCCTTGGCTCTTGTATTCGACTTCCACGTCTAAATCCTTTGTCATTGCCTGCGTAATCGCGGCGTGGAAGTCGCTTCGTCCACCTAGATCTACCATTGAAACAGAGCCGCTTTTTTTCCACAGTGTGATGAGGTCGGGCTCCTTTTTCAGGATCAGCCTAAAAACCTCAAGTGTGGCCCTAGTGTCCCCTAGAGCTCTATGAGCTCGCTCGTTAACTATGCCAAACTTGGCACAAAGTGCCTCCAATTTCGCACTATCACCCGGACTGCATAAATATTGGCTTGCCAGTTTAACAGTGTCGAGGACCTTATTACGCCCAATGCTTAGACCGTTACGGGTCATCTCACTGCGTAGATAGGGCACATCAAACTTAATACCGTTGTGAGCAATGACGAATGAATCTTCTATAAATTCCTGGAGCTCTCTAAAGGCGTCTTCTGGCTTCCTTCCGTGTGTGCGGGCCTGTTCGGTACTGATGCCGTGCACCCTAAATGCCTCAGGTTCCACTTCGCAGTGAGGGCTCACTAGGGTGCAGAACTCCCTGCTAGAGCCGTCGGCAAATATTCTGATGGCAGCAACTTCGACGATTGCGCCGCGGTAAGTACTGAGGCCCGTAGTCTCAAGGTCAAAGCAGGTGTACATTTGGCACCCTCACTCAATTATTAGTAGGTTAGTGATTTTACCAAATTTCACTAAAGGCTACTTCATAGAGTTCCTCGCCATTGTCGACAAGAACTTAGATACACAAGATCCGGCGTAAATCGAGACTTGATTGGCCGCTGCTGCCTCTCTGCTCGTGCCTCCCGCGCCGCATTGCTTTGGCGCTTAGGCTCATCGAGTGTAATCCAGTAACGGTGCCTTACGAGTCCATCGTCATACTGTACTTCGCATTCAAACTCTCCACCACATGCAAGGATCACCCGGCGAGATGCTTCATTACTCGGAGGGGTACAAATAAGTAATCTTTTAATCCCCAATTTTTTGGCTATGCGCCGTGACTCTAGGAGCATTTCCTTACCGTAGCCTCTTTCGCGAAATTTGGGGCGTACGGCGTAACCGATATGTCCACCGTAGAGACTTAAAGCCCTATTGAGTCTAAGCCGCAGTATGATTCTACCGACGACGATCCCTGATACTTCAGCGACCAAGAAGAGAGCCGGTACGTGTCCCGCCGGCAGATTTATTCCTTGCCGGTAGTTTTCCAGAATATTTAGGTATTCATGGAAGTCCGTGGTCTCATCGTAGCCAAAAGCAAACGGTATGCTCCCGCCAGTGAACTCTTGTCTGCTTATTTCAAACACAGCTTTGTCATCTTCTCTCGGAAGACGCAGGCGCAATCGCCCTCTCTCATGTCCCAACATCAAACTCCTCACCATGCGAACGGACCGATGGCATGAGCAAATTTTGTGCCACCTTCATGATGAGTCACTTAGGCCGGATTTGAGTCAAGTTGACGCCCATTTAGGCTAGGTAATAGTCCATGTGTCCGATTTTTGGACACGGATCCCAGCTTGAAAATAAGCCACCATTAGGCCCTGCAGTTCTACGCCGATTTTACCAAAGAAAGTGCGGTTTTTAGCGAGTAACTCAAGTTTGGAGGCGCAAATGCCGATATTACCCAAGTAGGCCAGCACAATCTGCTCTTGCAAGGTACAAGGACGGTCACCGAGGTCGCGATCACTAGGGAGGTGGTTATGTCCGGATCTGGTTCAAAGACGAACCCCAACATCACAGTCCGCCAAATCAGTCTAGATTTTACCAACGTGCCAAAGCACTGGATTGGGTCGAATCCTTTTCTTACACACCTCATGCATGTCATGTCCTTTGTGTTCCCCGAGGGCGAACGGATGTTCGTTCGGTCGGTGAAGTGGTACAGTTCTGAGGTGCGAGATCCGTTGCTTCGTGAGCAGGTTGGCGCCTTTATCGGGCAGGAGATGCATCACGGAAAAACTCATGAAGACATGAATCAATGGTTAGAGACGTTGAGTCCGGCAGCGGCGAAATTGAAAGTTTTTCTTAGTGATTCGATTAAGAGAAGCAGCACGAAGAGGCAGAAGTCCAGTCCAATGATGCTCCTTGCCGAGACAGTTGCTCTTGAACACTTGACCTCTGCGCTCGCTGCTTCAGTTTTAGCTCGACCACAGCTCATCCAAAAGATGCATCCCCAGCTGAGACCCATCGTGGTTTGGCATTCGATCGAAGAGATAGAACATAAGACAGTAGCTTTCGACGTCTATAAGGCAGTCGGTGGAGGATACTTTCGCCGAATTTTAGCGCTAGCTTTCGCAGGTACCGTCTTGCCGTTACTTTTTACCTTTGGCATGCTTGCTCTTCTTTACGAAGACCGCGCCAGTTTAACATGGCGATCGTTTCGCGAATTTCTCGTCGCTATTCTGGGGCCTGATGGCTTAATTGCCGGTATGTTGCCAACCTATTTTGCTGGATTTAGTCCCAGCTTTCACCCCAGTCAGACAGAGGATTTGCACCTGATGAAGCGATGGCTTGTAAAGCTAAACGAAATGACGCCAGTCGCAACTTCTGAACGAGCCAAAGCCTCTGTCGTTGCATAAGATGCATTACATGAGGAAATTTCATGGTAAATCAAAAAAAGCAGGCAGCGTGAGCTTCCAGGCGAAAAAATTTTCAGAAATGTCGAGCGCCGTCAAGCATACCATAATCATTGGATCAGGATTTGCTGGTATCGCAATGGCTGTGCGTTTGAAACAAACTAAAAATCATGACTTTATTATTCTGGAAAAAGGCGACGACATAGGTGGCACCTGGAGAGATAATCATTATCCAGGTTCTGCCTGCGATATACCTTCTCATTTATATTCGTTTTCTTTTTCTTCAAACCCATATTGGACAAAAATGTACTCGTCACAGGACGAGATTCTTCAGTACATGCGGTCTACATTCGATCGTTTCGGATTAAGGCCCCATTTACGGGTTCGCTCCGATGCTGTTCATGCGCAGTTTGACGATGCTAGTGGCCTATGGAGCATCAAGTTGCAGAGCGGTGAACTCCTCAAAGCTCGCTTTGTTGTGAGTTGCACGGGAGGATTAAGTCGTCCGAGCATGCCATCGATAGAGGGTGTAGAAAGTTTTAAAGGCACTATTTTTCACTCAGCCCGTTGGGATCACAAGGCTGAATTGAAGGGCCAACGCGTTGCTATAGTTGGTACCGGTGCTAGCGCCATTCAGATTATTCCGGCGATAGCGACGGATGTAGAGCAAATGACGGTGTTTCAGCGATCCGCAGCGTGGGTGGTGCCGCGCTCTGATCGAGTCTACAGCGAAGATGAAAAGGAGAAGTTTGCTAAATTTCCATGGCTGCAGCGCCTGCACCGCAATATGATTTATGCTCGATTAGAGCTCGGTTTTTTAGCCTTGCAGCGACCGAAATTACTTCGGTTAGGTCAGAAATTAGTTGAGCGTTGCTTAACAAAGAAGATCCGTGATCCGGAGCTTCGTCGGAAACTCACACCAGACTACACCATTGGATGTAAACGAATATTACTGTCAAATGATTACTATCCTGCTTTGCAGCGCCCAAATGTGGAGGTAGAGACTCAGGGGATAAAAAGAATCTATCCTGATGGAATTGAAACCAAAGATGGCCGCATGCTTGGGTTTGATATCATCGTCTTTGCCACGGGGTTTAAAGCAGCTGAGGACTGCGTTTCTATGCCTGTAATTGGGCTTGGAGGGCGGGATCTCGCTACAACGTGGGCTGACGGTGCGGAAGCCTATTTAGGTACAACAGTTCATAATTTCCCGAATTGGTACTTCATAGTGGGCCCCAATACCGGCCTCGGTCATAACTCAATGTTATTGATGATTGAGTCTCAAGTGAATTACATCAGCGATGCTATGGTAAAGCTTGAGACGGTCCGGGCTAAGTTTGCAGACATCACTTCAATTGCTCAGAGGAGGTACAACTCTGCACTTCAAAGGCGATTAAAAGGGATGGTTTGGGAGCAAGGTGGGTGCGTCAGCTGGTATCGAACTAGTACCGGTAAGAATACGACTCTCTGGCCAGGATTCACTTTCGAGTATCGCTGGAAGACGCGCCACTTTGATATTTCGGCATACCGCGTAGTTAGTTCTTTAAAGACTGACAATCAATAAACGAGTCATCGTCTTCCAGTCCTGCAATTGGATGACCAGCCGCAGCAAAAGCGCATTTCAGCCATCCCCGGTAGTTTGCCACCTGAGTTGGGGTGCTGTGACCTTCGTCACAAGGAGCATCAGTACTGGGTCCTGAAATCACACCGATCAACTCAAGCTTGTCCCCGCGGTCGGTGAATGCTGGCCCGCCGGAGTCTCCGTGGCAACCGCCTTTGATTGATAGTGATTTAATGAAGAAAAATGCTGTCATTCCCAAGCTTACCAGGCCCATTCAGGACCAATATCGCTGCTGAATTCGCAGCAACGCTAAAGGTGACGTGGCCATCTGAGGATAAAATTTCTCTCCCAGTGACGGCATCGCGGTAGGTTCCAGCCTTCACCCCGTGCACGCTGATATTCTGTGAGGTGCCAGCAGCAAGGCCTACGATTACGTAACTGCCGCCTTCCGTATACTCACGTACAAACGACATGCCGCTTCCCCATTCGCTGACCTGCGACATGTTGCCCTTCTGTAGCGCCGGAATCCGACTTCTAATCAAATTCAGTCGCTTAATATGTTGAAAGAGGGGGTGAGACCTTGTTTGCTCGAGTCCTTGTCCAGTTAGATAATTGCCAAAATAAGCACGTCCAGTCTGATCGAGAGTCATGGTTGGACCATCGATGTCCTGGGGGCGGCCTTTTTGGAACTCAACTTCCTCCCCATAGTAAAGGCAAGGAATGCCTCGTATCGTCCAGAGAAGGTTGTAGACGATCGCAGCCTTCCAAGCCTCACCACCGAAGCGGTACTTAAAGTCATTATCAGGACCGACGTCATGGTTTTGGAAAAATGTCACTAGCTTGCTTGAATCGCCGTAGATCCAGTCCCAGCTGAGCTGATGACCTATACCACTGAAGTTTCCATTTTTGATATTATCGCGAAAAGTTGAAAATAGTGGGAAGTCGAGGACTGATAGTCCCGATTCAGCTCCTGAATGAGGATCGTCGGGCGAAGTTGCGCGACGGGTGTACCACCATGGTCTAATTACGGCTGATGCGTTATCGTTACTAAGCTCTTGGCCTACTCCATTGCCTTTAACCAGATTTTCTCCAAAGACAAATAAACCTGGTTTATGCTGCCGCCAGTCATCCACGAATTCCAGCACATTGTCGCGGTCCATGTGCTTCAGGGTATCGATGCGAATGGCATCCACTCCCATGTCAAGGTAGCGGTGAATAGCCTGATTCAAATAATTTTTGACATTTGGTCGCTCGGTGGCGAGATCGATGGCGTCACCTGCTAAATGCTTTCGTTGCAGTGGTGTCGCGTTTTCCCAGTCGCCCCCCGACATAAAACCGTCTAGGTGATACCATTCTGGATTCAATTTACCGGCATCGATACCAAAAAAGCGCTGGGGATTATACCCAGCCTTGGGAACCACTACACCGGTCAGGGGATCTCGCAGGGGCTTTCGTCCTTCTGGGTCGCTGCGTTGCCGCTCGGCAAACCAATTCGGTGCTAGCGGATTATCGTTATCTTCTCGGAACTCGCTCCGATAATCACCCAAATGCCCTTGGTACGGCCCATTGTTTATGACGCTACCATTTGCCTGTCTGAAGTATTTGATAGGCAGGTGATCTATCCAAACTTTATCCCGGATGCCGTACTGGCTTGAGTGATTAATGACCACATCTTGTATAATTTTCATGCCTTTGGCATGGACGGCATCAATTAGGTCTTGATAACTCGCCCCCTCAGACTCAAGGCGTCGATCAATCTGCTCCCAGTCATACCCATGGTATCCGTGGTAGTCTAGGCCGCTTCGGTTTTCTACGGGTGGAGTGATCCAAATGGCCGTGAATCCTAGATCCCTAATGTAATCCAGTTTACCTATAAGGCCACGGAAATCACCTCGCCACTGCGGATCTCCCGGCTTAATACGGTCGCGGTTATAATAATTATTAGTTTGGTCGCCATCGAAAAAGCGAGTTGTTATTACGAAGTAAATGGTTTCTTCGCGGAAATCATGGGGCGCAGTTTGATCTGACGAAGGCTGAGCTTGTGAGGCATTTGCATGCGAGTCGACCATCATGGCATAAAGGAACGCAAAGACGAACGCTGAGCGCATGAAGATCCACCTTGGTTGGCTAGTAGCTGTTATTTGAGGGTGTAAGTTTAATGCGAGCGCGGACTTTCAACCAGTTCTAAATGCCTATTGATGAATTTCGTCACAGCGTAGAAAAGATCCTTGCCCTCCGGGAAATAGCTATGAAACGCCAGGGTTGCGTGGGGTGTCCAATCACCACAAAAATCTGTAATGTCGGCACCCTGCAACCTTGCGGCGGCAATGAGACGAGTTGAGTCGTCGCGAAGAAGTTCGTGCTCACTATAGCTTACATGGAGTGGGGGTAGGCCATGAAACTTGCCGAATAGGGGTGAGACATAGGGCGTCTCGGGCCCTACGTCTCCGGTATAGCTTTTAAAGGTATGGGCATATAACTGGTTAGTGTGAGGTCCATAGATTGGCAAAACGCATTCATGACGCCAGAGGCTTTTCATCCCTAGGCCACTGCAACCTAAATCAATGAGGGGTGAATCCAAAAATGCAGCGCACGGCATATCCATGCCGTTGTCTCTAAGCTGCATAAGCATTGCGAGCGCTAAGCAAGCACCCGCAGACTCGCCTCCAACGATGATATTCCTCGCACTATATCCCATCGTAAGTAAATCTTGGTACGCAGCCGCAATCTCTTCTAATGCGATCGGATACTTTTTTTCGGGCGACAGTGAGTAATCGAGGGCTATCACTGTACATGACAAATGATCTGCGAGTTTTGCAAGAAAGGATCCGTGGGTTTTTACCGAGCAGATCATGAAGCCGCCGCCATGTAGGTATAAGACCACCTTGCCGGAGTCTTTTACTTCATTTGGCAGAAACCAGGTGCTTCCAATACCGCCGACTATCGCAGACTTAGTTGAGACTTCCAACTGAGTGATGGCTCTCTTGGTTATAGGCCATGCAGCGAAATCAAGGAGATTTGACCCTGCACGAAATAATTTAATGCCAAGGCTACGAGGCCAAATTTTTTCTAAAGCAAATATGATACCAAGATAAATCTGGATCAATCGCAGCACTACACGAGTAATTCGCAACTGATATGAAATCTTAGCCAAAACCGCCATCCTTGCTGCTATATGATAGCTGATGCTAGGCCTAACTGACGTCAGGTTGCAACTCTCGGCTTTAATTTCTGTCAAATGTTAGCGGGCGACGTTTTTTGGTGTCGCTAGTTAAGGTTGTAACGCCACCCAGTATTGTAGCAATTACTGGTACATCTTTAATTTCAGACGGCTTGACCTTTTGTGGGTCGGCTCCTAACACGACAAAGTCAGCGAATTTTCCTGCCTCAATACTGCCGACCTTATCCTCGACGCCGAGAGTGTAAGCAGCATCAATCGTCACCATGCGCAGGGCTTGATACACAGTAACCCGTTCGTCAGGCGCGACTGGTTTGCCAGTATCGATGTCGCGTCGATTCACGGCAAAGGAGACCTCTGTCAGAGGGACAGGCGGGGCGACTGGGGTGTCGGAGTGCATTGACACAGTGACACCCTCGCGTACCAAAGTCCCAAGCCTAGTGGCCAGAGCAGCTCGGTCATTTCCCAGGGTATCTCCCTGGAGATTGGCTCTAGCATAGGCGTATGACGGGTTTACACTGACCACCGCGCCAAGTGCTTTCACTTTGCGTGCATCGGTACTCGATGAAATCCCAAAATGTTCAAAGGTAAAACGGTGGTCAAATCTGGGTTTGCGGAATTGTAGCTCTTGCAGAGCTGCCAGTGTGAGGCTATTGCCCATACTCCCATTGCTATGGACGTGTATGTGCATGCCAGCAGTCCAAAATGCATTCATATGGTCAGCAAATTCTTTAATCGACTTATAAAAAATCACCCCGTCATGCCAGTCTGTATAGCGTGGATTGGCAACCTTCATCGTCTCGGCGAGATAGGCGTCGTCCGAAAAATACTTAACGCCGCGGAAGATCAAGAAATCAGTTTCCGCCTCCTCTAGCTCCCGGACCTTAGCGACGGCATTATCACCATAAGTCTCAAGTGCATTAGGTCCATTCATTACAGCTATCAACCGCTGTGTTCTCTGCTGGGCTCTGGCAAAATTCCTGACTAGTTTTATCTCGCTTTCAACATCTATGGAGCCGAGTGACAATTCACTCATTGTTGTTATCCCCTGCTGCTGCGAGAGGTCGCCCTGGTACTGCATGTTCTGAAGTAAACTCTCTGGCGGGAAGACATCTGCCCTGGCTGCTCGCATGATAAGCGTCGAGGCGCTCACCCCGAGAAATACACCCGTTAGCTGACCATCCTTATCAGTGCCGACACCCTGAACCTTGGCGGCCGACACAGGGTCAATCTTGTAACGCACTAAAGCCGCGGAATTGGTCATAACGTTATGTTCAGATGAGTCCCAAATCAGTATCGGACGTGTGCTCGAGATCTGATCGAGAAACTGTCGATCAACCGGGCCACCCATGGCGCTGATATCGTATCCCCAGGCTAGAAGTAGACCGCTAGAATCGGTAAGTTTGCGCTCGTATTCCCTAAGTTTAGTGGCCACCTCGCTGCGAGACTTAACACCCGGGAAGGCCGAGTCGTAGGCTCGCTCTATTGGTCTAGAGGCTAGTAGATTGCTGGAGAGCGCTGTTCCTCCTAAGATCGGATGTCCATGAGCTTCGACAAATCCCGGGTACAGGATCTTATCTTTAAAACGCTGGTCAATGGTGTGGGGATAGCGCTTTAGCCATGGCTTTAGATCCTCTATGCTGCCGACCGAGAGTATGCGGCCGTCAGCTGTGGCAACTGCCGTAGCCTCCGGTAGTCCAGGATCCATTGTCACAATTTTTTTGGCGACAAATACCGTTATATGCTTAGGCTTCGCGGACTGTTCCTTTAGTAGAGAGGAGTCAGGCTCGCTGCTCGCTGTCCCGCCAAAGATAGTTAAGCTGGTGAAAGCTGTAAGAGCCAGCGTGGAGAGGTATTTACCGTATGGAATCCTGCCCATAGATTTGACTCCCAAATAAAAATGTTAAAGATGGCGTTTAAGGAAGTTGATTTGTGCCTGCACTGCGCGACTGAAAATGGGCTCTATGTATACATCAAAATGCCCACAGTCATACTGCAGAACTTCCGAATGCTGAGCACTCTTGGCGGCAGCCAATGCAACTGCGGCAGGGGTTGTTCCGTCGCCGTTAGCGATGAGCATTAAAAGCGGGCAGCGAATATTCGGGATTCTGACGCCTGGAAAATACCTGGCGATTGAGAGTACTGATGCAGCCGCCACTTGGATGCAGGTGCCCGGTGCCAGTCTCATAGCCTCCTTAAGGAATCCGCTACTGTCATCGCCAGTCATTATGGCTTTGGACCCCGGTGCCCCCATCAGGTCAAGTCTGTAGCGACGATTGAATAATAGGCTTTTGATTATGTCCAGCGCGACAAAAGGGGCTAGGTGTAAGGTCTTCAAAACTCCCAACGCACGAAATGCAGCCCAACCACTGATGTGGGGTACCTGTGCAACTACAGCTCGTACTCTGTGATCTTCGGAAGCGATTGAGATCACATGGCCGCCGCCGAGCGATGATCCCCAAATTGCAATCCGGTCTCCGTCTACTTCGGGCAAAGACCTTGCGTGTTTGATTGCAGCTCGCCAATCGTCCAATTGTCCGGCCACGCTGAGGACCTGGCGATTGTCTCCGTCACTGTCACCAAAATTGCGATAGTCAAAAGTCAGCGCCGCCCAACCTTGAGCAGCGAAAGCCTCGGCGTAGGGGGTCAGCATCTTTCTGACCCCGCCGAAGCCATGACCAAGAACTATACATGGAAGCTTCGTGCTTTTTACTTCAGTTGGGAGAAAGAGCGTGGCGGCACAGTTTGTCCCGCCTGAGGTAAAAGGTAAGTCCATGGACCGATCCACTTAATAATTGCCAAATTATTTAAGTAGATTCTAGATTTAGTTCCCAGGAATTACTATGCATAATTCATTGAAGATTCCGTAGGTAATCCACCGCACTTGCCAAAGCTGCGTTCCTAGCGTCTAGGCTGATCATGTTCAACAAAGCGGATGCCATGGCCTCAAGTCCGTCACGATAGGACTCGGATCCAGGTGACAAGCGCTTTACGTCGTTGCCGCTATGGGAGGGTGATTGGGCCACCATAGCTAGCTCATTAGTCGTCAGGTTGAGCCAATATTGGCGCATCATTACCGTGTCGACAACCGTGACTTCCATGGTTTCCACATTGCCGAAATATTCAGTGACATGCATCATGGAAGAGGCGTGGTATCGCCACCAAATGACGCGACCACGATCGGACAGAGTCGACTCGGCATTGAATTCTTGAGAGTAAAGCGGTGCCTTGGCGGCAGTGTTCTCGGCACGCACGGCTGATGCTGAAATCCCAGAAATCAGGACAGCTATCATGGTGATCAGGGATCGAAATTTATTCATGGTGTGGTCCTAAGGCGAGTTTGATTGAGAATCTCCCTTTATCACAGCGGAGATCGATCGTAATGTTGAAATTTATGGCAATAAAACCCAATGACATCAGTGTGTTGTGTTCGCGTGGGTTTGTCGGCCTTTTGTGGGGTGGCCAATGGCCTTTATCGGCATTCGCATAGACGAAGCCACTAGCCTAAGAGTTGCCGCTTCGTGCGATTTCTTGAGGCAAGCAGGCGTTGAGGCCGAGTGGGTTCATCCGGAGGACTATCATATAACGTTGAAGTTTATTTCCGGTCTATCCGATGATGTCGCGCAAAAAATAATTCTTTGTTTAAGAGAAAATCTAGAGTCTTCGGTAGCATTTTCCATCAAACTTGCCGAGTTCAAAACCTTCGATCGTCTAGGCAAACCAAGTGTGCTCTGGATGAGTGTGCTCGACCCAGGAAAAAAGTTTCTCAGTTTGGCCGAAACCGTCGAAAAAATAACTACACCCCTTGGGATCGCTCCCAATCGAGAGCATTACATCCCACATTTGACGGTAGCTAGATTTCCCGCGAGTGAGTCTAATAGGCTGAAGTGTCTTTTGGCTATATTGGCCGCATCGAACAAAGAATTTGTACCAATGGAATTACAGGTCCGGTCTGTCGCACTTATGCGTAGATTTCAGGGTAAAGGAAAACGGGCCGACGGCCCGCTTTATCAAAGTCTTGGTGGAGTTGATCTTATTACTTAGATTCTTGGGTGATGTACATATTGATGACCATTCTCTCGCGAAGTTATCGGCATTGGCCGCAACATTTGGCAAAAAAAGTCGTCGCGTTCATGTGACTGAAAGCGACGACCGTACCCCAGCGTTTGTGATTCGATCGAGACTTAGGCCGATCAATCGACGCGGCGTACCTTCACGATCGACAAAACATGTACATCTACAGCTGCCGGGCCATTTGAACCAGCTGACAAGATTCGCAGATCGACACGACTATCTGCAAGGTGGGCAGTCTTGTGGAGGTCAACACCAATGGCTGCTCCAACACTGACGTCAGCAATCATACAATACCAGCCGTTTGGATTGAGTAGGCGGTACTTCGTAATGGTTAGCACATTGACCGAGGCTGGTATCACTACTAGCTCCGGAGCAGCGGTGTACGCGGTATCCTCGACAGTCGGTCCGAATCCAAGAATGTTTACCGAGACGCCGAGGTTCCTATAAGGTGAGGCGGCTGTAAATGGTGAACCGGCGCCCCAGAGTGCAAGACACTTGTTGATACCTGTGCGTACTTTCTTTTCATTTTCGCAGGTGTCCCAGCCCTTGGCTGGTTTGACTGGGCAGACGACTTCATTTGTTTGACCTCCCGGAGCGTCAGGAACTCCGGAAATCGTTTTGCCTGCTTCAGGAATTGACTCAGCTGGTGAACTTTGTTCGCCAGTAGATGATCCGGGGGCACCCTCGGTCGGTTCGCTGCCACTCAGTTGACTTGGGGTTAGGATAGTCTTAGGCGCAGATGATTGGCTGGTTAGAGAGCTCTTTGAGCCCGCTCCGGTGCCAAATTCATTGGCGCCGGAAAAGTCACTAGATCCGCACCCGGTTAATGCTAGTCCGATCACTACGAGACAAAATTTGAATGATTTCGCGATGTTTTTCATATGGTGGTCCTACCTTGTGTTAAAGATGAATTCTTATCGGTAGAATCAGGGAAAATATTTAGCACAAAATAGTAGTAAATTGATTTTACTGAATTTATGACCATATCAAAACTCGGAAATATTGAGATTCCGAACGATCTAGGGGGGATCCCTCTTTGAAACCTTCCTGAGATAGAATCTAAATAATCAAATAAACATTGTTTAGTCTTAGTGACCTGGTTTAAAAAGCAGGCCTCATACATGTAAATACCCGGCAAATAATCAATGATGATCGATCAGAACAAAGAAATAGGCTTCAGAGTTTTGAGAAAGGCCGATGTGGCTGACGCTGCTGCGCTTTTAGCGACGGAATTTGCTACGCACGATCCGCTGGCTGTGGCTCTGCAGATATCGTCGACTGAGATGTACGAGATGATTTTTCCGTTGCTAGAGTCGTCGCTGGGTGATGAGTTGTCGGTTGTCGCTTATGAGTTGAGTCGACCTGATAAAATTTTGGGATGTGTGCTATCGAAACAACTTGGATCATCTAGCTCTGCTGAATGGTCAGACGTCGTAGTGAGCCGTTTTGGCGCTGTTTTTAGCCTGATTGATGCGTTGCACGATAAGTACTTCCAAGAACATGGACAGGTTGAAAGTCAAAAGTTTGTTCATGAAAGTATGGTCGCGACTGATAGACGCGCTACGGGCCGCGGCGTGGCCCAAGGTCTACTAAGGGCAAGTGCTGCTAACGGTAGTCGCAGGGGATATGCCGGCGCTGTAGCCGAATTAACAGGCCCAATTTCACAACATGTATTTATCAAAAAGCATGGTTATCATCCCGTGGCAACTATGCCCTATCGATCATTTAAGTTTGCCGGGGTTGAACCATTTAGCTCTATTGGCTCGGTTGATGGTTGTGTGCTAGCCGTCAAAAAGTATTGGGATAGTTGAGCGATTTAATGTTTTTAACAAACATTTTTTTTGTTTGGCCATTCTATCAGAAATCAAGATTGTTAGGTAAACCCTAATAATTGCGCTGGCGTGTCCGATAAAGTCTCCGTGGATAATCAGAGGACACGATGCACGGCTTCTTGTTTGCAATGATTTTACTTTTACGATCTAGCTGCCTATTTGGAGCAGCGCAGCAAAGTATTGTCTTTTGGCATCAGGAGATCGGTGACAGGCAGCTTATAGACGAGCTTCTACACGAGTTTGAGAGCGATTCTGGAATAAGGGTTGAGTCTGTAACGTTTGCGACAGATCAATTTAAGGTAGGGCTCATTAAGCAAGCGCAGCGGGGCGGCTTACCTGACATAGCTTTATGCCCGGGAGATTATGTAGGCATACGTCGAGAAATCGAGCTTTCTACTGTTCCAACTGGCATGAAGAGTCCAGAGATCCGGCAGGATCTTTGGCAGAGCACATCAGTTGGTGGCCGAGTCATGGGTGTCCCATTCATTCTTGGTAATCATTTGCTCCTCCTTTACAACAAGGCCAGGACAAAAAATGTCCCGGGAAGTTGGGAGGATATTGCCAATCTCCGTAGGGGTAGAAGCGGCCCTATCATGGGATGGAACTACTCCGAGATGTACTGGTTTGCGCCATTTGTACTTCATTACGGCGCCAATCTGGTAACAGAGGGGAAGTTGACATTAAACACTAAGGCAATGGAAGAGGCACTTAAACACTATCAGCAGCTTGGTCGCGACGGCATTGTCGACGTCGGATGTAGCTATGATTGTGGTACGCGAGATTTTTATTCTGGCAAGTATGATTTCGCAATCGACGGGGATTGGTCCTTGACAGAAGCTCGTAAGGCACTGGGTAACGATCTAGGCATCGCTCCACTACCGAAACTGGACGGTAAGCCTCTATTGTCTTACTACTCGACCATGGCACTTCTTTTTCCGCAGAATTCTCTAAACGGCGCAAAGTCCAGCGCGATTAGGCGCCTCGTTCGTTTTTTGGTGAGTAAGCAGTCGCAAAATAAATTGTGGCAAAGAGCTAGACGCATACCAGTAAATACTATCTCTTATCAGAATTTTCTTGCCAATGCCGACGGCAACGACAAGGCGATGCTCGAGGCATTAAAGACGGCAAAGTTGATGCCAAGTGAGACAGCAATGGCTTTCGCTTGGGAGGCTCTTAGACGAGGTTTTAAACAGTTCATGGCCGGGGAACGATCGGCTGAAGCCACGGCCGCTGCAATGCAGAAGGACGCAGAGACTGGGCTGAGTAGTAGTGTGCGAGGTAAATGGAAATGAGTCGAATGGCGACATATTTTCGAAGTTACCGCTCACTCATTATTGCCGTTATGTTAACTTTATCCGCCCTACCTGCGATTATCATCGGTGGCATCCTCATTGGTACTTTGCTTAATGATGCAAAGCGAAATGCTCTGAGCCAGCTGGACCTTAAGGCTACGCAAATGTCACAATTTGTTGAGTCTTCGGTGACGACGGTAGGTGCAAGACTAGCTACCCTAGCTGACAATGCTGATGTGATATACGGTATCGAGTCGTCGTTTTTTGGTGCGCAGGCTGCAGACCTAATGACCAGATTTAAGGCGGGAAATCCGTTGGTTGATCGAGTAAGTCTGGTCAATCTCAGCGGTACCACGGTCGAGAGCGTGCCGACCTCTTCGAGGTCACCAGACTGGGTGCGCGTTCTATCATCTGTCTTTGCTGATCCTGAAATGACTACTGCTTCCGGTTCCTGGCAACCATATGTACTCAAATCCTCGCAGCCGGTGTTTGCCATTGTTGTTCCTCTTCGTGCTCGTCGGGCGCAAGGGGCCGAACACGGGCGATCTGTTGGATTCATCATTGCTGAGATTCCCCTCGACCATTTGCGTCCGCGGCTATGGGAGATTGCCGGTCGGGATCTTCAGGTTGAAATTCGCAGTAGTTCTCAACTCGTCGAATTATCTGGCGCAGTGTTTCCCTCATCGGCCCGATCCATTGAAATTGAAAGGCCAGTGATCATTAAAGTAGACGAGAGATTCATTTACGACACGATCAGCATCATACTGCGCGTGACGACCGACAATGTCGAAGATCCCATCCGAAGTCTAGCCACAAGGCTGACGTTCGCTATGGTGGGATTCATTGCCATAGTGGCCTTTATTGCCCTGGTGATAGCGAGGAGAATGGGTTTATTCATCCAGCATATGCGTACCATGGTGGAAGCCTATTCTCACGGTGACTACAGCTATGAGATGCCGCCGTCAGGGTTTGTTGAATTCAACCGACTAGCAACACTTTTAAAGCGCATGCGAGCAGAAATTATTCGGCAAATTGAAGATATCAAAATCAAATCCAGACTTGATGCAGAGCTTGATGCTGCGCGGTCGGTGCAGCGGGCTCTATTTCCACCAAGTGTTAGCTGTCCGGGGCTTGATTTCGATTTTAGGTTTTGTGCTGCATCGCAAACCAGCGGAGACTGGCTAGGATACTTCTATAATAGTAAATCACACAGGTTGCAGATTTTCATAGCCGATGTCACGGGGCATGGAATGTCGGCAGCATTAATGTCGGGAGTTGGGTGCGGGGCAGTCTATAGCCACGAATTTCTGGCAGAGCTACAGCACTTAGATCCGACCGACTGGCGTGCTCATCTTAAACGTTGCGCACAGAGTATAAACTCGGTTTTTACCCTGACTGGTGCCCGAAATAAAATGGTTTCCATGAGTATCATGAGTCTAGACCTGATGAGTGGGCACTTGGCGGTGTTAAACGCAGGCCACCCTCCACCCTGGGTTCTCGGTGCGCAGGGAATCCACGTTCCAGCCTCTCGCGGTCCGATGCTAGGGTTCGATAGGGATTCTGTTTATACGATTGGTGAGACCGTACTCAAACCTGGGGACATATTGTTTGCCTATACAGATGGGCTAACGTCCAACACTGGGACCGGTAAACAGCGGCTTAGTCCACGCGTTGTTGAAAAGACTTTACGTATGAACGGCAGCGCCAGCGATAAACTAGATCAGCTGATCCATAACGGTCAAAAAATTTGGGGCGAGAGCTCTCTCGCTGATGATGTCACTGTTTTCCTCCTGCATTGGACCGGTGCTGTCAGTGTAGACGCGGCCCGTGAGTGGGCCAATTCAGCCAGTATTTCTAAGGCCGCTAGCTAGTGCACTGACGGTGACCAGTAGGTTATTCAAGATCTGATCTGATCCACTCTGTGCCGCATTGCCCCCTGGATTTCGCTGCGTCTGGCGCCAAGCGCGGATTTGGTCGATCTGGAGCCTATGTAATGTGCGCAGTCCGGTCTCGCGCATTGCTATAGTCCGCACGGCTTGCGGTCGGCGCCCCTCGATTGGACTACCAAATACATGAACGAGCATTCGCTTCGTGCGTTCATGCTCATCAAGTATCATCTTCATGAAATATGTCCTAACCTCATTATCATCGAGTAAATCGGCATACCATCCCATGATTTCTGGACTTGCCGAGGCCACTGTAGTCTCAACATTGTGCAGGAGATAGTTCAGGAGGCTTAGGGAACCGAGGTTATGGACGATGTAGTTGAAATCGCTGTTGCAATCTTTCTGTAAGTTTTCGAGAGCTGTCCCGACTCCGTACCAGCTCGGTAAATAAAAACGTGATTGGATCCAACTAAACACCCACGGGATAGCGCGTAAATCTGCAATAGTGGCCTGTCCCGTGCGCTTTGCTGGTCGGCTGCCGATACGGAGGCGCTCTAGGACATCAATAGGGGTCACTGAGCGGAAGAAACCTAAAAAGCGATGATCTTGGACTAAAGCTTGATAGGAGGTTTGGGTAGATCTGCTCAGTGTATCCATCGCTTGCACATACACGGGATCATCTGATGGTTTTCTACTCGTTTGCAGAGTCTCAGAGGTTACAGTGGCGAGCATAGTTTCTACGTT
>Ga0078894_10001433_pt1 | contig 17680 bp, 8 predicted proteins | sample LauGreSu1BDMLBSD_2_FD_67506 | JGI IMG/M metagenome (GOLD analysis project Ga0078894, IMG submission 67506) | Freshwater lake microbial communities from Lake Michigan, USA - Su13.BD.MLB.SD (version 4) (version 4) | ecosystem: Environmental > Aquatic > Freshwater > Lake | place: Lake Michigan, USA... | reverse complement strand
AGCGTCGAGTCCGCCAGGTGTAACTGAGGTGTCGGCTGCTTCGCTGTACTGGATTGCAAGGGTGAGACCCTTGGGGACAGTCGAAGAAAGAGATGCAGCGGCAAAATAAACGACAGCGCCAGCCGGAATGACGATTGGCGAGGTGGCGCAAACAATGGTTCCACCGCTGCTATAGGTGCCTGGGGTGCCCACGATACCGGTAACCGTAATTGTGGTTGCGGTAACTGCAGAAACCTGCTTGCCGGTGAAGTTGTAAGGCGCTTGTCCCGTGCCTCCTGATGTAGTAACCGAAGCAACGGTAACTACGTCGCCGACCTTGAAAATGTGACCAGTAGCAACGGTGTAAACAGCCGTGTTGCCAGCACCATTAACAGCACCAGTGATGGTCGCGTTCTTCTTAAGTACTGCTGCGGTGGTCGGCACAACTGCGCCATCGGCCACTGTCAACGTTGCATCAAGAATGCTGTGGGTTGCCACTTTGAGAGTGTATGTTGATGCACTTCCGGTACCAGCAGTGTGATTAACCAATGTCACCTTGTCTAACTCCATGGTGAAAGGTGCTTCAAAGGCAAACTTCGTTGTGGCGGTAGCCTGGGTTGCAGTCTCGGTAAAAACCATTACTTTGCTCATAATTTTTTTCTCCTACTTTTAAGGGCCCTCTCTGGGCTAATAAAACTTTACTACATAATGGCAGACCATTTGTAGAAGTATTGCATTAATCCTTATAGAAGTATTGCATTAATCCCAAGAATGTTTTGCAAGTCCAAGTTCAAACGCCAATGCTGGATAATTGCCTATTCTGATATGGCACGAACGGCAGACGCACAGCAAATTTGATTCATCAATAATTGACCCGCCCTGAGACCGCCTAACAAGTTCATGCACATCGACGCTACCCATTCTCACATAGGTCGCCTTTTCGTCATGCTTGGCGAAAACAGGACATGCTTGGCAGTATGGGAATTTTTCAAGCATTCGTACAACGACTTTTCTGCGCTCTACATATTCTGCTTCTTTTTTCTTGCTTCTAAAACGCATAACTGCCTTTCTATAGGGACGATACGTCGATATTATCAAATTCCCACTTGTTTTGAAGCGATGCCCAGAGTGCCTCGTCTATCGAAGTTGGCTCCATATCATTTTCCGTCAACAGTTGACGGTGCGCGAAAATTGCTCGCTTAAGGAATTCGACCTGCTCCCAACCGCCGGACTGCATAGTCGAGCCTGTCTCAATCATCTTCGTCACTTCGTCAAGTTTCTTATTAACATGAAACCTGAAACGTTCAATTTTTGTTCGCTTGGCCTTGTATGACTGTTCTGCCTGTTGGAGTAAATTTCTTTTACTTCCATAGCGCGATTCAATTTCCGAAAACCGTTGGAAATCCGCAGTTTCATCTTCATGCAAATCGTCAAGTTGCTCGTCCAGATTGTCAATGAGCGCAAGAAGGCATCTTTGCCATTTTGACCAATTTTCCTTTTCCATCAAAATGTTCTTTTGCGAAGAAGATAATTTATTTTTAACATCTTCTCCGACCATGTAGGCAAACATATCATCGCTAATCATTTTATTCATTTCTTCCATCCTGGACATATTGTCTTGTAGGCACACCAATCACATAGGCGTGTTTTGTTGTATTTAAATTCTCCACTCCGGCATGCCTCTTCTACCATTTCATGGCTTTCGGATACATACTGAATGATTGCCTCATTGCTCTCTTCGGTTAATTGATAGGTAAAATTGACCCCATCCTTGAGATACAGCAACTGTAGTTCGGTGATATTTGGAACTTCTTTTGACAATAGTGCAGCATAAATTCTTAATTGAATAAATTTGTCGTCAACATAGTTTTTACTCGGTTTTTTGCCGGTTTTGTAGTCGGAAATCCTAACTTTTCCGTTTTCTATGCCCTCGTAGCGGTCAATGAACCCCTTGACAGTCGCTTTTCCGAGCGGTCCATTCAGTTCACTTTCTATCCCTTGAGGAAATACTTCCTGTGGATTTTCAACTTTCCACAAATTCTCAAGACACCACCATGCATTCCAACGAAACTTGAGCATTTCGTCAGCACGCACATAACCACGAATTCTGTTTTCCCAATCTGAACGATGCCATACTGTCGAAGCCAGCGACTTAACGGATGCGATTGTGCGCTCCTCGTTAGGCAGGACGTAGAAGTCCTCCAATATCTCATGAACAAAATTTCCAAGCAAGGTGGCAGACGATGGTTGGTCAGGGATGCCGTCAATTTTATTGAATTTGAACTTCAATGGACATTGCCTGAATGTACTCATTGAAGATGGCGACAGGTATGGGGGCATTGCGTGAACAAAGCCAGGGGGAATAACTTTTTCGTCACTCACCGTTATCGTGGATAATTTCCGAACCAGGGAAAAGAATTTTAGTGGACTGCTCAATAAGAGCCATTGCCCCATGAATAGTCACCGTCTCTCGTGTTGGCTTTGGTTGGCCATTGGAGAATTCTTTCCAAAATCGGGAAAGTTCTTCTTTTTGAGTTGAGTCAAACTGCTTGCTTAATTCAATAAATTGTGACCAAAGAGACGCAACCTTGGGGTCCACCTCAATAACTGGATTATTCATAGCATGGTCACGCTCTACTTCAAGGCTAAGTGCCTCATCGGAACGAGCAAGATATAGGCCAATTCCAATTTGCTGGGCGGCCTTTTTGAGGGCATCAGATACGGCGCCCTTGAATTCATCGCCAAGGTCAACAATATCGCCAGCCTTGGTTCGTTTAATTTTCTGACCACCGAAACCATCTTTCTGAATACGCCTGAAAGAGTCGTCACCAATCGTCAGACGGACATGGGCGACGATAAAGTCTGGGTCAAGAGCATCTCTGTCACACTTCATGATTTCAGATGACCATCCATGAATGCCAAAAATTCTATTCAAGCGAGCAATTACCTCACTAACAGGAATATAAACCAGCGTTGTCCCACCCTTGCGGAGTTCGCGCTCCATCTCTGGTGGGAATGGCTCATTAAGTTCAGCCAGGATGCGCTCTTCTTCCACCTTGCGTCGCTTTGTCATTTCTTCGTCTCGAATGTCCAATTTCTTCCAATATTCTTCGGAAGGAATGTTTTCGTAACTATCTTCATGGCTCATAATTATTTTCCCTTTATTGTGTAGTTGGTATTACGTTTGTTAATTTTGCCTGCTCACTCAATATGAGTAGACGCCCTACAACTTTTCTTTACTAATAACAACGCTGACTTTACCTTCGGATTTCTGGCAATAATCGTCAGCGCTGATGCCAATTTTGTTCAATTCGCCTACTCGCCAATAGGAGGGAGCGGCATAATCAAGCATCTTCTGCATCATTTCCAATGGGGAGGCTAACACCTCTCCTGTATCCATGTCAATAGACGATTGGTAAACTCGATTGGAAACTTCGGCGGCAAGACCCTTGTGGTCCCACGATTTTCGGTCGCTACCAATTCTTCTTTCAGCGACAAAGCCATCAGGGAGAGATACGAAAGATTCGTTCATGCGTTCAGCAATAAGTGTTTCGGCATGCTCGTTGAGCAGTGCAATATCTTTTTTAAGAGCACTAATTGCTGAATAAATCAAACATGATTCCGCTATGTCTGCGCCCTCAGAGGTGATTACATCAACAATATCGCCACTTGCTTTTCCAAGAAGAAGGCGAATTTCTTCAATTAACTCTATCGGAGTAGCCATAATATCTTTCTGCTTGTAGACGTCCTAAACGATGATACCTATACGTTTGCGTTGTGGCAACCCCAAGCCTGTCAAATGCGTAAAAGCCCCAACCGCAGAGTCGACCTGGTCATCGTGGTCGCAGGCTTCAGGGAAGGACGAGAGTTCGTCTAGCCAGTCCGTGAGCCACGGCGCCCGCACGCATCTCACATTGCCATTCGCTACCGCTGCTGCAAAGGGCATTGCTCGCGTTGTTTTGTCTCCAGTAGAGCGTATGCCCATGAAATCATAACCACTCAGCACATATCGAGCATATTGGTCCACTAGGGCTTTCCCGGAAGAACCAGGCTCTTGCTCCATGCGTATTGACACAGTATGTCCATCTTCGTATGCCGTCTGGGCAATTAATTGTTCTACCTTTTCGCCTCGCACTCTTGCTTTTTTCACGTCGAGAATATAGGAAATACCCTGGTCGAATAGCACCAAAGTACCAACCGTCCAGTCCGGATTAGGATTACTGTGTGACGGCTCTGTGGCCGCAAGGTCCCAGAATCGCACTGCTCTAGCCGATGGTGTAATTTTGGGTAACTCATCATTATCGATGATAATTATATTCTCTCGGTCAAACATTGAGCCAAGTGTCGTCGCCCACCAGTCACCGTCTTCTAGGCGCTTTCTTTCTACGGGGTCCAATGCCTGAAGTGCTGCACGGTATGAATCAGCGTCGATTCCAGGGTTGTCGGTCAATTTTGAAGGAACGAAAATTCTACCTTTATCGTGACCTTCAACAATAAATCGTTGGCGAACCCAATTTGGCGCAGGGTTGCATGCTGAACGCATTCTCAATGGAACCTGCGACAAAGGACCAGATACGGGTCGACGCAGACGAGAGAACATGTATCGATAATCATTTTCTCGTATTTCGGTTACTTCGTCCATCCCAATAAATTGAAATTCAGCACCCTTGTAGCGAAGGTAGTCCTGCTGGTTATTTAGGTATCCAAAAGAAATTCTGGCACCCGAAGGGAATACCGCAGTGTAATTATTTGCATTCCAGCGAACGTCATCATAGGGGGCCACCCAGTTAATAAACCGGTCCATGATGGCTCCGGGGAGGGCGAGGTCGGCATAAGTACGGCGGAAGATAATTGCTGAATAATTGGGAATATCTACATATTGAAGGGCTGACATCAGAAGGGCACTGCTCTTGCCTCCACCGGCAGCGCCGCCAAATAGTGCTTCCAGTGAGTAGGTCCGCAAGAAAACCTTTTGGGTCATTGATGCTTCTTCTGGGCAGAAAGGCGGCAATTTCGGCTGCAAAAAAGCGAGTACACTATTCCAATCTGTCATGTTCTACCTCTGAGGCTAATTTTTGTATTAGATTGCCGTTACAAGAAACCGACAACAATGGATGAGAAACACATTAACACATGAAAAATATTCTACGCCGCCTGCTCGGCCCATGGGACCCAGCATCACTACCAGGTCGTTTATTCATGCGTTCCACAGCCGCCAATATAATGATGGTATTGTTTATATTATTGACTAGCGTTGGAACAGTATTAATCTCGCCTCCCGTGGGCCTCATTGTAGCGGGTGTAACTTGTGGAATCTACGGCTATTTGTTGGGCTCTGAATAATTATGGCATGGAATAAGACAGAAACAAAATCGCTCATTGCTGGTCCGACCAGGTCTATTCTTGGACCTGGTGCTCCGATTGCGCAAAACCCATCCTTTGAAGGCAAGGGGTATCGTGACCCATGGGACATTGAACGTGCCTACAAAGAGGGAATGCAGAAAGTCACCTGGGTTTCCCGTTGCATCGACGCAATCGCCGGAAATCAAGCACGTCTTCCAATAATTCTTCGCAAGAACAATTCGCCTGATGGCCAAATTGTTAGCAAGGGCAGGAGCGGGAAGTCGACAATATTGGACCTCTTGAATACTAAGTCTAATATTGGTGAAAATTCATATATTTTTAGATACAGGATGTCATCTCAGATTTTGCTGGGAACTCGTGGTGCCTTTATTGAGAAAGTACGCGGTCGAGATGGTGGGATTATTGGGCTAAACCTACTCCCACCGCAGTATACGAGCCCTATTCCTGACCCTAAAACTTTTGTTTCCGGATATGAAGTCCTTATGCCGAATGGCGACAAGGTAATCATGAAACCTCAGGACGTGTGCTGGATTCGGCGACCACACCCAATTGACCCATACCTTTCCTTGACCCCAATGGAATCTGCTGGCGTTGCCATCGAAATCGAGAATTTGGCGAAACTCTACAACCGAAACTTTCTCCTCAATGACGGCAGACCTGGTGGGCTTCTTGTTCTTCGTGGAGAGATTGACGATGACGACAAGGAAGAATTGAGAAGTCGGTTCAGAGGAAACATTGGTCGTGTTGGTTCAACTACCGTGGTTAGTGCGGATGACGGCGTGGACTTCGTGGATACCTCATCAAGCCCGAGGGATGCCGCCTATATCCAGATGCGTCAAATTACCAAGGAGGAAATCCTTGCCTCGTTCGGAGTCCCTGAATCAGTTATTGGTAATGCCTCTGGCAGGACTTTCAGTAATGCAAGTGAAGAAATCCGTGTTTTCTGGAATGAAACCATGGGCCCCCACCTGGAGATTCTCGCCAGAGCACTTGACGAACTAGATGACGACCATTATGTCGATTTTGATACGTCATCCGTCCCTGTTTTGATTATGGCAAAACAGGAAGTCGAGCGATACAGCCTAGAAGAATTTAGAAGCGGAATGATAAGCCTGAATGAATACAGGACAGTGACCGGCAGAGAAAAGATTGAGTCAGAACTAGCCGACAGCCTTCTAATGAACCCCAACTTGACCCCAGTTGGAAATACAGAAAAGCCCATGGCCCCACCGCAGCAAGGGATGCCCATGCCTGGGGCGCCCGGAATGCCAGGAATGCCACCCGGAATGCCCGGAATGCCGCCTGATGCGGCTGGAATGCCTCCTGGCGCACCAGATGCAAACACTATGTCTGGCGCTCTTGCCATGGAGCAGGGTGGAGTCGCTCCTGGAATGCCCCCAGAAATGGCTGGCGCTCCTGCTCCTGCTGGTCCAGGGGCATTTGGTCAAATGTCTATAAACCCTGCGGAGATGCAGTTCAAAGAAGACATCAGCGAAGTTTCACTCAATCGTTGGACGGAGATATTAGATAGAAGTCTCGAACGAGTAATGGAACGTAGTCAGCGTGTTGTTTTAGAAAAATTGGGCGGTCAGAAATCAAGAAAATCTTTAGCCCAAGGCGCCCTTGATGTAGGTTCAATTCTTCAGACCGATATTTGGACCAGACAGATGGATGAGGATATCCGACCAGTCCTGTCTGCCATTATAAAAGACTCAAAAATTAATCATGCGGAAAAGTGGGCGATGTATACGCCCCCCACAAACGAAGAGACTGCCGTAAATATAGATGCTCAAATGGGAAGAATAAAATCACTTTACGATTCCTGTGTAGCAATACTGTCGGAATCAATATTTAACTCTTACGGAATCAGCAACGACGATGAACGGTATACCGCTTTACGGACATCTATTAATACTGTTTTCACTGACATGCTGGCCAACCAGCGTCCACGCATTGCATCCTCGGAAGCAAAGCGCGCATGGGAATTCTGCCGCCCATAAATAGTATACTGAAACTCTATACGTTAATTTCAGTAAACTAGACATATTTCTAACATAGTTATCATTAGTTGCAGAATACCTACACCTAATGAAACTATCATTGTCAATAGACGTTAGGAGAGATATGTCGCAAAATACCACGTCAGATATCAATTTCAAGGCACTTAATGGGCAATTCAATATTGATGAGGCCCAGGGAATCGTCGAATGTTTTGTTGCCGCGATTGGCAACAAGGACAGCGTAGGTGATGTCATTGTGTCGGGCGCGTTTAATGAAAGTCTCAAGCGTCGTAAGCCTCGCGTAGTTTGGGGACACAGTTGGAATGACCCTATTGGTAAAGTCATTGAGATTTACGAAGTGCCCGCAAACGACCCTCGCTTGCCAGCAAAAATGAAACAAGCCAACGTCGGTGGCGTTTACGCTCGCGTTCAATTTAATCTTGCAACCGAAAAGGGAAGAGAAGCATTCTCTAGCGTTGCATTCTTTGGCCCAGAGCAAGAATGGTCCATCGGCTACAAGACCCTCAATGCGACCTTTGACCCAAATGTGCAAGCAAATATCCTGAGAGAGGTTGAACTTTACGAAGTGAGCCCTGTTCTTCATGGCGCCAACCAATTAACCGGAACTATCTCCGTGAAGAGCGAAGAGGGCGACAAGTGCGGTAGCCCAATGGGTATGCCACACGCACCTCACATGTATGGTGGCGCACCTACGCCAACCGCAGTACCACGAATTGTTTCCGTTGACGCCAACAGACTTTCCCCGATACGAGTCATTAGCGGAATTGCCCAACAGGCGCAATCCTCCCACAATGACAATTCGCGCGAAGATATTTTTGGTGAAGGAGAGGCAAGAACGCTTTCGGATGAAGCGCGAAATATGCTCGCCATGGAATTGATGACGCGTTCACGTGCAAATCTTGATGTTATTTATGCAACAGAAAATTCTGTAGTATTTAATCGTGAAGTTGGACAAGGGAATCACATCACATATCGCCTCTCGTACCACAGAGAGCCAGATAGTGGCGAGTACATGTTTGGCAAGCCCGAGAAAATGGGCATGCATAGCGACGATAGTAGAATTTCCGCACCAACCGTAGTCCCATCACAAATGCCTTCGATGCCGATGATGATTAAGCCGCAGGTTGTTAATCCATACTCGATTAGTGGAATGCCTTCTGCTGTTCCACAAATGGGCAATTATGGAGTAGAGAAGTCGCTTGGCGCCAGTACGGATACGGCTGCGGATTTCGTCCTTTCAGAAATTCAAAATGGCTCTATTTCCTCGTCCTCTGGAAATGAAAAAATCGACGCTGTTATTGACATCCTCAAAGGAATGACCGGAAAGTCGGACAATCAGCAGGTATTCACCATTGCGTGCGAACCACATGAGGCTTTCTATATCAAGTCAGCAATTGACCCAGTTCTTGACTATCACCGCCTTGATGTAGAAATTGATGAGTATGGCATTCATGTCGTCAATGGACTATCGACTGAATCAATCAGCGCATTAACTAAGGCCGCAGAATCTATTGAAACCATCACCACTAAGGCTGGTGGTTCAAAAAAATACAAGCGCCCTTAGTTTTCGGCCTTGGGTTAGACCTCGAATCTAAGGGCCTAGGGCCAAAAATTGGAACACGACTGAGTGGCGGGCTTCGTGCCGCACCGCCAGGAATGTCTTTCGTCGACATAACGGGAACCGTAGACGCAGATACTGATGGCATTGTTTTTGAAGGAAAGCCTGGTCTCGAACGACCAATTATTCCCCGATTCATCGTTCCCAAGAATCTTGCTCGTCGGATTTCATCACTTACTGAGGGTGATGCTCTAGAAATAGAGAAGCAGCGCCGTAGCGGTAATGCAAATATTTCTTTTGATGAAACAAAACTTCGCTCAATCATTGAAAAAGTTGGTGGTGATGTTGAATCTCTGAAGCCTGCAGATGAGGGCAATGACACGGGAATGCGTAGTTCAAAGATTCCTGATGGCCCAGATTTTCAAGAACCACCAGACGACGAGACTCCCGAGCAATTTGATGGCTCATGGACTCCAGATGGTGAAGCGCAAGAACAATTTGATGGATTTTGGACGCCAGATGAAGAGCAATTGCGCGACCTAGACAAACGTTCTGGCCGTACCACTCCTCCTCCACCTCCAGTAAATATTGGACAAAAATATGTAATTTCACGCGATGACGACGGTGTCTATTTTGCAGAGAATATTTCAGCAGAAGATGTCTGGTCACTTCGTTCTGGCGCATCAACACCACCAAAGCGCCCATTCTTTGCTCCTCGCGGCGGCGGCAATCAGCCTGGCAATGGCGAAGGTTATTACTTCTCGACAAACGGCAAACGCTACTGGGGCAAGTATGGCGCAGCAGGAGCATTAGTACGTCGCAAGAATTCAGATGGAGAATACGAATATTTTCTGGCCAGGCGCGCCAAAGGCATGTCCGTTGGTGGCGGCAAGTGGTCATTCCCTGGAGGTGCGCACAAGGACAAGGATAATTCAAAACTCTCGGGTGCTACTGCAATCGAAGAATTTGGAGAAGAGGTTGGTGGAGATATTTCTTCACTCAAGCCGATTCACACCTATACGGACCAAGTTGCTCCCGACTGGAAATACGACACCTATGTGTTTGAGGTTGGACCGGATGAACTGGATGATTTGCGGTCAATGGACGGCGAAAGTACCGATACTGGCTGGTTTACGGCATCTGACATTATGCAAATGGCTGAAGAAGGCAAACTTCTGGAGTCATTTAAGCGTTCAGCAAAAGAAGTATTTGCCCTTTCTGGAGACGAAGTCAAAGGCAATAAAACTTCAAGAAAAATTAAAAAAGCATTTAAGAAAATCAGTGGCGAAAAAGTTACTTCTTGGCAAGAAAAGATAAAAAAATACGAACCGATTCAATCGGAAGATTATTTTGATATTAACGATGAAATACAGTCTGATTTTGGTATTTCTATTGGCCAAGTCATGCAAGACGAATATGATGAAGGCGCATCCATTAAGGAGATTGCAGAAAACTGGGGAATTTCAGCGCATGAAGTTGAAAAGTTGCTTAGTGAGAATAAAAAAGGTGGGATGTCGTCAACTTCTGTTGGTCAATTGATGCAGGACGAGTACGACGAAGGCGCATCAATAAAAGAAATTGCCGAAAATTGGACCATGACAACCCAAGAAGTTGAAGAATTCATGGGTCGCGCCAAACAGGGGGGGATGTCCTCTGCTCGAATTAACAGAGATTCACGGGGACGTGACGCGACACCGGCAAAAAAGAAAAAAATAGACTCCTTGATGGATTTTATTACGGATAAAGCGAGTCCTCTTGCGGTCATTGATGGATATGACAGGTTTGCCCAAAGACGAAAGGAAAAAAAGAATCCAAGTCTCACGGCTGAGCGTCTTGCACGGGAAGAAAAACTTAAGACGGGCATAGATAAGGCTGGTAAATCAGGCATACCTATTGCTACAAAAATGGCATTACCAGAGTACAAGACGCTTATGGAGAAAGTTTCCCTAAATGGAGAGACTGTTCTGGCAAGTACATCAGCGAGAACTGCCGAAGTTCAAAAACTTATCGACAATTTAGCATCAAAAGTTGATGGCGACTTGGATGGAATGGATTTCTCTAAAGGAAATTTCTCTGGTATTGACTTCAAAAATTACTCATTACGTAATGCAAGTTTCATGGGTTCTAATTTAGACAAAGCCAATTTTTCTGGATGCATCATTCAAGGTTCTACTTTTGAAGATGCTTCATTGATTGATGCAAATTTCAGCAACATAAGTCAAGCGTGGAACATTGATTTCTCGGGCGCGAATCTAACAAATGCAGATTTAACCAAACTCAATATGCACTCCGCCCTATTGAACGAAACAAACCTCGAAGGGGCAAAACTTGATGGAGTAAATCTAATCATGGCTGACATTAGGGATATGGATTTCTCTAATGCTCAAAGCATGAGAGGTGTCTTGCTAGAAGAAGTGCAAGGAGAGGGTGCAAACTTTAGTGGCCTCGATATGACTAACTCGTCCCTTGTATCCGCCAATTTTACAAACGTCAATTTTAGTAATGCAAATCTAACCAATTCAGATTTAAGAAACGCAAGGCTAGATAACGCTGATTTTAGTGGCGCAAATATAGATGGCGTTGAACTCAAGAAACCAGGTTTATCTCCGTCAAGTATGGATGGAACAATATTTGACGACGCTGCAAGTATCGCCAAAGATAAAGATTCCACAGGAATAGCATCGCCTGCTCGACGTGAGGCGGATGGCAAAAAACCGAGCAAGGGAATGCGGTCCGAAACAAAGGTGCCAGGCAATAAAGAAAATTCAGGACTATCAGATGATGAATTGACATCAAAACTTGATGAAAACGTAAATGCACTCAATGAACTGGAAACTCTTCTTGACGATGGGGAAATTGACCTTGCCGAGTACAGGAAGCGCCAAGTCCCATTACGTAAAGAAGCAGCAGAATTAGGGGCAGAGAAAAAGCGACGTTCTGGAAAGACGCCACAAATAGCCGAAGCGGGCGCTACAAGGCGAGAAAAAGTTATGGAACGTGGCGATGGAATGATTAAGCGCGATGAGCGAGGTAATCCATCTGAATGGAACGGTCAAAAATTCCTAGACGGAGAAGCAGAAAAACGCAGACAGGCAATTATTGAACTTGGATTCACAGAGCAAGAGGCGGACACCCTTCTTGGGCCTCGTCAAAGTCCACAGAAATCTGGAATGGGAAGTCGTAGTAACGCCAAGGCCAAGCCATCGTTCACGCTTACTCCAGCAAATTTGTTCGTCAAACGCGAAACGCCACGGACAAAGGGACCGGTCCCAGAATTAAATGGATGGTCGGATAGAGAATTGTCCGAAGCCCTATCCATGTACGATATTCGCGCACCTCGTGAATGGGACAAGGAACGCGGTTCGTTTATTCCTTTGTGGTTCCCTTCAAAAGAGTCATTGGTTCGCGAGTTCGACAGCCGCGGATACAACGTGTACCTTGGCACATCTAACTCAAGACGCTATAACGACTTGGTTTATTCTGTCCCAGCAAAAGATAATGCAACTCCAGAAGAAATGCGTAGGAGAATATGGAAGCCATCAGGATTGCTTACACAGGCAATACGTAATGGCGAAGAAGAGACCGGGCAAGTTTTCCCATTAAAGTCGAAAATTAGAAACTGGGAGTTTGCGGCACAAGTGGCAGATATGACCGATGCCGAAGTTCGCTCTTTGGACGTTGAGTTTGATAACGAACGCGCTAATAAATTGACTGACGCGCGAACAGGCCTAATATCTAAGGAACAATTCAATAAGTGGTACGAGCAAGAATTAACCCCCCTTAGACGCGTTCTTTCCGCTGAAATGACACGTCGTTCATTAAGGAATGCCGTAGATGGTAAACAGAAAATAGAATCTGTTTTTGGCACTGGATTGACTCCAAAAGAGTACGCATTCCTATCAAAGGACCCATTGCTATTTACTCGCGCTGCGGGAATGATGTCACGTAGTGGCGGTTCAATAATTGACAAGATGGTTAAGTCTGGAGAAATATCCCAAGATGATATTGATTTCATGCAGCAATATCATGAATTGAGAGACAGGCTTAATTTTGAATTAATTGACGAATTGACTAATTTATTTGGAGCCCATCCAGATGACGTCGATTGGGACTCGCTTGATTCTGATACTAAGTCAAAGTCGCTAGATATCCACAACAAGTGGATGAGGAAATATTCTGCGTCGTTATCTCAATTGGGTGAAGGTGAGAAGAAAAATCGCAACGAACTTGCACGTATGGGTTTTGACGATGGAGAAATTGATGACATCATGGCCGGAAGCATGTCTTCTGGAACATCTGTTGGTCAATTGATGCAGGACGAATACGACGAAGGCGCAACTCTTAAGGATATTGCCAATAATTGGGATATGACTGTCGAGCAAGTACAGAAGGCCATGAATAATTGGGCCTCTGGTGGCATGTCGTCCAAGCGTAAGTCAAACAGAAAAATAACGCCAAAGTGGTCCGAAGAAGATAGGCGTGCATTTAGCGAACAAAAACTTCGTTCCAAGAAAGTGCCGAAGAAGAAAAAGAATGGTCCAGCGGCGAATGAATGGACCGAGCGTCGCGCTGGAAGGGAAATTAAGTCAACAACGCGCGCAAGTGATTCTCCGTATGGCAATGCTGCAAGAACTGCATCGTATTACGAGTCTCTCGCTAATCAATATTTTTCAGGAATTGCCGAATATGTTGGCGAAGACACCAGAATTACAAATGGCAATTACAACCCAAATATACCCACACTGGATGAGCCATTCTCGACAATTAGAACATCTCCGGTTAGTGCACTTAAGGATGGGGATTTTCTTCCCGATGGTTTTGATTCCCCGGATATGTGGTCAACCCCCACCAATCCCCGTTACAAAATTGTCTATTTGAGCAAGAACAAAGATGGTCAGATTGTATTTGGTGCTCGCGATTTACAAAATGGTGAATTGCTCGTCAAAAAAATGGGAGCAAATGAAGTTCTGCCAAATGTCATGCGCCAATCTGTCAATAAACGATTTGGCGGAATGTCTAGTTCTAGAAAAGTTGGAGATGTAAAACTTCATGCCAAGTTAGCGGACCAATTCAAATTAGAACAATTTGATGAAATTGAGAAAGACCTAAATAGTCTTCTTGAAGAAATTCGCTCAATTGACGAACAACTTAATATTCTTTTCAAAAATACCCAACGCCGATACGATGCTGGCCTGGAAGGTCCGTCAGACTATGACGAAAAACGCTATGGCGACCTAGAGGATATGCGTTCAAGCCTGGAAGACACGGTCGGCGAATATGTGAAATTTGCCGAATTCGTTGCGCAAGAAAATATTATGCGTCGTCGCAATAAGGCTGCAGTAAAACTTGCAAAAGAAAAAGTTCAAAATGCACTAAAAAAACAGGAGTCTCCAAGCGGTAATCCATTTGAGATGAATGACATTGATACTCGTAGGCTTTTTGAACTTGGAGTGACGGAAGCAGACGTTGCTGACATATTGGATTCATTTGACATTGATGACCGAGAGATGGAAAGAGTATTTACCGCTGGTCGACCACCATTTACTGGGACAAAATTTGCTAAGCAAATTTCCAGCATTATAAATAGTCGCTCTTCACTAGAAGGTCCTGAATTTGAAGAATTTGACCCAGAAGACGAAGACGAACAAAGAGAGATTTCAAAACTTGCAAGAAGAATGATTAATTCTGCGGCAGACGATTCTGCTCGTCGTTCCAAAATCACCGACCGCTCAAAGACGATGATTGATGTTGGCGTATCCTCTTCGTCTTCTGGCGGCATGTCAAGCAAGACACCAATGGGTAAAGGGCTTGGCACCAGTAAGGTCCTCTACCCAACGCGACCAAATAAATTTATCGCAAAAGATGTTTCGTTTGTATTTTACGATGCCAATCGCGAAGAGTTGTCTGTTGGCTACAAAGATAAAAAGAAATATGTTTTTGGTGGCATTACTCCAGAAATGGTCAACGACATTGAGAATGGCAAAAATTCACTAATCGCTTCACTCAATGCCGTCAAGAAAGATGCGCGCTACACAATCAACCCAGATGGCACGGTCATGGGCTCGCCCCCGAATACCCTCAAGTTACTGAATCGCGACAAGGACAGACTTGAGTTAATTGGCGATGACCTCGAAGTCGTTGAGTCTGTTATTGACGGCCTAAAGAATGGCCAAAACGATATGACGCGCAAAATGCGCAGCGATAGAAGGAATCAAGCCATGTCAATGGCGTCCGGATTGGCTAAAAATAACGAATACGCAATGGCTTTCAATATCATGGATGCACTTGACGAGATAGATACGCGCACCAATGGCGCTGGGTATATGCCCAATGGGATGCGCTCGTACGCGGCAACGACACATCTGAGAGTCCAAGTTGGTCTATCACAGGATGAAGTTGGCGAAATCCGTGATGAAATACGCGCAATAATGCGTAAACATAACGGGAATTTCTTTATCAAGGATGGCCTATCTAAGTACGACGGCAATCTTGCTGCTGCACAAAAGAAAGAAGGACGTGCTCAACTAGTACTCCTTTTGCCCGAATACAACGCCATCATGAATTCCTATGAAGAATTAGCGAAAATTGACCCAGAATGGGCTTCTGTTATTGGGCCACACCCAATAGAACTTGCTGGCATTAGTAATGACGGGCGATTTGACACAGAGAAATTCAAGGAGACTGGAGATTTTGCCGGGAAACTCATTAATAATGGAGCACCAAGTGGAATCACTGTTGCCGAGCAGCGCGAATTGATTAATTGGGCAAGACGCCAGCCCGGTTTTAGAATTGTTCAAAGCATTGCCTCTTCATATGATGAAAAGAATGGCGCACTTACTGCGAACCAATGGCGCACACTCCGTTCGCTTTATAGCAACTATGGCAAGAATCAATACAATAGAGGCGGCTTAGAATCTAGAAGAAACTCTGTTGGCATGCGTTCAACTAGCAGCACCGATGGCCCTGTGCCCATGAATGCGGTTTCCGGAAATACCATGGGGAATTTTGTTCCGTATGGCGGACCAACCGAAGGCGGCTCACGCAACGCCGAAGTTATTCCCAATGTAGACATCAAAGGTAAGTCAATAGAACAAGTCGTCCCAGAAGGACTCAGCGATGAAGAAGCATTGGCACTCATAGAGAGCATCGGTGCATATCACCCCAAGGCGAACCCTGATGGAATCAAGGGACGAGAGTATGTCGAGCGTAGAACGCGCTTGCTGGATTCAATCGCAGAAACGCGAAGAATTACCGAACGACGAGCAGCACTTGAGCGCGCTCAGCAAAGTGGCCAAATAGGCGACGACGTCAACCTGCCAAGTCATTTAGAGTTTTGGCCATTGGTTTCAGAAGACACTAAGTCCAAGTTGAATACGGCTGCGCAAAACAAATATGGCGCTCAATTCATAGACCTAGAACCATACCAAATGGAAGATGTATTGGTTTTTGAAACAGGCGCATCTGGCTACTACTCCGCTGGGACTTTTAAGCAAATTAAAAAGCGACCAAACGCCATTGATATGGAGGACTGGGAACGCTTGCTCCTTCCAGTTCATCAGCGTGTCAGCGAAATAGATGAAGAAGAAAAAATAAAGCGCGAGGCTGCTCGACTTGAAGCCGATAATAGTCCATCGCTCGAAGACATGTTAGACGACCCCAATATTGCCCCAGAACGCAAAGCCCGAATTGAAGGCATCCTTGCAATGCGGCGCGAGTCGGAGCGAAAGTGGAAAGAGTCTGCACAAACCTCTTCGGCAAAACGCAGAAGTGCTGCAAAGAAGGAAATAAAACTTCAAAAATATGAAACCATTGATGATGTTGGGCGAGACTCAGTTAAAAATATTGAGACAATGGCCAAGGCTAAGTATGGGTCTAAGTTTGATTCCCTCACTCCCGTACAACAAAAAGATGTACTTGACTCTTACGCCAAGGAAAGATTTGGCGTTGAGCATTACAGGAACATTGAACAGTCAGTCCAGAAGGCGCAGTCAATGGCCGAACGTTTCTCTCAACAAGAAAGAATTGACGGAGAACACCTAGCGGCATGGGATTCAATTACTGATTTCTTCAACTCATCAGAGCAACCTTCATTCACTGGCGAAAAAATAGATTCTTTACGTGAACTACTAGACAATTATCCAATTGAAAATGAAAATTCAACCGATGCCGAATTATTGTTGAGCAATAAGATTGAAGATATTTCTTCACTTATTGACGAAATGGAAATGTCTTATGATGACGAAAACATAACCATACCTACTGGCCGTACCGGTGGAATGGCTTCAAGCAAAAAATTCACTCCTCGTGGAGTGGAGGTTGAGCGAGATGAATCATCTTCACGTATTGGTGGCATGTCATCTCTATTTAACAGAAATAAGCCAGACAAAACAGAAACAGATACTGGCACGGTGAAGGCTCCAGATAAGCCTTCAAAGCCAGAACGCAAGAAGCCAATTGTTACAGATGGATGGAAAAAAGTTGGTGGCCAAGGTGGCTCCAATCCGGGCGGGTTCTTCGAAGACGAGAATGGCGTTCGTCATTACGTAAAGACGCCGCCAAGTCTTTCTCATATTGAAAGTGAAGTGCTTGCGGCTGAATTATACAAACTGCTTGGTCTTGGGGTTCCACAAATTTCTCAGGGTTCATTTCAGGGCAAGCCTGTCGTCGTATCGACACTTATTAGTGAACCAAGCAGGCCAATCACTGGAGCCATGGGCGATGGTAGCAAGCAATGGCAGGCGAAAGTTATTGAAGGGTT
>Ga0078894_10001432_pt1 | contig 17681 bp, 16 predicted proteins | sample LauGreSu1BDMLBSD_2_FD_67506 | JGI IMG/M metagenome (GOLD analysis project Ga0078894, IMG submission 67506) | Freshwater lake microbial communities from Lake Michigan, USA - Su13.BD.MLB.SD (version 4) (version 4) | ecosystem: Environmental > Aquatic > Freshwater > Lake | place: Lake Michigan... | reverse complement strand
CGCGTATCGAACACCAGCCGGCGACCGGACGGCCAGCGCCAGACCCAGGGATGGTCGGGCGCCTGCGCGTCCTCTTCGACCACCCCGTCGGACAGATCGGCGCCCTGGTAGCGAACCCGGCCCTCGGAGAGTCGCGTGACCGGCTGCATCGTGATCCGCCGACCATCGGCCTGCAGCAGTTGCAGTTCGGCCGCTGGCAGGCCGGCCCCCGGCGCGCGGGCGAGGCGCCGGCGGGCGAGCCGCGTGTCGAAGCTGTGGCTCCAGCCAGGCCCGAGGGACAGCGAGAACGCGTTGGCGCTCGAATAGAACCGGCTGAACTGCAGGATCAGCGACTCGCCGGCCGAGACCTGCTCGAGCGCGCCGGTTGCCCGGCCGCTCGCATCCATGGCGGTGACCGTGTCGACAGCGGGCAGCACCAGATCGATGCGGTGCTCGTGCTTGGCGCCGGTCACCACATCAAAGGGGTTCCCCGCGCTGCGCTCGGGCGCGGCCGGCGGCAAACTGGCGGGCTCAGCTTGGGCCGACGACGACGGGCTGCCCGCGCAGTCGGGCACGGCATTGCCGCGCGGACCCGCAAGGGTGTCGGTCAGCGCGATTTCGGCGCGGCTCAGCGGCCCCAGCATTCCCAGGCCATCGAGCACCGACCCGACTGGCGTGGCGGTCCGGGGCGCGCCCGGCCAGCCGCCCGCCGGGCTGCAGGCAGACCATCCCGGCCCGGCCGCTGCCAGCAACAGCCAAGTGAGGAGCGCGACGACCGTGGCACGCGCGCGCCATGGCGGGCGCGCGCAGCGCTTGCGCGTAGCCGGCGGCGAAGGCGTAAAAGCGGGCGCAGGCGCGCCCCGAAGCAATCGATGCGTCATGCACCAATAGTCGGGGCGGGGATTGCAAGCCCGCAATCAGCCAGGTGGCCAGTCCAAGCGGACGAGGCGGGCAGGCACTATGCTCTGGGCTTGCCCACAAATCCGTGACTGAGCTCGATGACCGCACCGCCTGACCCCACGCAGCCTGCGGCCGACCCGGGCGAACACGCCCCCGGCCCGCAGCCGGTGCCTGCCCAGTCGTCGCCGGTGCCGTTTGCCGATGCGCTCCTCTTCTGGCTGAAGCTTGGCTTCATCAGCTTTGGCGGACCGGCAGGACAGATCGCGCTCATGCATGAGCATCTGGTCGAGCGTCGGCGCTGGATCTCGGAAAAGCGCTTCATGCATGCGCTCAACTACTGCATGTTGCTGCCGGGCCCCGAGGCACAACAGCTTGCCACGTACCTCGGTTGGCTCATGCACCGGAGTGCGGGTGGCATCCTTGCGGGGCTGCTCTTCGTACTGCCATCCTTCATCCTGATCACCCTGATCGCCTGGGGCTACATGGCGTATGGGCACCTCCCCGCCGTGAGCGGGCTCATGGAGGGCATCAAGCCGGCGGTGGTGGCACTGGTGCTGGTCGCGGGCTGGCGAATGGGCTCACGCACCCTCCGGCAGATTCGTCTGGGGTTGATCGCGATCGGCGCTTTTGTCGCGCTTCACCTGGGCGGACTGCCGTTTCCACTGGTGATCGCCGCCGCCGCGCTGGTCGGGCTGATCGGCGGACGCACAACGACGCCGGCAGAGGGGCCGGCGGCGAGCCATCCGCAATCAGCCGCGCCTCGTGCGGCGACGCCGCAAGCGGCCACCGCGCCAACGCACCCACCCTCGGCAGGCGGGTCGGCGCCGGACTCGGCTGCCCAGCCGGGCGGCGCCGCCCCCCACGCACGCGCCCTGATCGACGACGACACGCCCGCACCGGCACACGCCCGCGCGCGCCCCGCGCGCCTTCTTGCGATTGCCGCGGCCGGCCTGGCACTCTGGGCACTCGGCTGGCTGCTCTGTCACAGGATCAGCGCGAGCGGCACCACGCTCATCGACATGGCGGGTTTTTTCACGCAGGCCGCGCTCGTCACCTTTGGCGGTGCCTATGCCGTGCTGCCCTATGTCCACCAGGCAGCGGTCGAGCACTACGGCTGGCTCACGTCGGCCCAGATGCTCGACGCCCTCGCCCTGGGCGAAACCACGCCCGGTCCGCTAATCATGATCGTGGCCTTCGTAGGCTTTGTCGGTGGCTGGACCCAGCAGATTTTCGGCGCCGACAGCTTGCCGAACGCCGGCCTTGCGGCGGCGCTGGTTGCCACCTATTTCACCTTTCTGCCGTCGTTCATTTTCATTCTCGCGGGCGGACCGCTGGTGGAGGCGACCCGCAACCTTCCGCGGCTCGATGCGACGCTCGCCGCGATCACCGCTGCGGTCGTCGGCGTGATTGCAAGTCTCGCAGTGGTGCTCGCGCGGGCGGTGAGCGTGCGCCCGGATGGCGGGGTCGATCCGCTCGCGCTCATGGCGGTGGCGCTTGCCTGGTGGCTGCTTGCGCGCAGGAAGTGGCCGGTGATCACGACGCTCGCCGTGTTCGGCGCGGCCGGCGTTGCGTTACGGCTGACCGGCCTGCGGTAAACCGGGGAGGCGCCGACGGCGCTCCTGCTCAGGCCGACCCTGCGCTGCATACCCGTTCGCAGGCCGCCCGCGCAGGCCGCCCGCGCAGCCCGTCTGCGCTCAACCCGTACTTGCTCAGCCGCGCCTGAAACTGTAGATCGCTTGCGTGGCGCGCAGGCCGGGCAGGCGCTCGATCGTTCGCCCGTTGGCAAGAAATGCGCGCCGCAGAATCGACAGCTCAAGCCGCGCGAGGAACTGTTCGAAATCGCGGACCGTGGCGAGGTGCAGATTCGGCGTGTCATACCACTGATAAGGCATTTCGCGCGAGACCGGCATCCGGCCCATCAGAATCGACCAGGCGTGATACCAGTGACCGAAGTTGGGAATCGACACAATGCCCTGGGCCGCCACCTGACTCATTTCGGCCAGCACTTTTTCGGTCTGATGCGTGGCCTGTAACGCCATCGACAACACCACAACGTCGAAGGCCCCCGCACCGAACATGCCAAGCCCGGCCTCGATGTCCTGCTGGATCACATCAACGCCGCGGCGCACGCAGGCGAGCACCCGGGCGTCGTCGATCTCCACGCCATAACCGGTGCAGCCCCGCTCTCGACTGAGGTAATCGAGCAGCGCCCCATCCCCGCAACCCAGATCGAGCACCCTCGCGCCGTGCGGAATCCATTGCGCGATCAACGCCAGGTCGGGGCGGAGCCGTGCGGTGGTACCCGCTGCCATGCTTGCCTCAACGCTCATCGGCGCCTCCGGCGATTTCGGCGGCGACCCGTTCGAAATAGGCGCGCACGATTGCGTGATACTGCGGGTCCTCCAGCAAAAAGGCATCGTGCCCATGCGGGGCGTTGATCTCGGCGTAGCTCACGCGCCGGCCCGCCTTCAGAAGCGCCTGCACGATCTCGCGGCTGCGCTCGGGGGCAAAGCGCCAGTCGGTGGTAAACGAAGCGATAAGAAATGAGGCGCGTGCGTGGGCCAGCACCTGCGACAGGTCACCGCCGGCCACGCGCGCCGGGTCGAAGTAATCGAGCGCACGGGTGATCAGCAGATAGGTGTTGGCATCGAAATAGCGGGCGAATTTTTCGCCCTGATAACGCAGATACGACTCGATTTCAAACTCGACATCAAACGTGAAGCGATAGTCGCCTGGATGCGCACGCTCGGTGTTGTCACGCAGTGCCCGGCCGAATTTTTCAGCCATCGAGTCGTCGGACAGATACGTGATGTGGCCGATCATGCGCGCCACCTGCAGTCCGCGTGATGGGACTACGCCATGCTCGTAAAAACGGCCGCCGTGAAACTCGGGGTCGGTGAGAATCGCGCGCCGCGCCACTTCGTTGAAGGCGATGTTCTGTGCAGAGAGCCGTGGCGCAGTGGCGATTGCCACACAGTGCCGCAGCCGCTCGGGATAGAGCGTGCTCCACGCGAGCGCCTGCATGCCGCCCAGGCTTCCCCCCATGACTGCTGCAAACTGCCGGATCCCCAACCGGTCGGCGAGCCTTGCCTGGCTGTGGACCCAGTCTTCGACGGTGAGCACCGGAAAATCAGGGCCATAGGGCTTGCCTGTGGCGGCATTGATCGACATGGGCCCGGTTGAGCCAAAGCAGCTGCCGAGATTGTTGACCCCGATCACAAAGAAACGGCGCGTATCCACCGGCTTGCCAGGCCCCACCATATTGTCCCACCAGCCGATGTCCTGCGGGTTGTCTGCCGACACGCCGGCCACGTGATGGGAGGCATTGAGCGCATGACACACCAGCACCGCGTTGCTCAGATCGGCGTTGGGTTCCCCGTAGGTTTCGTAGACGAGCTCATAGTCGCCTAGCGCGGCGCCACTCGCGAGCGCGAGCGGCTCGGCAAAGCGCATGCGTTGGGATTCAACAGTGAGGGCGGTCATTCAAATTCAACTGGAAAACAGGGCCCGAAAGTAAAAAACCCGACCGGCTTGCTGGCTTCGGATCGGGTGGGCAGGGACCGCACCGCTTTAGCCGAACTTGTTACGCGCCCGCAAGCTAGTCTTCAAATCGGCGCGATCGATACTGATAGGGAGTTTAGCTGACCGCGTCAATCCGTCAAATACCGGGCAAGCGGGGATGACTGCCGGCGCGCACGACGCTAACCGGGGGCCTGCGGACCGCCTTGCGCAAGCCGCGCGAGCGCAGCCGCCACGCGCACCGGATCGTTGCCCCCCACAATGCGGCTCACCCGAGGCGACAGCCAGCGGGTGTCGGCCTGCAGGATTTCCCGCTTGACTCGTAGCAGGCTCGCAGGGTGCATCGAGAACTCGGTAAGCCCCATGCCCAGCAACAGCGCCGTGGCTCGCCAGTCGCCCGCCATCTCGCCGCATACCGACACCGGCCGACCGGCCTCGCGGGCGGCCCGGATGGTGCCCGCAACCAGCCGCAACACGGCGGGGTGAAACGGGTCGTAGAGCGATGCCACCTCGTGATCGACGCGATCGATGGCAAGCGTGTACTGGATCAGGTCATTGGTGCCGATCGAAAGAAAATCCAGGCGTCGCGCGAAATAGCCCGCGCAGAGCGCCGCGGCCGGCACCTCGATCATGGCACCGACCGGAAGTGCCGGGTCAAACGCGCACCGGGCCACACGGAGGTCTTCGCGGGCCCTCGCGAGCAGCGTCATGAGGCTGTCCACCTCATGGTGGTGCGCGATCATGGGGACCAGAAGCCGCACCGGACCGCAGGCCGAGGCACGCAGAATCGCGCGCAGCTGCGCAAGAAACACATCGGGGTGGGCGAGGCTGTAGCGAATGGCTCGGCGGCCCAGCGCAGGATTGGCGGTGGATGCGGCTGGCGCCACGCCACTGTTGAGCGCCTTGTCGGCACCGATGTCGATGGTGCGAATGGTGACCGGACGGCCCTTGAGCGCCTGCACCACCTGCCGGTACGCCTCGAACTGTTCGTCTTCGCCGGGCAGCTCGGCGCGATTCATGAACAGAAACTCGGAGCGGAACAGCCCCACACCCCCGGCACCCGACTCGGCCGCATCGCGCGCCTCATCGGGCCGCTCGATGTTGATCTGAAGCGAAATCGCCTGACCATCACGGGTGACCGCAGCCACCCCGGTGAGCGCACGAAGCTTTGCACGCTCACGCTCACCTGCCGCCTGCCGGGCCTGATAGTCGGCGAGCACCGCGTCATCGGGTGCCACGATGACCACCCCGGCGTCGCCGTCGAGAATCACCCAGTCATCATCCTGAATCTGCATGCGTGCAGCGCCCAGGCCCAGCACGGCCGGGACATTCATGCTGCGTGCAAGGATCGCGGAATGCGAGGTGGTGCCGCCCAGGTCGATGGCAAAGCCAAGTGCGCATCGCATGGTGAGCATGTCGGCGGGCGCGATGTCCTCAGCCACAAAAATCACCGGCTCACTGCCATCGGCAAGCGGTCCGCCCAGTCCGGCGAGCGCGCGCATCACCCGGTCGGCCACCTGCTGCACATCGCGTCCGCGTTCGCGCAGATAGGCGTCATCGAGCGCCTCGAACTGGGCAGCGAGATGACCGGCCTGCGCCGACATCGCCCACTCGGCATTCCACAGGTGCTCGACGATCGAGGCGCGCGCGGCACCGCTCAGCGCCGGGTCATCGAGAATCATGGCGTGCACTTCAAGGAGCGCCGCAGCCTCGGTGGGCGCGCCCTGCGGGAGGCTTTCCGCCAGCCCCGCGAGCTCGGCCTTCACCTGACCGATCGCCTGCGAAAGCCTCAGTTGCTCGGCCTCGATATCGGCAGGTTCGATACGGCGCCGCGGCACATCTCGGCTGGCGACCTCGAGCACGCGCGCGCGCCCGATCGCAATGCCGCCACCGATTCCGCTACCCGAGAGCTGCAACACGCTAGAGCTCCTCGCCGAACCCCGATCCGATCAGATCGACCAGCGCCGCCACGGCCTGGTCGGCATCCGGGCCCTCGGCTTCAACCACCAGCGTACTCCCGCGCGCGGCCGCAAGCATCATCACCCCCATGATGCTCTTGGCGTTGACCTTTCGGGTGTTGCGCGACAACCAGACCTCGGCGCGAAAGCGCCCGGCCGCGGCCGTCACCTTGGCCGAAGGCCGGGCGTGGAGCCCGAGACGGTTGACGACGGTGACTTCAGCGCGCGCCATCGGTAGCCTCCCTGGTGGAACCGGGCTCAGCGCCCGCGAGCTCGGCAGGATCAACCAGACGGATCGCACGCTGGCCTGCGTCGATGAGGGTTTCGACCAGTTCATCCAGCGGCCCGCGGCGATTACCGAGTGCCTTGATGAGGAGGGGCAGATTGACGCCCGCCACCACCACCACGCGCTCGCGTTCGGCCAACCGGGTGGCGATCCGTGAAGGCGTGGCCCCGAACACATCGGTAAGCACCAGGGCGCCACTGCCGTCATTGATCCGCGCGAGCAGCTCGCGCGCAGCGTTCAGCGCGACCTCCGGGTCTTCATCCGGGATGACATCGAGCGCGGCCAGCTGTACCGGCAGACGTCCGAAAATATGGCGCGTGCAGTTGAGAAGCGCCGTGCCCAGCGGCTCATGGGAGACGAGCAGGATGCCGATCATCGTGGCCTCGCCCGATGGGTCAGCTCGTGAGCCCGCGCGCAGCCGACCCAGACCCAGCGGCGCCGGCTTCGCCGCTCACCGCGCGCTCGAGCGAATCGACGAACAGCGCCGCCACATCGAACCCGGTCTGTGCGGTGATTTCGCGAAAGCAGGTGGGACTGGTGACATTGATTTCGGTGAGGTTGTCGCCGATCACATCGAGCCCCACCAGGAGCAGCCCGCGACTGAAAAGGATAGGCGCGAGCGTTTGCGCGATCTCGCGGTCGCGATCGGAGAGCGCCCTCGCCACCCCTCGCCCACCGGCGGCGAGGTTGCCGCGAAACTCGCCCGCCTGCGGAATGCGCGCGAGGCAATACGGCACCACCTTGCCACCGATCAGGAGCACCCGCTTGTCGCCTTCGCTGATAGCAGGGATGAAGCGCTGCGCCATGACGGTTCGCTCGCCAAACCGGTTCATGGTTTCAATGATGACCGACAGGTTGGGGTCATCGGCTCGGGCACGAAACACCGACATGCCGCCCATGCCGTCGAGGAGCTTGAAGACCGCCTCGCGGTGCTCCATCACAAACGCGCGCAGGTCATCGGCGCTGCGTGTGACGATGGTGGGAGCGGTAAAGCGCGCGAACTCGAGAATGGCGAGCTTTTCGTTGTGGTTGCGTACCGCGCGCGGATCGTTGAACACCCGGGCACCTTCGCGCCCAGCCTGCTCGAGAAGCCAGGTAGAGGCGACGTATTCCATGTCAAAGGGCGGGTCCTTGCGCATCAGCACGGCATCAAAGTCGGCAAGCGCCTCGTCATGCTCGGCCCCGAGCGACCACCAGACTGCACGCTCACCCGAAGCATCAACCAGCGCCAGGGGCGCTACACGTGCGCGCACCCGCCCACCGCGCGAACCGAGCGCGTGCTGCTCGCAGAAGTAGAGCGCGTGCCCGCGGCGCTCGGCCTCGAGCATCATCGCGAAGGTAGAGTCTTTATAGGGCTTGAACGAGGCAAGCGGATCGGCAATGACCAGGATGCGCATCGGAGGGTCCAGGATCAGAGAGGGGCACGTAGCCGATGGCGTTCAGCCATAGCGCGCAGGATCAGGGTCGGTCTGTTCGAGCTCAACGGAGGCGGCAAGGAGGGCGAGCCGCGCCACCACGCCGTAGGCGTAAAAACGGTTGGGGGCAGAGTCGGGCGCGCTGCGGGGTTCGGGCAGATTGCAGCTCGAGGCAAACGGCAGGGGCACGAAGTGCATGCCCGGGGCATTCAGGTTTTCATCGCGCCCGCGCGAGGCGTGCACGCGATAGAACCCGCCCACCACATAGCGATCGATCATATAGACCACGGGCTCGGCAATGCCGCCCTCGACCGATTCCACCGTATGGACCCCTTCCTGCAGGATCACATCGCTCACCTGCAGGCCCTCCTTCACCACCGACATCTTGTTGCGCTGCTTGCGGTTGAGGTTGCGCACTTCAGCGGGATCCTTGACCGACATCACGCCCATGCCGTAGGTGCCGGCATCGGCCTTCACGATGACGAAAGGCGTCTCGTCGATGCCGTATTCGCGGTATTTGGCGCGGATCTGCCGCAGCAGCGTCTCGACCCCGGTGGCCAGACACTCCTCGCCCTCCCGCGCCTGAAAATCGATCTGGGTGCAGGCGGCGAAATACGGATTGACGAGCCAGGGGTCGATATCAAGCAGCTTGGCAAAACGCTTGGCGACCTCGTTGTAGGCGGCGAAGTGGCGGGTCTTACGGCGAACCGACCAACCGGCATGAAGCGGCGGCAACAGCACCTGCTCGGACAGATCGGTGAGCTGCGCGGGCGTGCCCGCAGACAGGTCGTTATTGAGAAGGATGGCGCAGGGATCAAACCCTTCGAGCATGATGCGGCGCGCCTTGCGCTGCAGCGGCTCGAGATGGATCGTTTGGCCGTCGGGCAGCTCAAGGTCGGTGGGTTCGGTGATCTCGGGATTGAGCGAGCCCAGACGGACATCAAGGCCGGTTTGCCGCAGAATCTGGCAGAGCCGCGCGACGTTTTGCAGATAGTAGGTGTTGCGGGTGTGGTTCTCGGGAATCAGCAGCAGATTGCGGGCATCGGGGCAATATTTTTCAATGGCCGCCATGGCCGCCTGCACCGCGAGCGGCAGCATGGGCTCGGACAAGTTGTTGAACCCCCCCGGAAACAGGTTGGTATCAACGGGGGCGAGCTTGAAGCCGGCATTACGCAGATCCACCGACCCGTAGAAGGGCGGCGTGTGATCCTGCCACTCCAGTCGGAACCAGCGTTCGATCTGGGCGGTGGCGGCAAGCATCCGGCGCTCGAGATCGAGGAGCGGACCGGATTGGGCAGTAACGAGATGCGGGACCATGGCTGCGGAGCAGACGCTGCGCGGGGCACCCTGCAAGCCTCGCGCGCGGCCACCCGATCGGTTGGCTGACGGAACCCGATTCTACTTGGCCCAGGGGGATCCTTGCTCGCAGCCGATCAAATGAAACGGGACGCGCTCGTCGCGCGTCCCGCCATCGACCCACCGCTACCGATCAGCGGTGATAGGCCGTCTCGCCGTGCGAGGCGATGTCCAGGCCCTCGCGTTCCTCGTCTTCCGGCACCCGCAGACCGATGACAAGATCCACGATCTTGAAGGCGATGAAGGCAACCACTGCCGACATCACGACCGTGATCAGAACCCCCTGCAGCTGGATCCACACCTGGGCACCCACCGAATACTCGGGGTTGGCCGCATTTTTCACATAATCGAAGATGCCGGTGCCGCCCAGCGTGGGCGATGCGAACACACCGGTGAGGATGGCGCCAACAATGCCCCCCACGCCATGCACGCCGAACACGTCGAGCGAGTCATCAGCGCCCAACATGCGCTTCAGGCCATTCACCCCCCAGAGGCAGAGCACGCCCGACACCAGGCCGATGATGAGCGCGCCCATCGGACCCACAAAGCCGCACGCTGGCGTGATCGCAACCAGACCCGCCACCGCACCGGAGGCCGCGCCCAGCATCGAGGGCTTGCCCTTGCTGGTCCACTCGCCGAACATCCAGGCAACAGTTGCCGCAGCCGTGGCAAAGAGCGTGTTCACGAACGCAAGCGCCGTGGTGCCGTTGGCTTCCAGGTTGGAGCCGGCGTTAAAGCCGAACCAGCCCACCCACAGGAGCGATGCGCCAATCATGGTCATCACCAGCGAGTGCGGCGCCATGGCCTCACGACCGTAACCCACGCGCTTGCCGATCACATAGGCACCCACCAGGCCAGCCACGCCGGCGTTGATGTGCACCACCGTGCCGCCCGCGAAGTCGAGCGCACCCTTGGCCCACAGGAAGCCTGCCGCTGCCGTAACGGCCTCGAGCGACTTCTCGTCGGTAATCGCATCCGGGCCAGCCCAGTACCACACCATGTGCGCCATCGGGATGTAGCAGAACGTGAACCACAACACCGAGAACAGGATGACCGCCGAGAAGCGCGCACGTTCGGCGATCGAGCCCACGATCAGCGCACAGGTGATTGCGGCAAAAGTTGCCTGGAACGCCACGAAAATGAGTTCCGGGATCACGACACCCTTGCTGAAGGTGGCGGCCACCGTGTCGGGCGTGACGCCTTTCAGGAACAGCTTGTCGAAGGTGCCATAGAAACTGCCATCGCCCCCGAACGCAAGCGTGTAGCCATAAATCGCCCACAGCACGCTGATCACGGCAAAGATCGTGAACACCTGCATCAGCACCGACAGCATGTTCTTGGCACGCACGAGGCCGCCATAGAAGAGCGCGAGCCCCGGGATGCACATGAGGATCACGAGCAGTGTCGCAACGATCATCCACGCGGTATCACCCTTGTTCGGGGTGGGCGGGGTTGCCTCGGCGGGCTTGGCCTGCTCCGCAGGTGCCGCCGCAGGCGCGCTGGCCTGGGCAAGGAGCAAGGGTGCAGCGGGGCTCGCCTGCGCGAGAAGCACCGCACCCTGCGATGCCACCGACTGGGCAAGCGCAGGTTCGCCCGCGGCAGGCGCCGAGGCAAGGGTCGGCGCCATGGGCGCGAGGAACAGCGCCGCGACGAGCGCCAGCATTCGAATCAAGGTAGTCATAGTGGTCTCTCCGTCTGGCCGCTTACAGCGCCTGGTTGCCGGTCTCGCCCGTACGTATCCGGACGACCTGTTCCAGGTCGTAGATGAAAATCTTGCCGTCACCGATCTTGCCGGTGCGTGCTGAGCCTTCGATGGCCTCGACCGCACGCTCGGCCAGATCGTCGGCCACCGCCGCCTCGATCTTGACCTTGGGCAGGAAGTCGACGACATACTCGGCGCCCCGATAGAGTTCGGTATGGCCCTTCTGGCGACCGAAGCCTTTGACCTCGGTGACCGTGATGCCCTGCACGCCGACCGCGGACAGCGCTTCGCGGACCTCGTCGAGCTTGAACGGCTTGATGATTGCAGTGATCAATTTCATGGTGATGACATCCTCTCGGTGAAGCGCCGGGCGCGCCACATGCCGCCCGGCCGGGCAAGCCGCTCAGAAAGTCTTGGCAAGCGAGACCAGTGCACGGGCGTCGCCCGCGGTCTTGGTCACGCCGGAGAGGGCACCCGTCGTGAAGTAGTTTTTCTTGCTGGTGGTGAGATAGGAGAGCCCCAACACCCAGCCAGAAATGTCCTTGGTTAAACCCACCTTGTAGTCGGTGACCGAATTGCCGATGAGACCGTTGGCCACGCCGTTCTTCAGGCTCAAAACGCCGACGTGGGCGTTGGCACCCCAGCCGCCGCCCAGATCGTGGGTGGCTGCAAGGTCGAGGTAGGTGGTGCCCTTGGTTGAGCCGCCTGCCTTGCCCGGGTTGCCAGCCTTGAAGAGCGCCTGGGTCGAGAAATAATCGTCCATCGAATAGAACAGCTTGGCCGTGACCGGACCGAACCCGATACCGAAATAGACTTCCTTGTTGTCGATCTTCGTCCCGGTGCTGCCCGGGTAGGCGTAATAGATCGCACCGACGTCATAGCTCATTGCGCCGGCGGTCCCCTTGTAGCCGCCATAAACATCCATCTCGAGGGAGGCGCCGTTATAGAGCGACTGCTCGACATTGGCGTTCCAGTTGCCGACGTAAAAGCCGGACTTGCTCGCATAGTCGAAGCCTCCCTGCAGGGTGGGCTGGTAGCGGGTCTGTGTGAAGCCGCGGAACTTGTAATCCGAGGCCAGGGTGATGTTGCCTGTGAAAGGCGCGGGGTCGGCGGCGAGCGCGGGCGCGATGGCGGCGCTCATGAGGGATGCGGCGAGGAGGGTACGGAGGGTCATTCGGGTTCTCCCGGGTTTTATGAGGGTTGGGGGAGCCCCTTTGCATTTCTCGTGCCAAGCGAATCCTCCGCCTCGCAGCCAAGGAATCGACCCGCAACCCGCCACGCCGCCCCAAAAGGGGGCGGGCCTGGACCGGACACCGGCTGTCGCGCACCAAATCGAGGCGTGCCTCGCGTGCTAGACTCGCGACCCGTTGTTGCTGGCCGGCTTGCGGACCCATCACGTGATCGCTTCACGCTCTGCGGCCAGCATGCGCCCGCCCAGCTTGTGAGGAACTGTCGATGGTCAACCCTGCTCAGCAACTCCTTGCCGATGCGCAAATCCGGATCGCGGAGCTGTTGCGCGCAAGCCCGGCCGCAGACCTCGAGCGCAACCTGAAAGCGCTCCTTGCGCAGACGTTCCAGAGGCTTGAGCTCGTCACCCGCGAAGAGTTCGAAGTCGAGCGCGAACGCCTGGCACGCCTCCAGGCGCGACTGGAGACGCTGGAGCGGCACCTGCAGGGTCACGCCCCGGCAGGCGCAGCAACGGGCGTAGCGGGCACGGCGTCGGCCAGCGCGGCAGCGGCGCCTCACCCGGGCGCATCCACCCCCGCGCCATCCACCCCTGACGTATCGCACCCGAGCGCCGGCGCGGCCGCCAGCCCGCCCGCGAACCCCTACCAGCTGCCGCCAGCGGGCAGCCGTTAGCGACTCAGAGCCCGATCACGCCGTCCCGCGCCTGCGGCGGCACGCGCGCCAGGTGGGCGGTGCAGGGCCCCAGCGCAAGGCGCAACCGCCCATCGATGACCTCGGCCACCACCAAAGAAGCGTTGGCAGGCGGGCCGGCGCGCACGCTTGCCGCCCCGCCCTCGATATGCGCCTCAAGCAGCCGGCGCACCACCAGGCCGTGGGTCACCAGGAGCACATCACCGGGGTCGGCCAGCCGATCGGCGGGTGCCTGCGCTGATGGACTGACGCGCGCGGCGAGCTTTGCACAGGCATCCGCCACCCGCGCCTCGAACTGCGCGAGCGACTCGCCCTCGGGCGGCGCCTCGATCATTGTGATCGGATTGAAATCGAGGCTGCGATAGGCACGACCCCGCAGCGCCCCGAAATTGCGCTCGCGCCAGTCGGGCGAGGTATCGACCGACCGCTGCAGGTGCCGCGCCACCTGCTCGGCGGTCTGGCGCGCACGCGGCAAATCGCTCGCCACGATTGCGGTCACCCGGTACTCCCGGGCGAGGCGCGCACCGAGCGCCTCGGCCTGCTGCAGACCATGGGGGGAAAGCGCGGTGTCGGCCGGCTGAACAATGCCAGCGACATTGAGTGCGGTTTCTCCGTGCCGTGCGATCAGGAGCGCCATGGCGCCGCGCTGACTGGCCGGTGAAGGACGGCGGGCCGCATCAGGGCTGCGGCCCCCAGCCTGCCGGCAGCATCAGCTTGTTTCGTTGCGAAACGAACATCGGCCTAACCTTTTTGGCAAAGGCCATGAACTTGGGATCGGAGAACACGCCGGTCCAGAACGCGCGGCGATCGGCATCGTCTTCGAATTTCCAGAGATGGATCAGTTCGTTGATCGCACCCACGTCACCGGTGAAATAGCCGAGCAGCCTCGGCGGGTGGCCGCTGATGGCCGCCCAGCCCTCGCTTTTATAAAGCTCCATGATCTCGGCCATCTTGCCGGGAACAACTTCGTAGGTGCGCAGTTCGTAAATAGCCATGGGGAAAGACTCCGGTTTCGTTGAAGCCCGAAGTATGGAGGGCGCCCTCGCAAAGCGCAGCGTCCGGTTTCGCGAAACGCGCTCGGACGCGGACACGGATCACCGCGCGGGTACACCGACCCTCCCGCTGGTACTCGGGCTGTCCCACGGGCGCCGACCGCGCCTTGCGCAGGACGGCTCTCTCATCCCAATGGCCTGGCCGGTCGGCCGAGCCAGGCGTCGATCCGGCCGGCCTCCCCGGGCAACATCGGGCCTTTCCGCCATCGGGCCTTCTGGTTGTCCCGCCAGCCGCCCCCGCCCACCATGTCGCTTGCCATCGTTCGATCCCGCGCACTCGTCGGTCTTTCCGCACCAGAAGTCCGGGTCGAGGTTCATGTCGGGCGCGGCCTGCCCGCATTCCACATCGTGGGTCTGCCGGAGGCTGCGGTCCGTGAAAGCCGCGAGCGGGTGCGTGCCGCGCTCGTTCATCGCGGCTTCGACTTTCCCAATCGCCGCCTCACCGTCAATCTCGCCCCGGCCGATCTTCCCAAAGACTCCGGCCGGTTTGATCTCCCGATCGCCATCGGCGTGCTCGCGGCAAGCGGTCAGCTGCCGGTCGAGCCGCTCGAAGCGCTCGAGCTTGCCGGCGAACTCTCTCTGACTGGCGAACTGCGCCCCATTCGCGGCAGTCTCCCCATGGCGATCGCCGCCCGCGCAGCCGGCCGTCGGCTGGTGGTCCCGGCAACCAGCGCCGACGAAGCCGCGGTCTACCCCGAGGTTGCTGCCCTCGCAGCCAACCACCTGGGCGAGGTGTGCCTGCATCTGCTCGGCGCATCCCCTCTGGCACGGGTCGATCACCAGCTGCCCCCGCCCGCGCAATGGCAGGGCGCGAACTTCAGCGACATCCGGGGCCACGCCCAGGCCCGGCGGGCGCTTGAAATCGCCGCCGCCGGCGGCCACTCTGCACTCATGGTCGGCCCGCCCGGCGCGGGCAAGTCCATGCTCGCCTCGCGCCTCGCCTCCATCCTCCCGCCCCTCTCGAGCGAAGAGGCGCTCGAGGTCGCATCGGTCCAGGCGCTCGCCGGGCACTTCAACGCCGCGCACTGGGGCCGGCGCCCCATGCGCGCGCCGCACCACAGCGCCTCTGCAGCGGCGCTGGTGGGCGGCGGTCCTGGTCCGCGGCCCGGCGAAATCAGCCTAGCGCATCACGGCGTGCTGTTTCTGGACGAACTGCCCGAGTTCTCGCGGCCCGTACTGGAGGCCTTGCGTGAGCCGCTCGAAACCGGCCACATCACGCTCGCCCGCGCCAGCCGCTCCATCGATCTTCCGGCGCGCTTTCAGCTGATCGCCGCCATGAACCCCTGCAGCTGCGGTCATCTGGGCGACCCGCGCTGCCGATGCAGCGCCGAGCAGGTGCTGCGCTATCAGCGCCGCGTCTCCGGCCCGCTCCTAGACCGGCTCGATCTGCTCCTGCCCGTAGCGCGCCTGAGCGAAACCGATCTTCTCGAGCGCACGCCGGTCGAGGCGAGCGACACCATCCGCCTGCGGGTAGAGGCCGCCTGGGCGCGTCAGCTCAGTCGGCAGGGCTGCGCCAATTCAAGGCTCGACGCGCAAGGCGTTGCGCGCCACTGCGCGCTTGGCGCCGACGCTCAGACGCTGATCGTGGCGGCAAGCCAACGGCTGCGCTGGTCGGCGCGCGGCGTGCATCGCGCGCTCAGGGTCGCCCGCACCATCGCCGACCTCGCCGGCAGCGCAGGCCTCGAACGCAATCATCTGGCCGAGGCCATCGGCTATCGCCGTTCACCCCTCGAACTGAGCGGCGAGGCGGGCTGAACGCTCACATCGCCGCGCTCTGCCCACCGGGCGGCTTCACGCGCCAGCCAATCATCACCGCAAGCGCCAGCACCTGCAGCACCAGCCAGCAGGCAAGCGCCCACCGAAACGCGAGCGCCTCCTCGAGCCCCAGTTGCCGGCCCAGCGCATCCACGAGTACGCCAAACAACCACTGGGTAAAGAAAATGCCCACGAAAATCATCATGTTGAAGGCGCTGAATGCGCGACCGGTCAGCGCACCACGAAAGGTAAGACTCACATGCGTCTGAACTGGCGTAAAAACCGTCACGCCCACCGCAAACGGAAGCCAGGCGAGCCACGCCCAGGTGCCATCGGCGAGCACGATCACCGCCTGAGCGCCAATCATGAGCAGCGACCCAACCACCGTCACAGAAAGCGTCGACCAGCCGCGCGCAGCCAGCCTGGGCATCACCCAGCCGAGCAGAAGGTAGGCAAACATCAACACCACATTCAGCACCAGAAGCGTTTGCGCGCTCTGCGCCGCCGACATCCCGAGCACCCGCGTAAACCACGGCCCTGCCCAGAGACTCTGCATCGCGATGAACGTGGCCTGCAGCGTGACCGACGGCACGACGAAGCGCCAGAAGTAGCGCTCACGAAAGACCTCAAGGTAGGCACGCCACTGCTCGGCAAGCGGCGTGGCGGGTTGGCGCGGCTCGGCAGGCAGGCGCACTCTCAGGCACACCGCCGCAAGCGCAAGCAGCCCCGCGCAAAGGAAGAACAGCCCCCGCCAGCCGATGACCGGCAAAGCGAGCTGCGCAGGCACGGTTGAACTGAGCGCGCCCAGCGTGCCCGCCGTAAGCATCCAGGCGGCCAGCCGCTGCTGACGCTCCGGCGCAAAGGCAAACCGGAAGGCGCGTAGCCCCGACATCAGCGCTCCCGACACACCAATGCCGATCACCACCCGTGCAAGACCCAGCACCCAGGCCTCGGTTGCAAGCGCAAACATGAGGCAGCCGAGCGCCGCAATCGCGAGCAGCGTCGAGTCGGTATCGCGCGAGCCAAAGCGATCGAGCCAGACGCCCAAGGGCAACTGCATCACGATGAAGCTGAAGAAATAGGCGCTGGAAAGCGCACCAAGCTGCGCGTTGCTGAAACCAAACTGGTCGACCAGATCGGGCGCAATCACCGCATTGACAGTGCGAAGCGCATACGACAGCACATAGCCCGAGGCAAAGAGCGCAAACACGCCGAATCCGGCTTCAGCGACCGGCAGGGACGCGCTGCGGGTCACGGAACCAGCAGCCGGAATGAATCGAGCATCGTGCGCCCCTGCGACACTTGCGCGGGCGCCACAATCGCCACCGCCTGCCAAAGCTGCTCCCGATACGCGACGAACACCGCCTGCATGACCACCGGCTCGCCAGCCATCAGGCCGCGCGCTTCTACCGACATGGCATCCACCGCACCCTTGGAGGTGCCAGAGAGGTCGAGAAGCCCCACGCGGATTGGAACGCCAGGCTGCGGCTCTGCGCCCAGGTTACGCAACATCGCGACCCGCATGGCCGACAGCGCCTTCGCATGGGTGGCCGCCAGATCGGCCGCAGGATCGGCCGCACGGGCCTCGAGCCGAGCCGTGCCCACCGTGAACAGCGCGCGGTCCACGCGCGCGCCGGTCATCGTCATCTCGACCTTGAGTCCGTCGAGATCAATCTCGCGGCTCATGGACGCTGGGCGAGCGGGCAGGAGCACCGAGAAGCCCTGCTCGAGGCTTCGGGTTTCACGCCAGTTGAATTCAGGCGAACACGCGGCGACGAGGCCAGCCAGAACCAGCCAACCCAACACACCGCGGATCGCGCGTCGGCGACCGGCGGTACGCCGGAACAGGCTGGACGGCAGACTCATCGGATAATGGTACCA
>Ga0078894_10001431_pt1 | contig 17699 bp, 9 predicted proteins | sample LauGreSu1BDMLBSD_2_FD_67506 | JGI IMG/M metagenome (GOLD analysis project Ga0078894, IMG submission 67506) | Freshwater lake microbial communities from Lake Michigan, USA - Su13.BD.MLB.SD (version 4) (version 4) | ecosystem: Environmental > Aquatic > Freshwater > Lake | place: Lake Michigan, USA... | reverse complement strand
TAAATCTTCTAATATTTGGAAACCGAATACTCTCCAATTTTTACCCTATGGCAAAATCCCAAAGACTCTCCCACAAAACGGGAGTTTTTTGGATGGATACATCGACAATCCGAATCTGATTACAAAAGACGGGTCTTTCAAATATAGTCAAGATTACCGCGATATTAGTAATAATTTGGACGTAACCTTTCACGAATCCGCCGAAGATTTGGCAAAGAAAAACGATACTGGCGACGACACATTTGGGGCTATTACGGTGTTGGATAAAGACGGCAATTTAGTCACATTACCGAGAACCGAAATACAAGGAGATATCACCTATTATACTCCAGGTTCCTACACGTTTGGAGCAGGCACCTATGTCCCGAAATACGAAGATAGTGTCTATTTGAGCAGAACGAGTCATTTGCCAACCATGGCGGAATATACAAACGCGTTTAAACAAGTCGGATTTTGCGAAGCGGACCAAAAATCACCATTTGAAATCGAGAACAAATGTAACTCTCTAGACAAAGATGTATGTGCTAGTACGTCATGTTGTGTTTTACTCGGAGGATCGAAATGCGTTGCCGGAAACGAAAATGGTCCAACACAAAAAGCAAACTATGGCGACCTACGTGTGCGCAATCGCGACTATTATACACATATGGGCAAATGTTACGGAAACTGTCCATAGATGAAAGTTTGGTAGATTCATTCATACATATTTTTGGATGTTGTGTCATATAGAAATATAACACAACATTGACAACCATTCTAGTAAAATGTATCGGGATTGTAATTGGCTTTGTGACTATTCCGGTGATACTCTCCCTGTCCATAATGGTCGTAGTGTCCTTTTCCGTCTTCTACTGCCATCATAGGATACATTAGGGCACGTTCGGAAGTGTGTTTTGTTAGTGACCAATCTGGATTCGGTGGACGCATAGAGGGATCATGAAGGGCACGTTCGGCGTAATCGTCGGTGAAAGTGTCCAAGATACGTTTGGCATAATCTCTCGAAAACATCGCTAAATGAATCCCCCATTGATTATCCGGATACCAATGGTATTGATACTCTCGATTTTCATCATATGGGAACTTGAAATGATATCCCGTCCACCAATCTTTGATTGGATACAACGTCATATACCCCAACAACAATACGTCCAATTTCATTGTTTCAAAATCGCGAATAATAGTCGGTAGACGATTCGCCAACTCTTTGCTGATATGAACGTCGTCTTCAGACGTAAATCCGTATTTTTTACCGGTTTTGTAGAAATTCGCTAAATTGTCGATATGTCCATAAAAAACACTATTCACTCGTTTTCGCGCGATGTCGTTTGTATATGCTAACCGTGGATCATCCATCTGAACTCCCGTATGAATATTGAGTGAAATATCCATTTTCGCGAAACGGTCGGTCATTTGCTTGGCTCGTTCGGGCGAATTATAAGAGACACAATAGAATTCACAATCTTTACGGAAATCATAATTGTCTCGGTTGGATTCATTGTCTCGGTTGGATTCATTGTCTCGGTTGGATTCATTGTCTCGGTTGGATTCATTGTCTCGGTTAGATTCCATTATATAAAATAGTTTTGTGAAATTATTTTCTAGCTATTTACGGAGTCCACTAGACGTAGTAAATTGCGTATCATATGAAAATATAAAATGTATTATTAATCCATGTGAAGATATACAAAAGAATGAATACTCTTGTTATCATCTTATCTGAAACTAGAGCACACGAATTGACATTCAATAATTTCAAAAAAAACGTCATAGATGAATTAAACGCCGATTTATGTGTATGTGTTGGTGTAAAACCAGATTATGATTACAACAATCCATTTTACACATTAGCAAAATATAGATTTACGTATGATGAGCCAGATGATTTCGGAGATGCCTTCGAATACGCATATAATAGTATTTTGTCGACGAATTCGAAATATGAGAAACTCGAAAACGTAAATAGTTTATACGGAAAAATACAAACGCCGAAACAATGGACTCAAAATATCACGTATCACGGATATATCAATAATATCAAAAACATCGAAGATATGAACGATGATGAAATTGTAATACACTCGGATAATTTTCCAGATCCCGCGTGGAAATCACAAGTATACGGAGTAAATCGTACCGATAATCGATTAGTTATCCAACCAAACGTCATTACGTATAAAAAGCATTTACACTGGCGCGAATTTTTGAAAGTGAAAGACCAATTTTTAGGGGGAATAAAAGACGATACCCACCAACATGCGGGTTCTGCTGGAATATTGATATTTTTTAGATGGTTTCTGTTGAAAAATCTACTCGAAAATGATCTATTGAATAAGTATGATAGATTTATTATTACTAGAAGTGACTATATCTATCAGTTGCCTCATCCGAAATTAGCACTTATGAATGAAAAATATATATGGGTTCCGAATGGTGAACATTATGGCGGTTATACGGACAGGCACGTTGTTTTATCGCGAAACCATATCGAGTCCTATTTGAATATATTAACGAATATGGTTCTTAGATCGAATGAGTATTTTATGAAAATGATACAAAAAGAGGATTGGAATTTAGAAAAACTCATCAAATTCCATTTGGAACAAAACAATGTATGTCATCTTGTTCGTGAATTTCCGTATGTGATGTATTCGGTAAGAAACAAAAATGGAAGCACTCGATGGGCAGAGGGAGTCTATTCCGAAATATTAGGATACAATATAAAATATCCGGGTGAATATAATGCTTCAAGTTATTATAAACATATATTTACATGCGCCAGAATACCTATTGATGAATTTTATTATCGTGTACATTTCAGTCACACATAGTATTATACATAACATATATGATACATATGGTATGTAATGTATTTCGAAGAAATCCGGAGAACACATAACGTAAGTGCCTTTGGCAAAACGTAAGTGCCTTTGGCATAACGTCAGTGCCTTTAAGAGTTTAAAAGAGTTTACGTCTATCCTTTTTCCGCGATGGCTTCAGCAAACACTCTATCTAAATACCGAGTTCCAGCAAAATAGGTTTCGTATATTTCTTTACATTTGGTTTGTGCGTCAGAAATGTTTCGTGTATTCCAGAAAATCCACGTATTTTCGACAAGTTCTTTTTCCGTATCGGCAAACACAATATACTTCTTCCAATTGATTTCATTCATAAATGGCAACTCCATATCCGTGTTTAACAATATCGGGATTCGTCCAGCAGACAATGTTTGATAAAATCGCATCGAGAAATTACCGGCGCCGCGATTACATATATTGAAATGTGTTGCTTTCATATTTGTCTCAAAATCGCTGACGATTGTAGGATGATGTGGACTGCCTCCCCAAAATTGTTCACGAATAATATAATTGGTAGTGAAACGGATGTCTTGCTGAAATTCAATCAACGTCTTTACACGATAGTGCGATACAAGTCCACAAAACCCAATGGTTGGTTTCTCTGTGCGCGGTAATGGCGAAAACGCGGGTGAAATACCTTCCCAAATATAAGGCAATAGATATTCATTCGGTTGTTTTTTCGACGCCAACAGACTTGTGCGGTATAATCGGACGTGTGGTGGTATATTATAGTCCGTTTCGCATGTATCTGTTACCAAAAAAATGTAAATGGTGTTGGACGTGTCGTATACCCGATACGAATCAATAATCGATTGAATTTCATATTTTCGGACAATTCCTTGATACGCTTTACAATCGACGATAATACAAGACCTGGATGTTTGAGGATTCGCAATAGAACACACTGTTTCCTTGTGGATTTTTTCGGATATATTCTTCGGTATATTGGTTGCACTTTCAAAAGATATCATAACTACAATAAATACAATATCAATCAGTACATATTTATATTATTTCGAGAGTATGTATAATTTTATTTCATTGGTGTGTTCTCTACAAACACGGAATACCCTTTTGTCGTTTTCTTGCGAATGACGCGTTTCGTTTCTTTTTTTACTACAGACGTGTTCGTATTGGTTTCTTCTGGAGTCTCGTCATGTGTAGCGTGAAGTAGGTCGTGGCATTTTCCACATAAACTCATTAAATTCGCTGCGTGATTTTTGTGGAATTCGCCAATATATCCATCGGCATTTGCTAAATGTTGTTCTTGTAAATGATGCGTTTCTTCGCCTATTTCGGTTAAACACATTTCACATTTTCCGCGAATTTTGTTTGCGTTGTAGGCTTTGGATGGTGGACTGGAAAGTTCGCCTTTGGTTTCCGGAAAATATTTTCCACGAATCGAATACGCCTTCTCTAAAAAATCCGTGGGAAGATGGAGCGATTTACACACTTCTAAACCATACATTCGATTCCCCGGTCCATCCAACAATTTGCGATCATACACTAAACAATCCAATTCGCGATCATAATGAACCGCCATATGTTTCGTCTTCACTCTCGACAATTCATTCATCTCGTCCATCTTCATTATTTCGTGGAAATGTGTCGCGAATAAAAACGACGCATGTTTCTCGTGTAAATCGCACAACCCCGCCATAAAAATACTAAGTGCCGATTCCGTTTCGGTGCCAGAACACAATTCATCGCCTAATACCAAACTACGTGCGTCCGACATCTTCAGAATCATACGCAATTCCGACATTTCTACCGCAAAGGTAGAGAGTCCTTTGAATAAATTGTCGTTTCCTAAAATACGGGAAAATATGGCGGTATAGGGTTTGTATACAAATCGCGAACACGGAACAAACATTCCGGCTTGCGCCATAATCACCGCAATACCCAGCGCACGAATCAGACTCGTTTTTCCGACCGCGTTGGTTCCATACAACAAAATACCGGTTTCGTTTTTTCCTAAAGTAATGTTGTTGGACACATAGAGTTCGTTTTGTTGGATATGTTCGATTAAACAGTGTCGCAAACCCGACGCTTCTACAAACGATGCTTGTTCGGGTTCGGTCGCGATTTCGGGACAACAATAGTTGTAGGTTTTTGCTAAATAGGTTTTGGTAATCAAAATATCAAATTTGGCAATATAATTACTCAAATGTTCTAAATGTCGATAACATTCGGTTTCGAATTCTTTCAGGAAATCGGTGTATACTTTTTCGATAATTTCCGAGAGTCGTTGTTTCACACTCAATAATTCACGACAAACGGTAGTTAATAAAGGAAACTCGATTTCGTCGGTAGTAGACGATGCCGAAACTAAATGGACATCTTTCGCGGAATATGTTTTGGTAGAATTCGGGAGTGAAATCATTCGTTGGGGATTTTCGCTAAAGTATTTCTTGAGAATCGCCCCCCGTTTTTTGGTAATTTGTAAAGATACTCCCGATTTTTCCGTTTCGTGGATTTTCACGTAATCTAAATCCGCGTTTTTCTCACATGTCCGAACAATCGCGTTCAATGAATCTCGAATATTGCTAAACAATTCCATATTCTCGGTTTGTTTCTTCAACATATCATCCAATACGGTCGAGACACCTGGACGTATAATGTTTCGTTCAAACCCTTGTGTTCCTCGACAATCCGCAACGATAACATGCCTTTCTATCGTCGACAATACAGACGCCGAAATACTCTCGATATATTCATACGGAGAACCCTGGAATCCATTGTTTCCAGAAACCCCTGACCCGGAAAAACCCGAACATAAATAATTCGTGAATTGGACATTTTCAAACAAACACGCGTTGAATTGTTGTACTGTTCGAATACTTACCCATAAACGATAAATAGACGCCGGGTATATTTTACGCACAGTCAATTGTCGCATCAGTTTTTCAATGTCGCAGATATCACGCAACGATTTCCGAAAAGGTTCTACCATCGCGTAATTATCGGGAGTCAACATAGTTTGAATCATACTATACTCACGCTGTAACCACGCTTCATCAAATACGGGATTCGCAAGTTGTGTATAAAATTGCCTGCGCCCAATCGCGGTAGCACATTTGTTTAGAAACGTAGATACCGAGGAAAACGTTCCGGCACTTCGACTCTCGGTATTGTCAATAATATTCAATTGTTTGAGAGTATGATTCGCCAACAACATTCTGGATGACGTGTTGTTTATGGTAGGAATATCGATATTGCGCACTAAATTCGGGTTATGTTCTTGTATGAAATTCAATAAAAAACAAAACGATTGAGTCGCGATTGAATATGTCTGAAATTCGCTACATACATCATACGTTTCTTCAGTGTAAAAGGTGGCGAAGATATGACGGATGTATTTTTGTTTCATACAGTTTTGAACGGTTGTATTTTGTAGATTTCGAGAGTCGACGCAATGAACACTGTTGCTATTTACTCCCGAAAATTGTAAAATACGGTCGACTTGTGCTCTATCAAACGGCGAAATGACAATCACTTCACTTGGAGCATATACCGAGACATACCGTTCGAGTTCATCAAAGGTAGTGGGCGACATATTCATCTGTGTTTGGTGTTCGAAAATCGACGTTTTTCCCGTAAATATATTGGCGACCGCGACTCCGTATATCAATGTTTCGCGCGCCCGTTCACCTACCGGCGCAGTACTACGCTGTAATACGGGCATATGTGTTTCCATCCAAATACACATTATATTGTTGGTGATTTGTGCCGATGTTTCTGTATCATACGAAATACACGTACCTGGTGAATAGACCGAATCCAATACACGACGAAACGCACATTTCCCCGTTGCGTCCGATTCCTGGACAAACACCACCGCCGTATATCCCGCCTCCGTAATCTTTGGGATGTATTTGTCGAGAGTATAATCGCGAAACCCCGCCATAAACACGCCTCCGCCCTCGAAGGTGATTTTCTTATCGGATATGGTCAAATTACATATTTGGGAAAAGGCGTCGATTTCGCTTCGAATATACGATGATGCCGATGCCGACGAATCGTTGGGTTTGATTCCATACATTTCGAAAAAGGCGCCCACTTGCATTAAAATAAAGGTATTGCGTCCATATTTTTGACTATATTCTTCGGTAAGTTGGAAATAATCGCGATAGATGGATTGTGTAGGGATAGATGACATATCGTTTGGATTTTTCGTTTGGATTTTTCGTTTGGATTTTTCGGTCGGATTTTATTGGATTTCAATAATTTCGAGAGTATAGTAGATAGAATATACTCTCGAAAAGTGTTTATATAATTATACAAAATTGATTTTCCATGTACATCACGTATATGTATAACACAAAAACTATACAAATACAACAACACAACTTTATGTAAACTCTTTCAAACTATTTTCGAATACGAATTATATCATGCCGAAATCTAGATCGCGCTCGACTTCCGCTTCGACACCTATACAAGAATATGGATGGTATTGCGATATTGAAACGGGCGGACCCGCAATCCGTACAGAAACCATTCACGATCCCGATAATTATCGTTATTATGTTCGCACACATATACAGCCGGTAAGAGCCGAACCGATTAATTTGGACCTTACAGGACAACCTATTGTGGTTGTAGCCGAACCTCTCTCTCAACAAGACCAGTTCCAAATTCTAAGTCGAAATAACGTAGAAGAATCGCATATATGTAAGAGATGTCTCTTGTTATTAATTATGTGTCTTGTTGGCGTATTTATATATATTATCTTTGAATACCCTGGCGCAGCATAATAAACGATATATAAAATCATAAACAATAATATCACACATTATGCGTCTCACTATCACGCATTATGCGTCTCACTATCACGCATTACGCGTCTCACTATCACGCATTACGCGTCTCACTATCACGCATTACGCGTCTCACTATCACGCATTATGCGTCTCCCTATCACGCATTATGCGTCTCCTCCATTCAAATAATTATACAATAAATTATCAGGGTTATGATTCTGTATATCTCCACAAACTAGTGAAACGGATTCATACATTTTACGCAACACATCCGTTGGTGCCGTAGAACCCACCTTAATCAACCCTTTTTTTATCAATGTTTTCTTCACTTCTTCCATTGGCACCTGTTTTAATAATTGGGCTTTGGTAGTTATTTGTTTACGCAATGTTTTGTTGGAAACGAGCACACCTACTCTCGGATAATGTTTGGATTTTCCTACACGATACGTTCGTCTCAATGTACGTTTTTGTTTTAGTTTTCGGAACAAATTTTTCGGGCGGGGACGTTGGTCCATCGTCTTTTTACGTTCGTATTGTTTCTTCATTTCCAACAATTCGGATTCGCGCGAAGAACCAGACCCAGAACCAGAACCAGATCCAAACATGTTGTTGGGAGTCGCTTCGCTTCGAATCGCGTCGCTTCGACCAAAGGTGGCGTCGCTTCGACCAAAGGTGGCGTCGCTTCGACCAAAGGTGGCGTCGCTTCGACCAAAGGTGGCGTCGCTTCGACCAAAGGTGGCTTCGCGTGTACCCCCAACAACAGTTATACCTGGATAAGAAGGTTTCGACAATAATGGGTTCGGGACGATATTTGTACCCCTCATCGATGTAGGACCAGGTGTTGAAATAGGAGGAGCACGTAACGTTTGGTTTTTCCACATACGATAGGTAGGAAGCGCGCCGTTTTTTAAACAACCATATTTAGGAATGGCCGGATGAGGCGAGCGCTGAAGAAGCATCGGACTTTCTGTAGTAGAAGAAGGCGCAACATCATTAAATACATCTGGCAATTCGAGTCCCACATTCGTATCAAACGCTGTATTACCGAGAGTCGAACCATACAATAATGACTCGGTAGTCGGAGGCAATTGACGCAATGTTGCATTATGTCGTCGTTTGTATTCGGGAGAAATGGCGTTTTGGTTTTTTTCGGCGATAGAAGACAAATACTTTAGTGAATCTTCGAAATCACTCTCGAAACCGGACTCATTTGAACCAGTAGTACTCGTCGGTTTTGGTATTATTTGATTTGGGGTAGACGAGAACTGTTGTTTATAATTGGTATCTTGTTGCTGTCGAATGTATTTCAAGAGTCGATTTCGCACGGTTTTAGAACTGACGGGTTTTGTCGATGTTTTGATTTTAATCGGTTTATTTGATTCGTCGCGTTTTTTTCGTGTTTTATTCGTAGTGGTAAAACGAAATAGTTCCGGATTTATTTGTATCGTTTTTTTTTCACTCATTCATATATTTTACTATTTTTATATTTACGCGTGGTCTTCTACGCAAGGTCAATCAGGTGACTTCGAAAAAGTTTACACATACATTGATTCAAATATTTTGCGCGTCATATTTTCCTTTATCGGTTTCGCGTTTTTCAAAAACAATTCATATCCTTTTTCAATATCGGGTTTTGTGAGAGTACGGTGAATTTCCGTAGGTTTTCCAAATACACGGCGTGAATGGGATATTTTCGTATATAAAAACAACATCTCCATATCTCTTCCGAAATGTCGAAATGTTTCTTTGTGTTGTTCGAACCATTTTGGTTCAATCACTGTATCCGATTCCGTTTTCCATCCCGACTCTCGGATTTTCTTTTGAAAAATACCCGCAAGTTCCGTCGAAGTATACGAATCAATCTTAAACCGCCATACAAATCGTGAATCCAATCCGCGATTTGCCGTGAAAAAATGTTGTTCGAGGTCTTCTTCGTATCCGGCAATTATCACCATTAAATCCGCTTTATGATCGCTCAACGATTCACACAACGTGTCTAAACATTCCTTCGAAAAACTGTCTAAATCGTTGGAATTCGAGAGTGAATATGCTTCATCAATAAACAATACTCCGCCTAAACAATCCGTAATCGCGTTTTTGGTTTTAATCGCGGTTTGTCCTAAATATCCCGCCACCAAATCGTTGCGTGTTACTTTCTTAAATACCCCCTTTTTCAAAACGCCTAAATTTGCATACATGCGACCGATGATTTTCGCCACTTCCGTTTTCCCCGTTCCCGGTGGACCATATATGACAGTATGCTTGAAATCTCCTCGTATTTGATCGCCCGCTTCTTCTCCTAAATGGAATCCTTGTATAAAATACACCAATTGGTTGAATACCGATTGTTTCAGAGTTTCCATTCCAATCATTCCGTCTAAATCCACGAGTTCTTTGCGAATATTCGAGAGTAGTTTCACGTCGATATTGTATCTCAATGATACATCATACTTGTCAATAATCTCAATCATATCGGCAATTGTATTTATCGGATCAGTGATTTCATGTATGGTAGTACTAGTAGATGTTATCGGATTATCCGGAATAGACAGTTTACCGGCAGTAATGGTATCTTTATTTGGATTGTTTGTGTCTCTATCTTTATTATCGGCCCGTGAATCCTTTTTATCGGTTCGCAAATCTTTCCCTAAAGTACGTGTATCCGAAAAAGTGAACTTTTCAGGTAAAGTGAAATCCGGAGGTATTACCGATAAGGGAGGGGTATGAAACGCGCGCGGGGTGAATGATCCAAATATATCAGTGTTTATCGGAGATGGTCGATGTTTACGATGGATTGGCGTAGCCGTCCAAATAATGGTTTTATCCGTCGAAGTATCACAATACGCATCCGAATATTGGTTTTTGGAATAATCTATATTGGCGAAATGTATAATATTGAAAAAATCCGCAGGACGAAGACAATACTCAACCGGATAATCATCCAAGAATTGTACAAACGTCTTTTTTGAGCGATTCATCGTAATAGATAGTAATAGTATATACTATAACAAACGCCGTTTATATTTTTTTAGAACTTGTATTTTATGTAGGTCATGAATGTTTGTATAAAATTGATTGAAACAAACACTTATGGAAAAAGATATAAACAAACATTACTATTATAATAAAGCCATTTTATACACTTACTACGCTTCAATACAAACCATACATTTACGACAATGTATCAATCCGAACTTACTACTTCTTCTGAATCTGTGAAAAACTCCGGACGCGACGAAACGCAAGTGCCTTTGGCCGCGGAAGGAGTTCGAGGAAACTCCCGAGAACTTTGTTCGAAGGAGTTTGAACAAGTGAATGGTAGAGATAGAGATATCCCAATTGTTCACAACTCGATTTTCCGTACTGGTGAAAAAACGATGTTGCGTATCCCGAAAAGAACCGCGTTCACTCATCGCCCTACCGATTCCGAAACAACCAAGATGTTAAAGGAAATCATTGCTGATGAAGTCGCCGTTCATACGCAGACAAAAGAAAGAAAGGAGGAATTGATCCGGGATATTTTAACCAAAAACATGCACGATGTTGGCATGGGAAATACTCTCGAAGATTTACGTAAAAAAATAGAAAATGAAATCCAACGTATCCAGACCGACGACGGAAAACACGTCCTCGACCATCTCGGAGAATACGTTGATGAACCCTTTGTGTTATTGGAATCCTATTTCGAAGCACAGCATTTGGAGCGTTTGGTGAGACATCAAATCGAGTCTTACAATCATTTCATCAATTTCCAAATCCAACGAACGATTCAGATGTTCAATCCTGTTCGCATTCGTTCCGAAAACGATTTCGTGGAAAGTGAAGGCATGTATATGTTGGAAATCGTGGTTTCTTTCGACAATTTCAAGTTGTATCCTCCACAAATTCACGAAAACAACGGTGCTACTAAACTGATGCTTCCCCAAGAAGCCAAGTTGCGCAATTTCACGTATTCATCCGGAATGACGGTGGATGTCCATATCCAATACATCATTCGCAATACCGAAAACATGCAACAAACCCGTATCATCGAAAAAACATTGCCTAAAATCAATATCGGGAAAATGCCCATTATGTTGAAATCGTCCGTGTGTGTTCTTACCCAAAACAAACACATCCATTCGGCATTCACCGGCGAGTGTCCTATGGATTGCGGTGGCTATTTTATCATCAAAGGTTCAGAGAAAACCGTGTTGGGACAAGAACGCGCTGCCGAAAACCGCATCTACTGTTTCGATGGCAAAAACACTACCAAATGGAACTGGTTCGCGGAAATCAAATCCGTACCCGATTCCAAGTGTATTTCGCCGAAACAAGTCGATATGATGATTGCCAGCAAAAACAACGGATTCGGACACGGTATTTTCGTCAATGTTCCCCGTATCAAACAACCCGTCGAATTGTTCGTCTTGTTTCGTGCGTTGGGTGTCATTAGCGACAAATCCATCTGCGAATTCATTTTGCTAAATATTCACGATACCAAATACTCGGAATTGTTGGATTCGCTACAGGCATCCATCATCGACGCAAACAAGTTCCCTACACAGGAGGAGGCACTCAAACACATCATCACGATGGTTGCGTTCACCCCCATCAATATGGATCGCGAAACGGGCGCAAAGAAGAAGCGTGAGTTTGCGCTCGATGTCTTGAACAACGATTTGTTCCCCCACTGTAAAACTCCCCAACAAAAGATTTATTTGTTGGGCGTGATGGCGAAGAAATTGTTGGAGACGAGTTTGGGATGGTTGCCCCCCGATGACCGCGATTCGTATTTGAACAAACGTATTGAATTGACCGGAACACTCCTCAACAATTTGTTCCGTAATTATTTCAACAAACTCATCAAAGAAATGCAGAAACAAGTCGTCCGCGAAATCAATAACGGCTCATGGAAATCCATGGAAGATTATGAAAATATCATCAATATGACAAACATTTACAAAATCATGAAATCAACCACGATTGAAAACGGTATTAATCGCGCGCTGTCTACTGGCGATTTCAGTATTAAACAATCCAACAGTAGCAAAGTCGGTGTTGCGCAAGTGTTGAATCGGTTAACCTATGTTGCGAGTTTGAGTCATTTGCGTCGTATCAACACGCCTTTGGAGAAAAGTGGTGAATTGATTGCTCCGCGTAAATTACACAATACCACATGGGGGTTCTTGTGTCCTGCCGAAACGCCAGAAGGTCAATCGATTGGTGTGGTGAAAAACATCAGTTATATGACGCATATCACCATTCCCACCAACAGTTCGTCGTTGTATGAGTATGTGATTCCGTTTATTCGTTCCGTCGATAGCGTCGAGAATCCGGTAGACTTATATGATAAGGTGAAGGTGTTTGTCAACGGATGTTGGGTCGGCGTCACCGAAACCCCGATGGATTTGTATCTCGATATGAAAAACAAAAAGTATCGCGGTATCATCAACATCTACACCTCAATTGTATTCGACTATAAAACGATGGAAATTCGCATCTGTAATGACGGTGGTCGTTTGGCACGTCCGGTCTTACGCGTTCGCGACAATCGCGCGCTTCTGACTCCCGAAATTGTCCACAAAATCGCAACCAAGCAATTGTCGTGGAATGATTTACTGACCAATTGTCGCATGGAAGAATCTGTCATCGAATACATCGACCCCGAAGAACAAAACTACTCGATGATTGCTATGAAATCGAAGAACCGATATTTGGTTGACCCGCGATTCCGTATCAATTACACACACTGTGAAATTCATCCCAGCACGATTTTCGGCGTATTGGCTTCGTGTATTCCGTTTCCTGAACACAACCAAGCACCCCGTAATACATATCAGTGCGCTATGAGTAAGCAGTCCATCGGTATTTATTCTACCAACTTCGACCAGCGTATGGATAAAACCGCGTATATTTTGTCGTATCCTTCGCGTCCACTCGTCGATACCCGTCTGATGAATTTCATCCAACTCAACAAAATCCCATCCGGTCAGCAAATCCATGTTGCCATTATGACCCATACCGGTTATAATCAAGAGGATAGTGTGTTGGTGAACAAAGGGTCCATCGACCGTGGACTGTTTATGTCTACCATTTACCATACCGAGAAGGACGAAGACAAGAACATCATTCGTGACGAAATTATCCGTTGTAAACCAAACAAACAAAAAACCAAAGGTATCAAGTTTGGCAACTACGACAAGTTGAACGAACAAGGGTTTATTCCCGAAAACGATATGGTGGAAAACCGCGACGTCATTATCGCGAAAATCATTCCCATCAAAGAAAATCGCAATGACCCTACCAAAACCATCAAATACGAAGACCAGAGCAAGACGTTCCGTACTACGGAAGAAACCTATATTGACAAAAACTATACCGGGCGCAACGGTGATGGATACAATTTCGCCAAAGTGCGTGTGCGTATTTTGCGTAAACCGGTGTTGGGTGATAAATTCTGCGCGTTGCCAACACAACAAGTGCTCACTGATAAAGGATGGGTCGAAATTCGTGATGTAGATCCCGCGGTCCATCGCGTATGTTCTTTGGATGTAAACGGCAAGATGTGCTACGAATTCCCTTCCGCGAAATTCGAATACGACCACGACTCTATCACCGGCGAAGACCAACCGTTGTGTTCTTTCAAAAACAAACAGGTTGAATTCGTATGTACCCACAACCACAAGTTGTATGTCGAACGTCGTCGTAAAGTGTCGTTAGGATACGAACTAATCGAGGCCGGAACTGTGATGTCTGCTAAAAAACAAGTGCGATTCCAGAAAACAATGGAAAACGCATATCCAGATCAAGCAACCATTCGTATTGGCGAAACCGACTATGATATGGACGCGTGGCTTCAATTGGTTGGGATGTTTATTAGTGATGGAAGCGCAAATAAAACCACCGGGTATGTATACATAACAGCGTTGAAAACACGTAAAACGGAGTTTATTGAGAGTATCTTGGAAACACTACATATTCCATACACTACACACTCAAACGGTAATTATTGTATATCACCCGCAAATAGTAGTGTATCTGCTCTTCGCGAGAGTTTAATAAAATTATCTGTCGGCTCATTAAACAAACATCTGCCCGAATATGTATGGAATCTCTCTCAACGTCAATCTATTGTATTGATGGAAGCGCTTCTTCAAGGCGATGGTCATACTATGGAATACAACGGTGAGGCCGGATTCAGTCGGTATGGAACCATCAGCAAACAACTTGCAGATGATATTACACGTCTAGCATTACACTGTGGTTGGTCTGGTATTGTGAAAATTGCTGAAGAACCCACTGGAATCGCTCGAACAGGCAAACGCAACTTGGGGTCGCGTGCTGGCGAAGAGGTATCGGTTACTCTTCAACATACCTATTACAAAGTAAGTATTATCCGTAGTCAAAACCAACCATGGATATACAAGAAAGACAACGCGTCCAACGTCGAGTCTCGACTGGATTATTGCGGGAAAGTCTACTGTATTGAAATGCCGAGTTCTCACGTATACTATATGCGCGAATCGCAAACCAGTCCGTGTTTAATCATCGGCAATTCTTCACGCCATGGACAGAAAGGGACTTGCGGAAACATTATTCCAGAATGCGATATGCCCTTCACGAAAGACGGATTGCGACCCGACATCATTATCAACCCTCATGCTATTCCTTCGCGTATGACGATAGCGCAATTGAAGGAAACGTTGTTGGGCAAAGTGTTGTTGGAGTTGGGTATTTTCGGAGATGGAACGAGTTTCGGGAACTTGGATATTAAAACGATTTCGGAAGAATTACAGAAATTAGGGTATGAGAGTTATGGAAACGAGATTATGTATAACGGACTGACGGGTGAACAATTGGAAACCAGTATCTTTATGGGTCCGGTGTTTTATCAGAGACTAAAACATATGGTCAATGACAAACAACACAGTCGTTCGATTGGTCCGATGGTGAATCTCACACGTCAACCGGCTGAAGGAAGGTCACGCGATGGTGGTTTCCGTATTGGAGAAATGGAACGTGATGTGATGATTGCGCACGGAATGTCGTCGTTTTGTAAAGAACGATTGTATGATGTATCGGATAAATACAGCACACACGTTTGTAAGAAATGCGGCATGATTGCGCCGTTTAATGACGGCGACCGAACTGCGAATTCCGATTTCACGATACATCGTTGTAATACATGCGAAAATATGACGGAATTTTCGAGAGTCAATATTCCCTATTCATACAAACTGTTATCGCAAGAATTACAAACGATTAATGTGGTTCCTCGATTGATTACTGAATAAAGCAAAAAATACATACCTACATATATGAAGACAATACAACAAGATAAACATACATAAAAACTATAAAACATACACAAAAACTATAAAACATACACAAAAACTATAAAACATACATAAAAACTATAAAACATACACAAAAACTATAAAACACTATAAAAATAAATGTGAATATATGTTTCACATTTATTTTTTCAATAAACTTGGACAACTCAATTCGAAAGAGTTTCATACAATTTACTACGTCCAGACGACTCTGTGAACCCGCTTCACAGTTTTTTATTCATCGCCAATCTCTCACAAAACCCTACATCGTCGGTTTTGTAGGCGGTATATATATTGACGATTTCAGCGGGAGAATACAACCGCGAATCGATTTTCGAGAGTATTTCCGGATCTATCGGTTTCTTATAAAAATGGAAAAACATTTCGGCAATTGTTTCGCGTGAGGCATTTTCCAAACCCAATGTGATATCGATTCGTCCAGGTCGACGAATTGCCGTGTCTAGTTTATCGTAGTGATTCGACGTGATTATTAGAATACGTCCAGGCGTTTCGCGAATACCATCCCATAAATTCAGCACATCATCGAGAGTGATACGGTCGTCGATGGGTGGCGTCATTTTCGACAATAATTTTTGGGTTTCGGCAACAATATTCTCCTTTACCGTTTTCTGTATTTCTTTGTCAAATGTTTGAATATGATCATTCAACGTTATATCGTGACATTCGTCTATCATATTCTGCGGGTTCGTTGTAGTAGTCTTCCGTTCCATCACAATGTCGCTCGCGCAATCGATATCCTCGATGACAATGAGTTTTTTATCAAACCCCACCGAATTCGGTTTATTATGGTCCGTGAACCGACTCTCGTAATAGTATTCTTGTAATTGTGTTTTGGTTTTGATGAGCGACAACGGCATATTCACTAAATGTCTGTCACCGAGATGGTTCATGAGTGCTTTAATAAACGATGTTTTGCCGGTTCCGGGAGGACCATACAGTCCAATTCCGAGAGTATACGGTATTCCATACGTATCATACCACTCCCGGTTTTTCAGGAAAAAATCGATTTGATCCACGATTTTCTGTTTGTTCTCGAAGAATACATTCTGAAATGTCTTTGAACTATGAAACTCGGATTCACGCCATAAAGTGAATGTATCACTAGTTGTATCCGGTTTGAGAAGAGAATACAAGAACCGTTTATTATTTCGAGAATCGGACAATTCCGATAAATACCGGGAAGTAAGGTTTTCAACGTACTGTTTCAATACGTTTGCGTTGCTTTTATACGAATAGAGTGTAATTTCAATCTTGTTTGTCCGCGTAACGGCTTTTTCCTCCACATGTTCGTTGGTTTGGGTAGTCGTAGCATAAATTTCTAAATCGGCATCTAGCAAAAACTGCTCGCGTTGAGAGACAATATACATTCCAGGGTTTATGTCTTGCATCTCATCGTCGAGTCGAATTCGATACGTATTTGCCACCTCGCGAATTTCGTAGATACTCTCATTTTTCGGCAAACTTTTTAGGATATAACTCCACACCGCTTTGAAATTGTCGGAATATATTGTCGTCACCCGCGTATTGACCGAATAGGCGGAAGTAGTCGTACACGTTTTTCCATCAATACACAATACGTATTTCCGCAGAAAAACTCCTCGAATGGAATCGCGGTATCTCGAGAGAGGCATCCATAAATCGGTAGCATATTGTGTTAAATACGTTAGCGCAGAAATAATGATGGAATACAAGATGGTTTCGAACATAGTCGTATGTTTTGTATTTTGAAGTATGGACATCCG
>Ga0078894_10001430_pt1 | contig 17702 bp, 14 predicted proteins | sample LauGreSu1BDMLBSD_2_FD_67506 | JGI IMG/M metagenome (GOLD analysis project Ga0078894, IMG submission 67506) | Freshwater lake microbial communities from Lake Michigan, USA - Su13.BD.MLB.SD (version 4) (version 4) | ecosystem: Environmental > Aquatic > Freshwater > Lake | place: Lake Michigan... | reverse complement strand
CAGCGACGACGTCGCCGCTGTCAAACCCGTCGAGTACGTGCCGGCGGGGCACCAGACGCAGGCGCTCTGTGCTGTAGCTCCAGTGGTGCTCAGGAACTTGCCGGCGGGGCAGATGATGCATGTAGATTCAGTAGTCGCGCCCGTGGCCGTCGAGTACTTGCCGGCGCCGCAGTTGGTGCATGTAGAAGCGCCTGTCGTCGTGTAGTACTTGCCGGCCCCGCAGTCGGTGCATGCATCCGTGCCGGACACCGACTTAAACGTCCCCGCCGCGCACGCCGTGCACGGCCCGCCGTTTGGTCCGGTGTAGCCAGGTTGACATTGAAGAAAACAGCTTGTCGACACTGTTGATCCAGCTGGTGACGAATAGCCTGCTGGACAGGCAATGCATGTACTAGAGGTAGAAGCGCCCGTGGCCGCCGAGTACGTGCCGGCGCCGCAGTTGACGCATGTAGCAGAGGTAGAAGCGCCCGAGGCCGTCGAGTACGTGCCGGCGCCGCAGTTGGTGCATGTAGCAGCAGTGGAAGCGCCGGTAGTCGTGGAGTACTTGCCGGCGCCGCAGCCGAGGCATGTACCAGAGACAGAAGCGCCCGTGGCCGTCGAGTACGTGCCGGCACTGCACAACGTGCAGTAGCCTTCCCACGAACTTGCAACTCTTGTACTGTACTTGCCGGCGCCGCAGTTGAGGCATGTTGATGACGTCGTCGCGCCTGAAGTTTGTGAGTACTTGCCGGGGGTACAGTCGGTGCAAATGGATTGTCCCGTTAAGACAGTATACTTGCCCATGACGCATGTAGTGCACATAGCAGATCCGGATGTTGCCTTAAACTTTCCGAGTGGACAAAGGCAGCAACTGGTGCCCGCCAATGCACCGTTGCAGTCCTCGTACATAGCCGCACAAGTACTTTGTTGTACTGCGACGTCCGCGAGGTCCAGCAGGAGGACACACAGCAGGACCCGCCCAAGCGCGCTGCCGGCGATCATGTCCGGGCTTTCTGATATAGGCGATTGCAAGTTTATTGAAAGATATCAAATATTTCAAAGATATGCATCTGATGGCAGCTACAGCGGGTCTGTCTCGTGGAGCGCGGGTGTCGGCGGCGGCGGCGGCGGCGGCGGCGGCACACGAGGCGGCAGCGGCGGCGGGAGTGCAGGCGTCAAGGCGGGTGACTGGCGTTGCGGGGTTGCGAGGTGTGCTAGACACAAGAGCAGTACACAGCAGAGGGCGCGGCGGGCGCGCATGCGCGGAGCGTCTAATATAGATGGTTGTGTGTTTATTGGTTTATACGGAAAGTCATTGGTCTAACGTGAGCACTAGAGCGGGTCGGCCTCGTGGAGCTTGCGCGCGAACTTGGCGAACTCCTTGCGCTGCTTGCGCTTCCAGGACTGGGGGCGCTCCTTGGCGACGCCCAGCACCGGCGCGAAGATGTCCTTGAAGGCGGCGTTCATGCGATCCGCGGCGCTTTCGGCGCTTTCGGCGCTTTCGGCGCTTTCGGCGCCTTCGTCCCGGAGGCGCGTGATGGGCGGGTAGAGGAACATGGCGGTGCGCGATGCGGGCAGTGGCGAGGTCAGCCGACTCAAAATTTGATCAAAATTTGAGTCAAAATTTGAGTCAAATTGAGTTTCAGTACACCTGTAGTTTTGAGTACTGAAACTCAAATTTGGACATTCAAAATTGACTCAAAACCAAACTCAGTCCAGAATTTGACCAAATTCGACAGTCGCATCGCAAAGTGGTCAACCCGGCAGCCATGGAGGCGGAGAGCGACCTGGAGCGGGTGCTGGAGCTCGAGCGGCGCAACGTGGCGTCGACGGGGCCGCTGCGGACGGCGCTGGACGCGAAGTACGTGGCGATGCGCAAGGACCTGACGAATGTGGTGGGTAACGTGGCGCTGTTCTACGAGGCGGGCTGGGCGGCGGCGCACCTGTGCATGGCGCTGCTGGACGCGTACCGGGTGCGCTCGATGCAGGAGGCGCCAGACGCGCGGGGCATTGAGCCGGAGCTGGCGGCGCTGGGACTACTGGGTGTCGCGGTCTGCTTGGTGCGGGACCCGTCGTGCGGCGAGCGACCGAATGAGCGCTCGCTGATGCTGCTCGTGCAGCGCTGGCGGCTGCAGGTGCAGCGGCTGCGTCCGCAGACGATGGTGCAGCGGCCAAAGTTCCTGGACGAGTTCCCTTCGATGCTGGTGGCCACCGTGAGGAACGCGCAGTTGCAGATGATGGCGACGCTGGAGTGGCGGCTGAGCCCGCTGAGCGTGGCGACGGCGGACGCGGTGCTCGACGCGATGCTGGCGGTGGCGGCGGGCGGCGAGGCGGGAGTGGACGCGGCCGAGGTGGCGGCGGACGCGCACGCCTTCTGCGAGCTCGGGCTGCTGCGGGGCTTCTCGTGGTTCTACGGGCAGGCGGCGCTGGCGGCGGCGTGCGTGCAGGCGGCGCGGCGGAAGGAGGGGGTCGAGCCGGCCTGGCCGGCGACGCTGGCGCGCTGCAGTCCCAAAGCGCGCGCGGCGCTCGAGGCGCTCGAGGCCGACGAGGTCGAGCTGTGCGTGCGGGACCTGCTGCACGCATACCACGAGAGCCAGGGAAGCCCGCGCACGCCGGACGTATGGTAGTGGCGCGCGTGTTCGTACACATGAGTGTGTTATGAGTGTGTTATGAGTGTGTATGAGTGTGTTTCAAGTGGCGCGCGGGCGCGCTATTTACGGCCCGCGGCTCATGGCGCAGCTGGACGGCATCGACGGGATGGCGCTGCTCTTCCTCTTTGTGATCGTGCTCGTGCTCTGCGTCGTCGCGAGCTGCCTCGAGGCGGCGGCGGAAAGCAGTCCGGACGGCGCGTACGCGCTCGCGCAGGAGACGCCGCCGGCGAGTCCGCGCCGTAAGGCGCCGCCGCGCGCGCGCGAGCGCAGCCCGATCTGGCGCACGCAGCGCGCGGAGCAGGCGCGGCAGGAGGAGCTCTAGTGGTTTTGTGGTAGATGGTGATATTGTTTTGTGAAGCTTCATTAAAAGTTCAAAAGTTCAAAAGTTGAAAGCGCGTCGCCAGCCGTCGACTTGCTGGAGGCAGATCATGAGGGCCTCGAGAAAGACGATGCTGGTGGCGAGGCGCGTGAGGCTGACGGGACTGTTTTCGTAATAGAGGGCGGCTGTGCAGCCTGCGGCGGCGATGCCGGGCGACATGGTGCAGACAAGCAGCGAGCGGGGCGCCGAGCTGCCGAGCCGCCACAGGAGGATTGCGGCGAGCGCGGCGAGCACGGCGAACGCAACTCCGAAGGCGAGCCGGCTGACGCGCTCGCTGACAGAGTCGCCGTCGAGTTTGCCGCCGGCGACATTCATGTATAAGCCAGCTGCTAAGTATGCTGCGGAGCGCGAACGGGGAGAAGGCGGCTGGCACGCCCGCGAAGCAGGAGGCGCGGCCCGACGGCGCGGAGGCGCGCGTCTTCACCGTCGACATCCAGGCATTACAGAGCCTGCGGCGGGCGCGGCCGCAGGAGCGGCGCGCCACGAGCGAGCTGCTGGTGACGAACAACTCGGCGGTGCTCGGTAAGTTCTGCGACGTGTGCAAGCGGCTGAATCTGGACCCGCTGCATGCGGAGGCGCTGCCGTGTGTGGTGCTGCTCATGTCCAAGAACAAGCACTGCGTGCAGATGACGCGCGCGTACGCGGAGCTCGCGGGGTGCGAGGACGCGCTGCAGGCGGTGGACACGGAGCGCGAGAGCATCGTGGCCTCGTGCGACCAGCTGCTGAGCTCGATGGGCGACTGGCTGACGCTCTTCTCGTACCTACCGCTGCGGAGCTGGGACGCGCAGGACGCGGCGCAGCGCACGGCGCGGGCGGCGCTGCTGCAGGAGCTCGAGGCGAGCACGGTGCACAAGCGCATGCAGGCGGCGCTGGCGGAGGCGCACGTGACGGCGGGCGGGCCGGCGGCGCACCAGCAGCGCACGCCGTTCGAAGTCGCACTGCTCGCGCTGCTCTACCTGAGCCCGCGCTGCACGCCCGCGGGCAAGATGCTCGAGCGTCTCTACACGGACATCTGCGAGAAGGCGCGGGACGCGGAGCTGCGCTGCCTGCGCGCGATGACGAGCTTCCGGGACACGATGGACGACGAGGAGGCGACGACGCGCGCGATGCCGCTCGTGATGCGCTGCTTCAGCGTCGCGCCGGACTTCCTGCGCTCCGTCGCCGCAGTGCTGCGCAAGCGCATGCTCGAGATCGAGCTGAGCGACCAGCAGCGCGCGGGCGCCGGCCGCGCGACGCTGCGCGCGTTCGCGGCGCAGGCCGGCTTGCAGAAGCGCGCGCTGGGCGCGCAGGTCTCGTGGAGAACGTGGGTCCAGAGCGTTTCTTTTCCGGTCAACACGAGCTCGCACATGCAGCGCCTGCTCTACTTCTTCTGCGTGCAGGCCGTGCCGCCGAGTCCGGCCGTGTACGAGAGCCTGTACACGCCGGAGCTCTGCCGGCGCGCGCGGGAGGTGCCCGTCGACGCGCTCGACGTGAGCGCGCTCAAAATGGTCGTCGACAGTCTGCGCCTCTACAGCAGCAACATGCGCCCGCTGATCGACTTCTCCGCAAAGTGCCTGCAGGGCATCAACCAGCAGCGCCGCCAGCAGCTCTCGCTCGTGCAGGTGCTGCAGCTCTACATCGCCTGCTACCAGCACGAAAGCGTCTGGAAGGAGCTCTGGGCGCACGTGCTGCAGCCCGCGCCGGTGATGAACCACACGATCGCGTCGGACTGCGCCGCCTTCCGCGCCGCGCACCCGTACGAGGCGACGGCGGTCGCGGAGAACCTCGTGCGCTCGCTGGTGGACGAGTAGGTGCTTCTTTGTGGGTTTTATTTGGTACGCGAGTATTTATGAAGGCGGTAGCAGGATCGATGCCTGGATCTTTGGAGGATTTTGAGGCGCGTTGTAAAGCTGCTACTATGAATGAAATGTATCAAATTCTGGATGAATTGCTGTACGCCAACGATGCCAACGATGACTTGAAAATTGAGAAAATTGCATGTCAACATCTTGAGGAGCGTTGTAAAGCTGCTTCTATGGGTCAAATGTATCAAATTCTGGAAGGATTGCTGTACACCGACAATGACTTGAAAATTGCGTGTCAAAAGTTAAATTTCTTACAGAAAACAGAGGAGGTACTGGCAGCAAAGGCTCATGCAAAAGAGATGCTCAAGCAAACAAAACGACGGGAGTTGTTCGATTATGTGCAACAGTTTCTGAAGGAGGCGGCTCTGAAGGAGGCGGCTCTGAAGGAGGCGGCTCTGAAGGAGGCGGCTCTGCAGGAGGCGGCTCTGCAGGAGGCGGCTCTGCAGGAGGCGGCTCGGAAGGAGGCGGCTCTGAAGGAGGCGGCTCGGAAGGAGAGTTTACTCAAAGGCCGCAAATTCACAATAACCGACAACACACCCACTCAGCCCACTTAGGACTTTAAGTGTCATCTTCACAATAAATTCATTACACACAACTCACGATTGCTTTATCCCTTTATCCTCCGCGTCCAGCGCCCGCAGCGCCTCGTCCATTGCGCGCTGCGGCAAGCGGCCGGGGAACTCGAGCTCGAAGACGCCGCAGAGCATGCCGAAGAGGCTGCGCGGCGTGGGCAGGAGCGGGGGCGCGTCCTGCGCGAGCGCGTCGCCGACGAGGCGGAAGGTGTCGTCGACGTCCGACGTCTTGCGGCGCTTCTTGTCGGGCTGGCCGGCGCGGCGCGCTGCGCGCTGCGGGCCGGCGGGCGGCGCGGGCGGCGGCCCGGCGAGCGGGCCCGCGGGCGCGCTGTCGGGGGCTGCGTCCGGCGCCGGGGCCGGGCCCGCGGGCTCCGGCTCGGCGAGCGCGGCTGCGGCAGGTTCGAACGTCGTCGCTTTGTGCATGAGTGAGGTGTTCTGCGGAAATACGCGTTGCAGAGAGGCGTGCAAGTCGGCGTCAGTTGTGACAGTTTGTGGAGTTAGTGGGTGCTGCAGGCTTAAACGACGCAGGGTGCATGTCGATTGCGTGGCATGCAATTCCACAGCACGTGCAGGTGGACGTGATGCTGGCGGAGCAGCTCCGCCATCGAGAAATGGCCGCGGTCGTGCTGTGGGCGCACATGTGTGACAAGGCGAGGCTCAGACAAGCGATGGAGGAGCGCGGGCGCGTGTGGGACAGAAATCAACTGCCGTCGGGCATTCAGCGTATGTTTCTGCAGACTGCGACCTACTACGTCGGAACCGACTGGCGCGCCCTGCAGGTCCGGCACCACCTGCTCCTCGTGCTCGGTAACCAGAAGACATAGAAGCACATAGATAATAGCATAACTCACCCGCCGCGAGGTGCGCAGCTTCTCGTGGAAGAGGCGCCGCGGGATGACTAGTTTGCGCGTGCCGTCGACGAGGCGCTCGTAGTTCTGGAAGTCGCGCGTCAGGCGCACGCTGCGGAAGATGGCCTTTTCAAACTTGCTGTTGAGCATGTAGAAGGTGCCGTTGACGCAGATACACGCCTCCTGCTGGTCGACGGTGCCGTTCTTGGGCTGCAGCCAGAACACGGCGCCCTCGTTCCGCTCCATCGTCGGCAGGAGCCCGTCGATCGGCGCGCCGTGAGCGTGGTCGGCGGACGAGGTCTGCACGCAGATCTCAACGCCCTCCTTGATAATCGTGTACGCGCTTATGTCTATCGTCTTCATGCGCAAGACGAAGCGCGCTCGCACGCAGAGACATTGTCTTTTTTTGTGTTTAGGGCTGTTTATGAAATCATGAAAAGTACAATCACAACGCACCAAGGTTCACCCAACAACAAACCTCTCAAACAAATCAAACAAACTCACGCGTCCATGGCCTGCGCCAGCGCAGCAGCGACCTCGCTGTGCCCGAGGCGCTCGCACTGGGCAACGAGGCATAACTTGGTCCTCTCCTCCCAGGCGCGCGTCGCGCCGACCAGCCTCGCGCCGCCAAACAAGAGCAGAAACTCTACGATGTCCTGGTGGCCTGCCAGCGCGCTCACAGATAGACAAGTGGAGCCATTGTCGTGCGCGAGCAGCAGCAGCTCCTGGCCTCCACAGGCCTCGAGGAAGCGCACGGCGTGCAGGTGGCCCTTCCTCGCCGCGATGTACAGGCAGCTGCGCCCCAAGCTGTCGGTCTGCATGAGCAGCTCAGTGCCGCCGACCTCGAAGAGCAACTGCAACACCTTCAAGTGGTCTTCGCACGCAGCGACGTGCATGGCAGTCGTGCCGCTGTGGAAGTGGAGCATGGCGAGCTCGCGCCCACCCACAGCGAGAAGCTCGGCGACGATTGAGCTCCGGCCAATAAAGGCGGCGTCGTGCAGGCACGTCGAGCCGTTCCCCTTCTGCATGAGCACGAGCGGGCGCCCGCCGACGCGCACCAGGCTCTGCACGACCTCGAGGTGGCTGTTGCTGACGCCGGCGCAGAGGCAGCTGATGCCTTCGTCGCTATCAACCAAAAGCAGCTCGTGGCCGCCCACCTCCAGCAGCAGGTCGACGATAGCAGTGTGCCCCATCTGCGCGGCGACGAAGAGAGACGTAAAGCCATCGTTCGTCTGCTGGAACACGACACGCCTTCCACCGACGCGAATAATCTCCTCGACCACCGACAGCCGGCCGCACGAGATCGCGTAGTGCAGGCACGAAAACCCCTTGTCGTCTTGTATTTTCAGCAGATCATAGCCCCCGGCGTTGATGATGGCTTTAAGCACGGGCAGACGCCCACTCGACACGCCGACGTGGAGGCAGGTCTTTTCGTCCGCAGACTCATGCTTCAGCAACTCTTCATCGCTCAGCGCCAGCAGCATTTTCGTCGTGGCCAAGCACTCGCCCTTTGCGCAGATATGGAGTACAGTCGAGCCGCTCCAATTCAAGGCAATGTCGTCACGGTCGTAGACCCTCTCTTCTTGCCTAACGAGATCCACGCCACCGGCGGCCAGCAGCACCCTCACAATCTCTAACTTCTTGGGCGAGTGATTCGCGACCTGCAAGCGCACTGCCTCGTGCAAAACTGTCTTTCCTTGCATGCGCCGAAAGAGGAGGTTGCGGTCTTTCGCGTTTAGCTTCCCGGTCAGCACCTTCACGTGCATGACATGCATCTTCCTGACGGCGTTGAACAGAAGCTTCCGAATATTGTCGAGACACATGCGTTTCCACGAGCCGAACCATCCGGGATTGCGGAGGATCTCGTTCCGGCGCGCGCGCCACAGAATAGGCCAGGCCGTGCAGTACATGGCATTCCAGTCGCGGTTGACTCGCGCAAGAAGCGTCATGTGGAAGAACTGCAGACGCGCGCCAAAGGCGTCCAGCTCGAAGAGCACTTTCCACACATGCTGCATGCCGGGTTCGCGACTGTCAACTGAGAGAGGGAGGTAAGAGGCCAAAATAGCCTGTGTTACTGAAACTCAAAATTCACTCATTATACTAAATTTTACTCATTTTCCTCTGGAGATACTGAAACTCAAAATTTACCGATTATACTAAATTTTACTCATTTTCCTCTGGAGTTACTGAAACTCAAAATTTACTGAGTCATTTTGAGTCAAATTTTGACCCTCTGTCCAGCCCCTCTCCAGATCATGCGCGCCATGCTGAGCCTCTGCGTGTCGATGCTGCCAGGGCCGCTGTACGCGCTGAGCATCTTGAGCGCGCGCTACGAACTGTGCACCCTGCAGTGTGCCGGCGCGGCCGGCGGGCACTGGGTGGCGCCGTGCTTCGTCGCGCGGCACAACTTCCGCGCGCGCGGGGGCAACTGCTCGGTGACCGAGCTGCCTGCTCGGTGACCGAGCTGCGCGGCGCAAAGTGACAGAAAGATTCTTGTATACAATAAACCGCATTCAAACCTCACGTGGCGTGTTCCAGCAGCGTGCGGATGTCCGCGGCCGCGAAAGAGCGCATGTCCGCGTCGACGAGCAGCACGAAGCGAGACCAGAGCACCCAGCAGCGCTTGTGGCACGCGTGCCGCGCGCGGCAGCCCGCGCCGGTGTGCTCAAAGAGCACGGGGATGTCCGGGCTCAGCTCCGTCAGCAGCGGGAGCACGTTGACCGCTGGCGCGCCCGCGCGCTGCAGCGCCGCGAGCGGCAGCTGCGTCTGCCGCGCGTACGAGGGGAAGTTGTAGTACACCGCCTGCGACACGCTGTGGAAGAGGTGCGCGAAGCGGTGCGCGTACTGCGCGATCGTGCCCACGACGCAGTCGGAGGTCATCGAGTGCGTGAAGAAGGTCTCGTTGCTCGCCTCGCGGTGGTGCGCGTGCAGCTCGACGGGCGCGCCTGCCGGCAGCATCTCTGCGCGCGTGAGCAGCGCGTGCAGGCCGAGCATGCTGTGCAGCGCGTCGAGCATGTACACGAGCGTGTCCACGCGCACCGAGCAGTTCCCGTGCTCGTCAACGTCGAGCAGCCCGAGCACGGCCGCTGGCGGCGGCTGCGTCGGGTCCGTCTGCTCGTGCGAGGCGAGGAGCGCGCCGAGCCGCGCGAGCAGGCGCACGCAGATGAGCTCGACGTCGACGAGCGCGGCGTAGCCCGCGCTGTCGAGCACGTACAGCGCCGCGAATTCGAGCTGCAGCGCCGTGACGAGCGCGTGCAGCTCCTCGATGTCGTACGCCGCAAGCGGCTTTGCGCTCAACAGCACGCGCGCCGCCGCCGGGCCGAGCGCGGCGCGCAGGTCGTCGGCGGGCGCGTCGGCGGGCGCGGAAGCCTCGCAGCGGTGCAGCAGCACGCACAGCGCCGCGCCCACGACGTGCATCAGGTTGCACCCGTCCTCCGCGTCCGCCTTCGCGCCGCGGTCGTACTGCTCCACCCACACGTCGAGCAGCCGCTGCAGCTCCGCGCGCGGCGGCGCGTCCGCACCTTCCAGCAGCTCGAGCAGCTGCGCGCCCGTGACCTCGAAGGGCACGCTGAGGCCGTGGTGATGCTCGCCGCCGCCCGCGCCGCCCGCGCCGCCCGCGCCGCCGCTCATCCCCCGCGACAGGCAAGTACTGCGTTTGCGCGCGCTGTAAATGTGCGCGCTGTGCGAGTGGACGTGATCGCAGGTTGCCGAGCTGCCCGTATTTAAGACTGCGCAGCGCACCATGGCCTCGTACATGCCCTCGTTCATGAGCAAGAACCTCAGCACAGGCGCCGAGGCGGCCTACGGTCAGCCGTTTGCGTTCACGACTGGTGGGTATGGCAACAATAAACCAAAGTCCCAAAGACAGAGGAACGCAGCCAAACAGAAAACAAAACAAGCACGACGAGCAACGGCAAATGAAAATAAGCAGAACAATCCGAGGCCGTCGCCGAAGCCGAGGAAGAAGCAGCACAATACGGAAACATTAGACAAAACAGATATCGTGAAAATCGTCGCTGCCGCGGTAGGTGCAATGGAGAAAATCAATACAAAGCATTTGACCACCAGTGCGCGTTCGTCCAAAAAGAAAGACATGCGACTGAAACTCGATCAGGACAACCTGCTGGCATTTCGAACGGCAAAAAAGGATTACCTTGAACAACTGGTAGACATTACAAGTGACACAGGCGTTCGTGCCGCACATGGAGCTCGCGTTAGAACGTATGCAGAATATCAAGAGCAAAAGGCTAGATCATTTCAAGCAATGATGACCACAAAGATTCAAACTTTGGAGAAGCAGGCAAGAGTTTCGTACAAAACGTATGCAAGTGAGAAACCATCAAAAGCAGCTGAGAAGATGTGGAATAAGATTGCCCATCTTAAAAAAGACAATGACAAACTACACATGTCCAAAAAGGAACTTGACAATGAAGACGATTATGCGGAATTCAAAAAGATTATGCATGCCTACTACGAGGCAGAGCTTGATGCTTTTGACATGACGGGCAAGGCGAAGAAAGACAAGCTTAAAGAAGCCACAAAAACCAAGTCTTCGGCTTTGAAAGCTTGGGCTAAGGTGCACAAAACAGACGAAACAGAACCAGACGAAAAAGAAGAAGACGAAATAGAACAACCAAGAACTGTAGATGAGGCACTCAGTGATGCTCGTGCCGAGCAATGGGAGAATGATCCTAATGTACCTGGTAGGTATAAGGGGCGTTGACAAACTAATGGTGGCAACGCTATCTTTGATTCGCAACAGGCCTCTTCTTACAAAACAACAAGAAGATTCTCAGTTCAAACAATTTAATGAAACGCTAACGCTGGCGCGCGACGGGCTTCTCCTTGAGGTATTTGTAGAACGGCAGGGCGGGGTCGCGCGTGTGGTCGAAGACGGCGGCGCCGTGGAGGAGGATGGGCAGCGAGATGGCGACGAAGCGGGTGTTGTCGACGCTGATGTTCTGGTTGACGCGCGAGAGCGCGTCGGCTGTGTCGTCGGCGGTGGTCTTCTTGCCCGGCACGCTGTTCTTGGAGGCGATGACGCAGACGAGGCTGACCTGGTTGTCCGCCAGCTGCTGGTCGTGGACGGAGCCGCCGAGGACGTAGAAGGCGCGGAGGTAGCGCGAGAGCTCGGCGGGCATGCCGTTGTGGAGGGCCTGCGAGACGGGCAGCATGAGGCTTGAGCCCTGGTTCTGCGCCTGCTGCAGGATGATAGCGTAGATCTCGGCGGTGATGCGGATCCAGAGTTCTGTGCCCTCCTGCACCATGCAGCGCGACATGGAAATGAAGTCCATGTCGAGCAAGCAGTGGACGAGCTCTGTGGACTCCACGTCGGCCTGTGCGGATTTGCCGGCGGCGCTTACGTGGTAGCAGCCGTTGTGGAGAAACGCCGCGTCCTGCTCGACGGTGAGGCCCCAAACGGCAACGCCCTGTTGCTGGCCGTGGTGCAGCGGGATCATGTTTGGTATAAAGTCATTGAATGAAAAGTGTACGTCTCTGAAAAGCTCTGTCATCTGCGGCGTCGAGAGCATGTGCGCTTGCAGCTCGGCGATGGTTTCTGTGTGTGCGGCGATGCTTGCTGTGTCGCACTGCTCGCGGGCGAGCGCTAGCTTGGCCTGTGTTTCCGCAAGAAAGCGCTGGTCTTCGCTGTCGTCGACAAAGTAGGAGAAGCTGGCCGAGTACCTACCGTTTTCGCCTTTGAGCACTGGCGTCGCGCCCCACACGTTGTGCTCGAGCATGTAGTGTTGCTGCGCGCCCGGAGACAGCGGCACGAAGCGCGAGACGTCGATTCCGCGGCGTACATCCGCGCGCAGGTGCTCGAGTGAGTCGAAGTGAACGCGCACGCCGGCGACGCGGGCCCAGACGCCGAGGAGCTCTGTGGTCTGTTTGCTGTGGAAGTAGGCCTCGACGTCGGCGAACTCCGGCGCGAGCGCGGCGACGAGCGCGGGACAGTGCTGGCGCAGCCATGCACCGTCCTGGGCCAGGCTGCGCACGTGGTAGGTGCGGCAGGTGTTCGAGTAGAAGAACTCGCAGCCGTGGAGCAGGAGCTCGTCGTCCTTGAAGTCCTCAAAGTCGGCGGGCACCGGCATGGTCCAGCCGTCGTGGCGCAGTTTGACGAGCACGGGCCAGTGCATGACCGGGAACATGTAGAACGGCAGGCGCTTCTCCTCGCTGTAGGCCAGGTCGACGACGACGCGGGCGTCGTCGGCGGACGCCGCGGGCATCTTGAGCCCGTGGCGAAAGAACTTGGCGAAGGCGGAGGCGGGCAGCGAGGCCTCCTCGGCGGGCAACGCCTGGAAAGGCGGCGTGTCTCCGGCGATGGTGTGCGCCGCGGCCCACTCGAGCGTGGGCGCGACGGGGCGCACGTGCAGCACGTTGTCGGCGAAGCTGATCACGAAGAGGAAGGCGTGCTGGCAAGTCACACACGGAATCTCGCGCGCGCCGCGGATGACACAGTCCGTGAGCGAGGGCTGCACGTGGTGGTGCTCCTCGAAGCGGATGCTGTTGCCGAGGCCGAGCATGGCCAGCGCAAAGTGGTTCTCGTCCGCGGCGACATCGAGCTCTTCCTTGTCGAGCACCTCAATGAAGCGCCTGTGCGCGAGCGTCATGTACCTGTACATGTCGGCGGCGTGCGCGACGGCCTCGGGCGGAAATGGGAAGAGGTGGCGCGCGCTTGCTGGCTGCTGCGAGAGCTCGCTGTAGACGCTCGCGTACCCGAGCGCACATCGGCCGTCCTGGAATGCCAGCAGCCGCCAGTTCTCCCGCTTTGCGAGGCGCGAATCGATGCTGAGCATGTTGTCGCTCGCGCCGCCCATGATGTGCAGGGTGCTGTCGACGTGGAGGCGGTGGTCGTACTCGACGACGGCCTCCGTCTGCGTGTTGAAGACGGGGCTCGGCAGCGGCAGGCGCAAGAGGCCGTTGTTGGCGGGCACCATGGCCTTCTCGCAGCACGTGTGCATCAGCAGGCTGAGCAGCCCGAGCGTCATGTGCGAGGTGTTCCGCAGATGCACGCAGGACACAAACTTGGAGTTGTCGTGCGCCGCGCAGCTCCAGTCCCGCGTCACGCCGAGGCCTTGGACGACGACGTAGTGCACAAGGCTCATGCACACGTTGACGTTGACGCCCTTGGGCAGGTGCTGCGCGTCGATGTACGGCGCGCAGGCAAACTGGAACGGGCGCAGCGCGCTGAGCACGGGCGTCGCCCACGCGTTTGTGTGCCCGCCGGGTGCGTGTGGCCCGCCGTAGACGCGCTCGTCGCGCTGCGAGTGTCGCAGGAAGGGCGCAAAAAGCTTCTCGAAGAAGCCGTGCACGGTGATGTCAGTGTCGAGGTCGCTCTGCAAGAGGAAGCTCTGCACGATGCCGTCGCAGTGCTCAGCGTTGGCCATCGTCTGGTCCCACCACAGGCCCGTGTACGGCACGTACTCGAACTTGATCTTGTGCATGTCGTTCGTGGCTGTGCTCGCCTCTGGCAGCAGCGTGCCCTTGCGCACGCGCTTCCAGAACTCTGTCGTGTTCTCCCACTCCTGCAGCTTGGCGGCGCGGCCGTCCATGCGGCCATCAATGCACGCGCCCTTGTCGACGCGCCTCTGGTGCTCTGCGAGCTTCTGCGCCGCGCCGACGCTGGTTCCGAGGACGCGGCTCGGGGTGCCGCACACGTTGGGGTCGGGCGCCTGCGTGTTGCCCTCGCGCGGCCGACCAAAGCCCTTGATGGGCTCCTTGTGCACGAAGGAGAGCCGCGGCTGGCAGTACACGGAAAAGCGCTCTTGCGCAGCGCCCTGCGTGCGCGCGGCGTGTGCTTTGCTGATGTCGCTGTGCAACGCGGGCATGTGGTAGGTGTACCAGTCAGCGAGCGTACTGTGCGACGGCATCTGCAGCACGCCGCTGGCCACGTTGCGCGGGCCGAAGTCGGTGCGCTCGGACAGCACACTCGCCTCGAGCACGCACGGCGCAAGGTGCTCGCAGAAGCGCAGGTACTGCTCTAACTCCTCGTCGTCGACTTCGAAGCCGCGCATGACGAGCGATAGCACGCGCAGGGGGCACGAGTGCTGGAACGCCGTGAAGTGGTACATGTAGCAGCTGAGGATCATGAAGTTGTAGTCCAGCACGGCGCTCGCGAGCCAGAGGTGTAGCGAAGCGACGATGGCCGTGAAGGAGATGGTGTTGGTCAGCAGGCTGCGGATGCCCGACACGAAGCTGAGGTGCAGGTCGAGCGGCCAGCCGTCGCGCGTGCGCGAGAGGCCGGTGAGCATCGCCGAGCTCATTGTCAGCATCACGTGCATTGAGATCTGGAGGACCTTGGCCCACGGGCCCATCGCGTTGCGGTGCCAGTAGTCGGGATTGCTCTCGAGGAAGTCGCGGCGCAGGCCCTTCGTGAGCTGGCCGACGGCGCACTCGATGCGGCTGAACGTGCACTTGAAGCTGTACGAGTAGTTCTGCGCCTCGTGCGTGAGCGTCGACAGCAGCAGCGCGGCGTCCTTGCGCAGCCACTGCATGAGCTGGAAGAACATCATGTTGTTGTAGACGTCCTCCCGCGTGATGATCTTGATGTTCAGGCGCACGTTGTCGGTGCTCAGCTGATTGCTCACGCGCGCGCGCTTGGACTTCTGCGAGATGCCTAGAGTGGCGTTCTGCTCGTTCTCGACAAGCGTGCTAAGTGCGAAGCGCACGGGCAGCGAGGGCCTGAGCGCGTTGTGTGCCTGTGCGCGCCTGTGCACGATGAAGAAGCCGTTTTCCTTGTCCTGTGTGCTCGACGCCACGTGCATCCAGCGGCCGCCCTCGACGGCGGACGCGGGGGTCGAGTGCGCGGGGCGGTTGCCTGTGAGTACAATGACGGGGATGGGCTTGAGACGCTCGATGGACATGTTCTCCAGATTCATCGTCGTCGACCACGCGGCCTGTGCCACGCCGCTCTCGGCGCCGACCTGCACGTCGCCGCTGTGCGCCATGAGCGACTCTATCCACGCGAGCTGGTCGTCGTCGTTTTTGAAGAGCTCTGTGAAATGCCCGTTGTTGGAGATCTCGGACTGGAATGTCGAGCTCATGATCTCGCGCTTCGAGTTGACGAGCACGCCGGAGCCCTGGAAGAGCGCGTACGACATCTTGCTGACCTGCTTGTGCATCGTGTCGCGCGCGGTGCTGGCCATCTCCTTGACCTCCTGCGTAAGCGAGATGTGGCTCATGGCCATGACGAACATTTGCATGACGAAGGAGACGGTGGTGTCTGCGCCCGCGCCCGGGCTCTTTTCTGTGACCTTGACCACCGTGGTCTTGCCGGCCATCTTGCCGTCCGCGTCCTTGAGCAGGTCGACGGTGCCTGCCATGTCGATGATGCGCAAGGACATGCCATACGCGCCTCTGCGGTTCTCATTGTGCGCCATCGTGCAGCAGATGAAGTTCCACATGAGCATCTGGTTCATGTAGCAGAGGTCGGCGTCAAGCCGCTCGACGGAGCTCGTCAGGAAGAGACACGGCCACGTCGCTGCGCAGAGCAGGCTCTGCCAGTCCTCCGACGCCTGCAAGTTCTGCTCGAGCTCGTGCACGTGGCAGAACGCCTCGCTCCACTTGTCCTTGAGGTTGTTCTGCTTCTTAAGGTCGTTGACGCTCAGCGCCGACAGCTTCCACGCCAGCAGCTCGCATCCGCGCATCTGCACGAGCGCGTTCTTGATGCTCGTGTTCAGCTTCTGCGTCCACGTGCGGAAGAGCACGCCGAGACGGCACGAATCCAGCACCGTCGCGACGCTCTTGTGCATGGCGTTGCGCTCTTTGCCCACCAGGTGCAGGATCTCGAGCGTCCGCGGGTTGCAGTTGCTGTGCACCTTGCGATGAGTGGCCGCGAGCGCGTAGTCGCCGATCAACTCGAAGAGCCACTGGATGCTCTCGTGCTGCTCGTCGAGCGCGGGCATGATGTGCTTCATCCACTCGACGTCTGGAATCCACTTGGAGTTGTTGAGCACGACGTCGAGTGGGTCCTGCCCGGCCGCGCGATCCTTTGCGTTTGCCAGCCAGATCTTGACGAGTCGGCACTCCTGGTGCGGCTGCGCCCAGCGCGGAAACGTGTCGTCGGTCTTCTTGCCCTTGACGACCTCCTGCTTCTCCTCGTCCGCCGACTTGCTGTTGTCTGTGCGGATTTTGATCCAGAGCCCGCTGTTGCGCACCCAGCCCTCGCCTTCCGCCACGAAGATGCTCTCGCCGTCGCGGGACTGGATGCGCGAGTGCTGCCAGTCCCGCAGTTGCGCGCGCACCTCTTGCTCACAGTCTGCCATCACGTACACGCGGATGTAATCCTCGATCTCCTGCTCGACCTGCCGATTGCTGATGCGCCAGTACATTTGCCCGTGGTAGAAGTCAAGCCACGACGAGCTGTTGAGCACGGGCAGGTGCGCCTCGCGCCAGTGCGCGCGGTCGTGCAGCGTCTCCTTGAGCAGCAGGCGGTAGTGCGCCTTGCGGGCCTGCGCGACGGGCTCGACGTACCGCCGCCACGCTTGCATCTCGGCGCGGTCGGCCACGTCCATGCGCATGCCCCCGAGCTGCACGTTGAAGAGCGACTTGGCGTGGCAGTAGCGGAAGAAGCCCTCGACCATGCGCGACTCTAGCGTGCACTCGGCGGCGCCGGCGCGGTCTGTGCCGAAGAGCTGGTCCCACGTGCACGTGTCTTGCCCGAGCACCGAGCGCATGTGCCGAAAGACCTCTGACAGCAGCTGGCTCGCCGCGGGGTTGTTCTCGGCGATGCTGCGCAGGAATACGAGCGGGTCGTTGGCTGGCGACGTCGCCATCAGGTAGATGCCCTCGATGCTCACCGTCGTCATCTGCTTCTGCACCGCGTCCCACGCGGGAAGCACGTCCTTGTACAGAAAGATCTGCATCGTGTTGAGGTCCGTCGACAGCTGCTCCTCAAAGCGGATGTCGTCGCCCATGAGCTCCGGGTTGTTGACTTGGTGCCGCCCGTGCACGAGCGTCGAGAGCACAGACCAGTCGTGCTGCACGTCGTCAAAGTCCCTGTCGGGATGCCGGTGAGTCCAGACCTTGCGCAGCAGGCGCGCATCGATGTCCTGCACTGCGCAGTACGCGCCCTTCTGAGCTGCCTCCTGGAAGTTGTACGCGCGCTTCGTCTGCACGCCGCACTGCACCTTGGTGAGCCCCGTCTTGCCCTTGCTAAACCAATCGACGCGGTCCGTCGTCGTCATGTGGAAGAGCTCGTCGCCTTTGCTGCCCTGCTTCGCCATCGTCAGCATGTCCACCAGCCGCAGCATCGTGTCGCTTATGTTGCCCACCTCCTCGCCGCTGTTCACCAGCCAGAGCACGTCGACAGCGCAGCCCTGCAGCCCGCCGTTGGGGCCGCCGTCCATGGCCTGCCGGTGCTCGCGCCCCGTGCGCTGCAGCCCCAGGTACACCTTCTCGTAGTGCTTGCCGTCCATCAGGTCCAGCTCCGT
>Ga0078894_10001429_pt1 | contig 17702 bp, 12 predicted proteins | sample LauGreSu1BDMLBSD_2_FD_67506 | JGI IMG/M metagenome (GOLD analysis project Ga0078894, IMG submission 67506) | Freshwater lake microbial communities from Lake Michigan, USA - Su13.BD.MLB.SD (version 4) (version 4) | ecosystem: Environmental > Aquatic > Freshwater > Lake | place: Lake Michigan... | reverse complement strand
ATTATCGCGTAAGCGGCTCGCCGCAGCAAGGCCGGTCAGTGTATCGGTGAGTTGTTTATTTAGAAACTCCGTAGTCTGTCCTGGAATCATACTTGCAGATGGCCCCAGTGCAGCTGCGGCTGCTGCCACACTCGCTTGGTCTCCTATACCAGTTACTGCCGCATTAAAACTCTGAAATATCGGTGCAGCCATTCTATTAGGAATATCTTATTTTATCACGCGTGCTCTATGATGCTCTATATACATAAAACAACATACCAAGTGCAATCAGATTCATAAATGTGTATAATAGAACTAAATTAGCATTTGCCTTCGCTTTTTGTTTTGTATATTCAACCATTTTCTTGTAAACCTTATTATCACCATTTCCAGAGCTGGCGAGGTCACCACTCTGCTCGCTGAGTTTTTTCATGCGTACACTGAGGTCGGCATTCAACTTAGCAACATCAGCGCCCATTTGTGGCCCTAACTCCATACGCGCCGCAGTGAGTGCCTTCATTATACTTACAAGGTCCATCAGGCGAGTATTAAGTGTACGGGCGGCCGCGAGCCAGTCTGCTAACGCAGGTGGCGCCGCAGATGCACCAACCGTCGGCGCAGCAGTAGATGTCTCTATTATTTTCATAATGCAATAGCGATAACGGGCGGCATAATAGCAATACTCCGCCTGCATTGCAGTAAGGGTCGCCTCATCTGCCTGTAAATACTCATAAATGACCTCTGGCTTTGAGCCGACGGTTGGTGGGGCTTTTAGGGCGCCTTTTGCTGTTAAATTATCCATATGTGCTTTAAGGGCATCTTCTGTGAGTTGATTTGTCGGTCCTCGGCTGCTACTTGCAGAAGGTAGTAGTGACTCGCTCGCACTGTATAATGCAATGACCTCTGTTATTGTGAACGCCTCATTAGACTCGGGGCACGCAGATGGATAATTTACAGACAAAGGGAATGATGCATTAGGGATGCAGCAATTGCAGGCAGGGTCGCAGCCTGAAGGGGCACCCCCATCCGCCTTCCAATAACCACCAGCCTTCACGCAAGCAGCACGGTCGGCCGCAGCAGCAGCACATGTATATGGCTGGTCAACAAAATTTTCATATGAAAATATATGGCCGCCAAAATTGCTTGCAAGGAAAACTAAGCTTGCAAATATGAGTAGAACAATTAGGGGCCGCTTATATTCTACGAAATCTGTCATACTAGTATTACTAATAGAAGAGATTTGACTGGGGGGCGCCTGACTATTTAGGGGCCATGGTGGAAAGACCGAAGGTTGGCATATTTATGAGCGGGAACAGACCACTGTAGGCAGCTGGCTGTGTATTTTTATGAGTATTGGGGCTCGATTTGAAAAAACCGAAGAAGCCGCTGTTATTTTGTTTTGACTGTACATGTGGCGACGCAACACCGTGCTGTTGTGCAGCACTTGCACCATGTCCAGGTAGGTTACCACCCCAAATCTTATATAAAAAGAAGATACCAGTAAAAACAAAGGCCACGCTAAGAGTTAGGAGTGTCGGGATACTTAATTGCCGTAGAGGCCGATCCATAATGTAGAGCTGGTGATAGCTGACGTCTTGTTCAACTCGCTCTACAGAACGTTTGCGAGCCTCCGAAGTATCTACTTCCTGTTTCACAGCCTTCAGCTCCTTCTCTAAACTCTTTATCTTTTCCTGAAATTCCCCGATATTTGTTGTTATTTTACCAACATCTCCATTTGATGATGCCGCTTCAATTGATGTTTTCATTTCAGCATTCAATGTGCGATACTCTTCTAAGAGTGCATTTGCAGAGTTCATTTCAGCGGCAGTTAGGATGTGCGGAGTGTTGAGAAGTTCACCCAGCCTGAAATTTAAATTGTCTATCCGACTTTGATATTCGTCTGTAGGCAAAACCATCTAGTTTCTTGTTACATTAAAGTGCACATACTCGATACATAATATAGACACCTGCAGATGGAGAAGGGCGCGTAATCTTTACAATATCACCCGGAACTAGACCAAGCCAGCGAGCTTGCATGTCAAAGTGGAAACGAATAATTGGCAACTGGGACTTAGAATTGACCATGAGCTTTTCAAGTAGCGTCTCATGCTCTCCCTCGGGAACAATCTCATGTGGAGGTACTAGCACATGCTTTGTTGGATTATTATTCAAACTGTAAATGGAGAACGTCGAAACTCGTAGTTTACTCTCGACCCATTCCTTATATGCAATTGCAGTGTATGCCTCGGCCACCTCAGGCGCCTTTAGCATCAAAATCACCTCTAATTGCGAATAATCAAAGTCACCCTTCATACGGCTTTGCACGAGCTCAGGAATAGTAGATTTTGGTTTGGATTCAATGTAAATAACGGCACATTTGCGCTCAGGGTCCTCTTTATGAGGAGCGAGGAGGTCGGCAGATGACAAATAGGTGGCCATTGCTTTGGTCTCCTTTGGAGAGAATCTGCTAAATGGCGTGGTCTCGAATCCTCTACTCTCAAGCAGCTCCATGAGAGTAAGGCGGCTTTTATAGAAGATATTGGCGTACTCAAATTCTGAAGAAGACATTCTATCTGCTACAGAATTTGTAGGATTTTAAGCAATCAATTTTCGGGCGAGGACGTCGCGGTTCTCTGAGAGTCCGGAGTGTTACTCGAGCTTCTTCACCATTACCACTGTACTGGCTGCGATTGGTCCTTGTTGTCCCTCACCAATGGTGGCAGGTCCGGCGCGTCTGCCTGCGCCACCACCGCCGAGGGTACGTCTGCCACCCCCGCCTCTGCTAGCAGGTGGTGCGCCATCGCCGGTGGCAGGCAGAGGTGCAGCAGCCGCTGCCAACTCACCAACAGGAATTCCATCACGAGCCATTGCAGCTTCATCAGTGTCAATGGCTAATACTGGCCCCTCACCTGGAAGAACAGGTGCGGCGGCCTGTTCGAGTGCTTCTGCCTCACTAACTGTGGAATTAGGAACACCTGCCATTTCCACTAATGGCTTATCTTCAACTTCGCCCTCAACGGCCGCTTCATTCGCAGCTACAGCTGCGGCCGCCTCTTCAACATCTTCAGTTAGGAGATTGGGTGCTTGGCCCGCAGCCGCCGCCGCTGGCGCAGCAGTAGTTCCTGCTGCCATAGGAACAAGTGACATACCAAGTGTCCGCGCAGCCTCCTGCACCTCCTCAAGGCGCGCCTCATCCATTGGCTCCACCAATTCGGGAATCTCCACTTCCTCTAACTGGCGAGATTCAAGTACCATATCAGCATCACCAGCACCGCTCTCATCAAGCTCCGAAATAGGCACCTGCAACTTCTGCACACCTTTCGATGTCACAAAACGCATACTCATGTTCAAATACACATTGAGCTCCTGCTCAAGAAGTTTTGTTGCATACGGGATTTCAATACGAGTAATCTCGGCAGTCTGCTTCGTATTTGGTGGAATAATCTCGAGATTATTTACGGTAGAACCAGAATACTGAATTGGTCCATCACACAAACTACAAATGGCCATTCCAATACGCGGGTTATATATCGGCACAGTACCGCAACCTGTACATACAGGGAATATGTGACCATCACTACGTGTCATAAAGGACTCGCGCTGGAAACCTGCTGCGCCGTGGCAGACGACTGCGTCGCGCTCCTGCTCACCAATCTTCAAACCACCCTGTGCACCACGACCACCTGTCGGCTGGTGTGTGCGCTGCTCTCTGCGACCCTTGTCACGCGCCTGCCATTTGTCCTCCACCATATGTTTCAGACGCATACCATAGATTGGTGCAATAAAAATATCGCATGGAATTTGTGTTCCAGTCATTCCATTATAGAGAATCTCATTGCCATAGCGTTCAAATCCAAGCGCCTCTAATTGTTCGCCGGCCGCCATTGCAGGAGTGCCTTCATTCATAAAGGTAGTACCATCAACTTGGGAGCCGACAAGTGCGCCGACTTTGCCCATGATTTGTTCCATGAGCTGACCCATTGTCATACGAGAGGGAATGCTGTGGGGATTTACGAGGAAATCTGGGACGAGGCCGGTTGTACTGCGCGGCATATCATGACCGCGCACCAACATACCAATCGTACCTTTCTGGCCGTGCCTGTTCGAAAATTTGTCTCCTAGCTCTGGCTTACGGTCCTGACTGACGCGAATTTTCACAGTGCGCATACCCGTGTTGCTGACAGTCACCACAACGTCCTCCACGCGCCCTCGCGTCCATACCTGGGGAGTTACAGAGGCGTCCTTAATTTCTCCGCGGTCCGATATCAAATAAGAGCCAACAATCACGGTCATTTCATCAACAAATTCACCAACACGTACAATACCGCGGTCATCAAGTTTGTTATAATCAAGACCAGGTTTGAGGTCCATCCAAGCAGTAATGCTAGCAGGATTTCCAATACGCGTTTTCACAAATGCAATATCATCGTCTTCCTCGCGCACTTCATAACTGCGATATGCGATTGAGCGGAAAAGGCCGCGGTCCACGGCATCACGATTAATCACAATACCATCCTCCTGATTGTAGCCAGTGTAACAGCAGAGTGCTAATACTATATTCTGGCCATAAGGAAGTTTGCCCTCGCCAAAATAATCCTGATACATTGTACGAGTGAGCTGTGATTCTCCATAACAGAGAATATGGGCATTATTATCATAACGATTCTGCCAGTTAGTTGCGTACATGGACAATGACTGTTTTGACTGTGCACAGCCGAGCTGATTACGAGGTGACTGATTATGATTGGCAAATGGGATTTGGGAATTGACAACGGATAAGATTGTACTTGGATGAATCTCAATATGTGTTGTTTCAGGCACTATCTGGTCAGGAAAATTTGCAATATATGCCTCATTCTGTTCATAAGGGTCAACATATTCAATCGGTGATACATAACGAATGAGGTCATCTTCGTACATCTGAAAGGTGACATTATCAATATCCGCCAATGGGTCTTCGAAAGTAGAAGTAGTAAGGTCGAGCTGCTCGCGAGCAGGGTGATTACCCATGACAAGGTAACGCCAAGTAGGCAGAGTGAGGAGACGCTTGTAAGGAACACGGGCCTGCTGGACCGCCTTTGACTTTGCAGCCGCAGAGTTGCCCCCATTTGCAGGCGCAGCAACACCATTTAGCACAATAAGAGGGCGTACAGGACGACCTTCATCCATATAGACAGAAATTTGCTTATTGCGAATATTGAATGTAATGGATGTTGTAGGAGGTAGCCAACCAGTTCGTTTCATAAGTTTGAGTAGACGAGTAAGGCGCTGGGCTGTGCTTGTAAAACCGACAATACCTGCATTTACATAGATAGGGACCATCGAAACACGCTCGGCATTATTTACCTCATTACAATGACGTATATTCATACGCCGCCGCAGCCAGTCTATAAATGTTGTAGGGTCAGTTCCTGTAGAAATATAAGTCAAAATGCTGAGGTTTTTCGCAACACCAATGGACGCACCACCAGGTGTTTCATTTGTGCAGAAGTAGCCGAACTGGCTAGGATGTAAGTGGCGCGGCCCTGTAAGTTTGAGACTAGTATCAAAACTGCTAACAACACGGCGGCAATGACTCATGAAATCCAAATAGGACATGCGTGAAAGTGCCTGGAGAACGCCGCTCTTCTCCTCACCCATCCCTTCTCCCCAGCGACCCTTAAAGCCGCGACCTAGCCCATCTGTGATAAATCCAAAGGAGAAAATACGGTCAGCATTCGTTTTCTGGAATATATTCTTAAATTGTTCATCCTGGTAATTGGACTGGTTATATTTGTATTCTTCACCAACTAATTTGTTAATAACGCGAATCCAGTTCTTATAAATGCCTGCAAATAGCATCTGCGTGAGGAAGCCACTTGTGAGGCACCGCTGATTGCGTGTGTCATCCTTGTCGGTACTTGTATCAATACCTGCCGCCACACGCAGCACTGCACGGACACAGTCGCCTAAAAACATAGCACGTGCTCGTGGTTTATTTTCTATATGGATGAAAAACTGGTTGTGTAAGATATCAAGTACGTGTTCTTCACCAAAACCCTTTGTAAGTGTCTTGATGTATTGGATGCACACCTGTTTATTAAAGAATGGTACTGCATTTGCAATAGAGGGAATTAGCATAGGGCCGAGGATTTTACGCTCAGCGCCGTCGCGGTCAGGGAAAATAATGTCAAACACCTCTTCATCGGTCTGAATGCCGAGGGCACGGAATAACATAAACACTGGGAGAGGTTTGCGCACAAAAGGAATACTTACCATAAGCTCACCATTTGGATGAATTTTTGATTGTAAGGTATCGGCACCAAAACGTTTCTTATCACGCATAAGTGCAAATGACACACGTTTTACTTGACGGGTTTGCGGGGATAAACATTGAATTGTTGCATATACACTTACAAGTGGGTCATTCTTCTGCAGAGATGTATATAAAGTATTAAATGCCTGCTCTTGGCGAGTAATAAGAATTTTTTCAGACCCGTCAACAATGAAATAGCCGCCGTGGTCATGCGGGCATTCGCCCGCCTGTTGTAAGAATGCCGCAGACTTTCCATTTAGGGAGCAGAGACTGCTATGCAACATGACGGGTATCTTGAACAGCGGATAATTAGTAATTGTATCCTCTAAAATGACACGACTCATTGGCAGATTATTTTCAATAGTTGTATATGTTACACGAGTAAAAATATCAACATAGACGGTAGTACCATATGTTAGATTGCGCAGACGAGCTTCATTAGGAAATAATACGCGAACCTCTTCCGTATTTTGTAGGGAAATTGTTGGTGTACCAACAGTTATTGCACTGCTATTTTCACCACCAATGAAAATTTCTACCTTATATTTATATTGATTGTCAAGTTGAGGATGTTTTATATAATCTTTTAGGAGAAGAATGGGATTGTTGGAACGAATAATGGAGGGCATATCCTTTTTGATGAATTGGTCAAAGGATTGGATGTGATGACGAGTATAGGGGTACTCATTTGTCTTGAAGTATTTGTCAATTAGATGACGTGCTAATTTGCGACTATCTGCGATGACCGCTGCAAGAGGAGAGTCGTTTGCTTCGAGGGGCGCAGCAGCAGCTGCAGCTGCGGCGGCCGGAATTGCTGGTGAACTCATAGTCCGAATCTACTGTACCATACAAACCCAATTTTAAGCAATGCGGTGTTTAAAATTGCGTTTCATAATAATGATAATGAACGCTAAGTTCTACAGATTTTTTCTATAGTCGACACTTTAAGTTAAATGGCAAGACGACTACTAGTATCAACAGCAGAGGGAGATTCTGGTAATTGCCGCCCTTCCCAAGCGGTTATTGCATCGTAGATGACAGCTGTTGGGTTTGTGGCCGTTATAATTTTCATACCACCCATTTGCTTCTTATGACGCCGAGTTCCTAGACGCTGTTTGCGGCCACGTGTTGTCTTTCTGCTGCTGCCACCACCTTTTAGAAGTGCCCCACTGCCAACATCGCGAGGAACAGTTAGGTCAGGGTCGGGAAGAGCTGGACGAGTTTGGCTGTCAATTGGCACTCCTATACCAAATCCTCGGGCAACATAGGGCAGAAAATTTCCATATGTTCCATAAACACCTGGCTGTGTTGTATGGTCAAGTGGAGCACCTGCCAAGGGACCGCCACCGCCAGATTGCCCGCGCTTACGCGTCTTTCCACCAGCACCCAGTGTCCTCTTTTGGCCAAGATTCATTGTCTTAATATGATTCAAATACTCACGTGCATCCTTGTCATTTAAATCTTTATTAAATACACGCTTCCATTCTTTACGGAAATTAGCAACGCTTTCATCGTTGATTGTGCCGGCAGCCATTTTCTGCGCAATCGATTGTATTTGGTCAAATGCTTTTCGTAACTGTGGTATTGTGAGAATACCACCTCCAACTCCACCGGAATATTCCATATTACTTCTTATTTAGATTAGAATTCACTGAAAAAGGATGCATTTCGGGCCTGATTCGGTCTGTAATTACGGGGTTGTTGTGGTGCCGCCGGCCGTGCATTATAACCATAAGGGGCCGCTGTTGGTCTTTCAGGTCCAGGTGCGGGATTAAAGAAATTTGGCTTATAATTTGCCACTGTGTTTGCAATATTTGTCACAAACTGCTTACTTGTATTCACAGCCTGGCCAACTGCCTCTGATGCCGTATTTGTTATATTGGATAATGTGTTTGTTATATTACTTAATGGTGTTGTGTTGGAGGCAGGTGAAGGGGGTGTGGCAATTTCAGGGGAAGGTGAGTTAGGTACTGGGACTGCGCCACTTTTCCAGAGACTGAAGATAAATCCAATTATGAACAATGTAAAAACGCTATACATGATGCCAGGCGCATATGCTTTTAGGCGGTCAGCCCATGTTGCAAGTCGATATTCATCGCGGAATAATTTATAATGATGAAAGACGCCTCCAGTCAAGAGTAGGGCCGATGCAATTAGGGTAAATGTTGGGCCAAACTCAGGAATTACAAAAAATACTATTAGGACTGCCACAAGCAGTAATAAAAATCCTGGAATAAGCAACTCCATTTACAAATACTGTTTGCTAGCTAGATTTTCTCTTTGAGCGGTTCTTGCGTCTAAATTTTCTCAATAAGGTCCACGTGTGTGAGGAAGTGTTTGCGACAACACATGCGCCGGAGTCGCAGCTGTTTTAGAGCCCTTCCTTCAGGTGTCTCAATTGCCTGTGTACCATCAATATATATAATAGAATTCTCTTTGCTGTCGCCGCGATATTGTGTGAGAAGTTCTTGATAAGCACGCCACTTATCACCAATAAGCTTACCGCAGTTCATACAACGAATAGGAATAATCATTTTATAGGCTTGTTCTACTGTCTCGTTGGAGAGTCGAATGATTCAATTTTCGGCAGTAACGGCAGCAGCTGAACAGAAAGTGCGTTTATATTCTATGCTTCACTTCCGGCAATTAGACAGATGACTAGTGTCTTATATAGCAGCGGTCTAAATTACCAGGGTCGTAACCCTATGGGGTCTGAAATGCGTGGTATGGAGAAGCGCCTTACTGAGATTGAAAGTACCTTCGGCAATGTGAAGGGGCAGATGGAGCAGTTCCTGGCGAGCCAGAGCGGCGGCGGCAATGAGACTACCAAGAAGATTGCAGAGATGAAGGCCGAGCTCGATGTTCAGCATAAATCTCTTGATACCAAGATTGCTGACCTGAAGACCCAATTAGATAGTATGCAGTCCTTATTTGACGTTCTAAAAGCCCGTATTGACCGCGCAGATGCTGCTGTGGCGTCTGCGTCTGCCGCTGCCGCACAGGCAAAGACGCTGGCCACGAATGCTGCGGCGGAAGCAGCATCTGCCAGCGCTGCTGCCCACGCCGCTGCAAGCGGTGCGAGTGCCTAAATATTAGGGCGTCCCTCCTGTCTTTTTAATTTTACGCAGAACTGTTTCATCCATATCAATGTTGTAATCATTCCGCAACTTTGCTGAAAGTTGACGCAATGCAAGAGATGGATATGTTTTCATGACATCGAGCACAGTCTGCATTTCTTCTGACTTTGTTACACGAACCTCTTCTTTTACTTTTTTTGATGCAGGGACATAGGCAAACTTCTCGAAGATATTTGGCTGGGCTGCTGTTGCTTCTATGGTAACGCTACGCTGTGGCCCTGCGCTTGTTTGTTGAATCGGCCCAATTTCAATCTGTCCCGCATGATGTGCATCATGGCATGCCTGACAGACAACGACTAGATTTCTCATATCATCACGTGCACTCCCATCCGCAAATCGCAATCCTTGCGCATCTGCTCGTGGGCGAATATGATGCACTTCCAAGTCACGCACAATTTCATGACGACAAATCTCACAACAACGACGCGCAATCGCGCTGTTCCACGCCGACAACTCCGCCTCCGCCTCCGAAACAGTCCCTAACAGCCGGCGACGATATGCATGTGCCTTCTCCAAAAATGCCACAGGTAAATGCATCGCCCGCGCAACTTCTAGACCATATAATGTTGACCCTGGTCCAGGCTTGAGACTCCTATCATAAATGAGGCGGTCCCGTGCTGCATCATACATAACACGTAAATGCCAAACAGCAAGGGCAAGACTCTCAGGTGCAGGTAGGACGTCAAGTAGGCCGTGTAGATGTGTTGCAAAAAAATAGCGTGCATGCCGCTCAGCGAGCCAATCAATGCCCGCAGCAACAATTGCTTTCGCAGACTGAGATTCCGTTCCATTACAAAGTTCATCACCAAGAATCATTGACCCTTTATCAGCTGTATCAAGAAATTCGCGCATTTCACTCATTTCCACTGCAAAGCTCGACATTCCTGCCCACAAGTCGTCACGATTAATAATGCGCGTGTAAAGGGCCGTGAATGGCGAAATGGTGCACGCAGATGCAGGTACGAAACAACCACATTGTGCTAAATGAATGGCAATTCCAATAGCTTTCATAAGTGATGATTTACCCGATGCATTCATTCCATATACAAGCCAGCCACGAGAAGCGTCATTAAATTCGACGTTATGTTTAACATATTCTGTACGAGACAAGATAGATTCAATTAGAGGGTGACGTAGATTGCTGGCACTAAAGACGGCGCCACCATCGGAGGCCGGCTCAACAATTGTGGGGCATACATAACTGCGTGCAGTGGATTCAATCGCAATACAACGAGCAATATCACAGCGTTCAATCCACGCCTCAAGCTGGTCCCACATAGTATCAGCGGCGACTGTTAGACGATTACATATATCAGGCAATACACTTTCCACACCACGTTTCATAGCTGCACGAAGGCGGTTTACACGGTCATTAAGATTACCTAGCCAAGGTGTTTCGACCCACGAGGCAGATTTGAGGCTACGTAGCTTTGCATCACGGAAGGCAGGCACAAGCGCAGCGGACCCGCCCTGCTTAAATGCCCGCTCAAGCTCCTTGGCTGCCACAGGTGTTGCCTTAATTGCATATGGGACAGACTCTTGTGGCTCAATACGAACTGCATTGGAATCTGCCGTGACGGCTGCGAATGATTTGCAGCGTGTGCAAAAATCTGCGGCAGACCGAGCGGCATCTGCCAAGTCCTGCTCACATTTATGGAGTTCGGCGTAATGTGTTTCACTTGTTTGCAGAAAAGTAATGTCATCCGTTGCCCTACATGCCTTATCTACGCAAAATTCAGTTTCAAAATATTCTGTACGCCATTTCCTAAGTGCATCAATAAGACCCACAGGAGGTGTAAGGGAGGCAGGTAGGAAGGCCGGCAGACTCTCAGCTGCAAGATAACTTTGATGTAGGCAATAAATATCACTCGCATCTAATTGGGCACATGTGAGGCGGCGATGAAGGCGTGGCAAATCATAAATCTCCCGCAAGCGCTTGAAAATCTCGCGACCCTTATCTTCTAATTGGCTATTTATCTCCTGCATTTCTTTAATTTCATTATAGGCGGCAGTCAGGCGCGCAGTATCTGTTATAGGTGTGAGAAGGCGCTGTTTGATTGCACGGCGACCCATTGGGGTGACACATGATTGGAAGAGACCTACTACACTATCTTGTATGCGGGGGGCAGTAATTTGAAGTTGTGTAAGTGCATTATTGCCTAGAATCATATGTGCTGCAGCCACATAGGCGCGGTTCATATGTAGTTTTTGAAATGTGGAGGGATTCATTTGTTTAATAAAGAGGAGTAGCTGTGTAAGAGCAACCTCTTCGGCGGCGGCGGTGGTGGTTGAATTATCCATGAGAGATAACCATTTACGCACAGGTAGTAGACTTTGAATATTATACACTTCACGGAAAAAATCTTCGCGCGCATGTGGTTGTGTTAGAGAGCCGAGTGATGGCAAATGGCGAATATGAATGGCCGACCGCGGGTAATTAAATTGACGGCGAAAGTACTCCTCTGTTGGCATATAGAGTGCATCTCCTCCCCAATATACAATAATCTCAGTCGTGCCTTGAACATGTAGGAAATGTGCAAGCTCGTCGCATTTCCAGGTATCAATGCGCCCGTATGTTTGACCCGCCGTTGTCACAGTAATACCTGTCGAAAGGTCAAATGCGGCGGCTCCATACACGGGAGCATCGGCTGCCGCTGCCGCAGCCGCTCCTGATGGGCAAAAATATACACCACTAATGGAACGTGTATCACCTGCCTCGTTATTTTCAAAGTGCGTACCAGGTGAAAGAATACGTGCAACTTTTCGTTGAATTTTCTTGCCAATCTTTTCGCTGGCCTGGTCGACGACAATGACAGTCCACCCTGCATCTGTTAGGCGGCCGGCCCATTTATGAAGGGAATCAATCGGTAGTCCCCAAAACATGCCATCATGGCCGGCGGGCACATCATCTTTGCGAACAGTTAGTCGGATATTGAGCAGGTCAGCAATTTCCCGTGCATTACAACGCGCTTGACCTGTCTCCTGATTGACTAAGTCATATATCTCATAAAAGCCGCCAACCATCATAAAAATAGCAGTATTAGGACCATAAATGGGCCTATACTGTTTGTAAAATTGCTCATAGTCGGCGTACATCCTACAGAAATGTGTAGAAAAAAGTGGGTCAAGGGTTACATCTTGACATCTCTGCAGAACTTTAGGCTAGTTGATGGGGCTTTGCTGCGGCAAGGGCTGCGCAAGCCTCATCATATGATTGTGGCGTATGCATATATATATAAAATGTATGACCGGATGCCTGTGGAACAGCAATGTGTCTAAATTTCTGGAACTTATTAAAGTGTTCATTATCCGTCACCATATAACTTAGAACACTTCCTGAAAGGAATGCACTAAGCATTGGTAGAAAACGCTCCTGAAAGCGGAGAAATGTAGGATTTGTGATAATAGTGTAGCCCATTTGTATAGAAATTGCTTGCTAGTTTTAGGTTATGCAGGTGTTCCTGTGCAAACTGCACGAGCAAGAGATAATTTCTGGTTGGAATCTGTAATAGTGGGGAAATTTGTTGTAATTAGTGCAGCAGTATCAATTAGGCATTTGGCAATATCAGTATTCGGTGTACTAGAGGGTGCGCCTGCGGCTATTGAAGCAGAGCCAGGAGCTGCGGGTGCAGGGCTGCCAGCGGCAGCAGTCTGCTGCTGCCGCTGCATCTGCTGAGCCAATACTTGGGCAGCACGCATAGCGGCTTCCTGCGCCGTTGCATTTGTTGGCGCAGGTGTTGATGTGCCACCAAACTGTGTCTGCCAGCTACCATCACTCTGAATGGGCTGATAACCAGGGTCCGCATAGGATAAAAGACGAATGCAATTAAAATCATCAGGTGCGCATTGCATAAGGTGTCGACCACCTTGGGCATCCTCTTCAAAATACTGGGAATCAATATAAGAGGTGTCGTTCCAACGGCTGCCTGTGCGTCGCTGGTAATAGCTACCAGATGATGTGCGTACAAGGTCAGGGCTAGTAGCACTATAATCAGTCGCGTCAAAATAAGAGAGCCATTTAGCAGGACCTTTCAATCTATCACGGCTCTCAGGGTCACGGTCCATGCGGCGAATATCATCTTCTGTGATTTTACCCGCCATAAGCTCTCTGTAGATATTTTCCTTATCAGACATATTCATTGCCTGCCATATAGAGGCACTGCGATATGCAGCTTCATTGGGAAAATCGGACGCGGTTTTTGCAATTTCAAACTCGTTGCCAACAACTTTACCAAGACCGTATTTGAGGGCAAGCATTTGCTGTGGTGTCTTACGATATGCGGCAAATCCCTCAATGCCGAGCCATACCATGAAGACGACGCATACTATCAGCAATAATACAAGCCGTTTATCAAACATCTAACATTTACAGGGATTTTGTTGTAATTAATTTCGCATCTGCGTACATTTGCCGTAAAATTGCCTCGGGTGCCTTACTATCTTCCTTAATAATCTTTGCAGCAAGTAGCTCCTTTTTGATTTGGTCAAGGGAGAGCGCCTTGGTAATTTTATTAAGGCGGCGGGCCTTTGTAACACGGCGTTTTAGGTGTTGGATACCAAGAGTAACTTTCCGTTGTTTCTTATTACTAGGCCCATCAGCTGGCGCAGGGGCAGTGCTAGGGCCATGATTCTTCTTTGTAAGAACGACCTTCATTGCCTTCGGCTTCTTACCACCAAGAACCACCCTGCTGGCTGGCAGGGCCGGGGCTGTGGCCGCTGCAGTGGTCGCAGGCGCTGCAACGGCAGGCGCTGCAACGGCAGGCGCTGCTGCAGCAGGTACATCCGCAGAACCACCCATTTTCACAAATACAGTCGGCAGAGCATCATCCCTAACTGTCTTAGCCCGCCGGCGCGTCATCTTTGCCCGCGGAGATGAATTTTCACCGACCCTAAAAATCGACGCATCGCCCCTTACAACAATTGTTCGAGTTTCAGTCATTGCCACACGCTTACAATTAGGAGAGATATTTACAAGAAATTATATGATACAAAAATGCTACAATTAACCTAAAGACCCTTCACAAAATTGAATCAGGGTTTGTCCACCTGTTAGGGTATACACCGGATTATAAAGCAAGCCAATTATCACAAGATGACAAGCCATCCCACGCCCTCCTACCGTCATATCCTTGATGTGTATTTCGGTCAATCAGAGGGCAGGCAAATTCTCCATCACCAGATTGAGTCGTTCAATCAGTTTATGGAGCATGACATCGCCGAAATCATTCACATGGTAAATCCTATTACTGTGCGTGGCTCACCCGAAATTCCACTTGCTGGCCCTCGCTCTGCCCTCGCCTCTGCGACTGGCCTCTCGACAACTGCTGCAAATGCCCTTATGGGCGGTGCAGTTCCTGCTGGAGAGATTCCGCAAGCACCCGCCGTCCCCGTCAATCATGAGTACGAGATTGCAGTCACCTTTGAGAAGGTGACCATTCGCAAGCCGACCATCTTTGAGAACAATGGAGCAATTCATCCAATGATGCCAAATGATGCCCGCCTGCGCAACCTTACGTATGCCTCCCCCCTAAATGTTGATGTTCGCGTTCAAACGACGGCAATCGACCATACCCGAGGAGGTGCAAAAGAGGTGCGTACACGCGTCTTCCCCAACGTGCATTTGGGGAAGGTGCCTGTGATGGTCGGCTCTAAATACTGCCTCCTACATGACCAGCGCCATGTGCATGCGTCACAGCTCGGCGAATGTGCCGAGGACATGGGTGGCTACTTCATCATTCAGGGTGGTGAGCGAGCTATCATCAGCCAGGAGCGCATGTCTGAGAATCGCCCCTTTGTCTTCCGTAACGGCCGTAATAGCTCGAAGGAGCACGAGGTAGTGGAGATTAAGTGCATTGGTCCCGATAATGACCAGGTCCCAAAGAGCAATGCTGTGAAAATCGTGTTCCACCCGAAGAATCAGCAAATCATGCTTCTAAGGGCCACTGTGCCACGCATTAAGCAAGATATTCCTCTCTTCACCCTCTTCCGTGCACTCGGCGTCTGCGCCGATAAGGACATTATGGACCTAGTACTTGGCCCGAACAGCACCGACCACTCCTTTGATTCGCTCTTCATGGAGTCAATGATGGAGTCGGGCGATATTCGGAATCAGGAAGATGCCCTGAAGTGGCTGGCACAGTATATTAATGTCTGGTCGGTGAAGAATCAGAAGGCAATTGTAATTGAGGACATCCTGGGCGAGGAACTATTCCCGCAGATTGGTGGTAAGGAGAAGACGTACGAAAAGGCCTGCTTCCTTGCCCACATGACACGGAAAGTGCTCTGGACCGCCTGGCGCCGTCTGCCATCCGATGACCGTGATGCCTATCCCAATAAGCGCGTAGACATCCCTGGCTTCCTACTTGCCGACCTGTTCCGTAAGACATTTACCTCGCGAATGGTGAAGGACATCCGCGCCAGCCTTGGCAAGGAGATTCACGGCGGGTCCTGGCGTGCAAACGGAAACTTCGAGGAGATTGTGAATATCAATAATATTAACAAAATTATTAAATCAACAATTCTTGATGTGAACCTGAAATCCGCAATGGCCACAGGTAATTTCGGCTCCGCCAAGATTGGCAATCAGTCCAAGATTAACGTCAGTCAGGTGCTCAATCGCCTCAATTACATCTCGCCACTCTCCCATTTGCGCCGTATTAGTACACCCATTGAGAAGACGGGCAAACTAATTGCACCGCGCAAGTTGCATAACACGCAATGGGGCTACATTTGCCCCTGTGAAACGCCAGAGGGACACTCTGTAGGTGTAGTGAAGAATATGTCCAGTACGGCCTTTGTCAGCATTTATAGCAGTGGAGGTGTTGTGACCGACTACTTCGGTACTCTCGGAACTCTCCAGCCACTCGCAGGCACACCTGTGGCCGACCTCCACGAGAACACGCGCGTATTCCTAAATGGTGCGTGGATTGGTGTTCTCCGCTCTGGAGATGTAGTGAAAACTGTGAAGGCGCTGCGCAAGGCAAAACAGAGCGGTGTCATTCATATTCATACAGGAATTGTCTGGAAACCGGCTCTTAAGGAGCTCTGGGTAACAACTGAAGCTGGTCGTATGCTGCGCCCTCTCTTCATCGCCGATGCCCTGAAAGAGATTGCGGCTGACAAGACGGGCTCCCTGAAGACACAAGTCGAGGCAATTAGGGATTGGAATCAGCTGCTGCTATGGCAGACGCCAGCTGGCAATCACCTTGTTGAATATATTGATGCAGGTGAAACGGAAGGCGCCCTTATTGCCATGAATGTCGAGGACTTGTGGACAAAGGCTGATGCATATACGCACACCGAGATTCATCCATCAACCGCCCTTGGTACACTGGCGAGCAATATTCCCTTCCCTGACCATAATCAATCGCCACGTAATGCATATCAGTGTGCAATGGGTAAGCAGGCAATGGGTGTTTATGCGACCAATTACCTGGAGCGTTTTGACACAATGGCCCACGTGCTGTCCTATGTGGATAAGCCGTTCGTATCGCCATTCATGAGCAAATTCTATGGCGCACAGAGTTTGCCGTCTGGTCAGAACATTATTGTGGCAATTATGACCTATTCAGGCTACAATCAGGAGGATTCAAACATGATTAACCGCGCAGCACTGGAGCGGGGCCGCTTCCGCAGCATCTTCTACCGCACCTATAAGGATGAGGAGCGGAAGAATCAGAGCAGTGGTGAAGAGGAGCGTTTCTGCAAGCCAGATCCGGAGCTGACGAAGCAGCTGAAGAACGCCAATTATGATAAGGTGGGGCCCGATGGTTTCATTCCCGAGAACGTCTATGCGGATTCTGAGGACATCCTAATTGGTAAGGTGGTGCCGCTGCGCGTTCCTACTGGTCAGGTGACACCTGCCGGCGCGAAGAAGTTCCGTGATGTGAGTCGTACAATGCGCAATAATGAGGTTGGTTATGTGGATAAAATCTATAAGAATCGCAATGGTGAAGGATACTCCTTTGCCAAGATTCGTATGCGTCAGGACCGTATTCCAGAGATTGGTGACAAGTTCAGCTCTCGTCACGGCCAGAAAGGTACAATGGGTATGATTCTAAATCCTGAGGATATGCCACAGACGGCAGGTGGTATTATTCCCGATATGATTATTAACCCACATTGTATCCCGTCGCGCATGACGATTGCGCAGCTGATGGAGACGCTGTTAGGAAAGATGTGTTGTGAAACGGGTGCACTCGGTGATGGTACGCCGTTCAATAACACATCGGTGGACCAGATTGCACGTATTATGCGTGATGAATACGGTCTGGAGCCGTATGGTAATGAGA
>Ga0078894_10001428_pt1 | contig 17709 bp, 18 predicted proteins | sample LauGreSu1BDMLBSD_2_FD_67506 | JGI IMG/M metagenome (GOLD analysis project Ga0078894, IMG submission 67506) | Freshwater lake microbial communities from Lake Michigan, USA - Su13.BD.MLB.SD (version 4) (version 4) | ecosystem: Environmental > Aquatic > Freshwater > Lake | place: Lake Michigan... | reverse complement strand
GGCTTCCGGTGGTGTGCAGTGTCCGAGCGTCTGTGTCACTTCGGTGGGGCGATCTGTTTGCGAGCAGAACGCCCCACTGAGCAGAGCCTGATTGGGCGTGCGTACTGATTGGCATCAGCGGCCGAGGAATGTTCGTCGGAGCCAGGCGTTTTTACGACGTTCCAGCTCCATGACTTTGCCGAAGAACGTTTGTTTTGAGCTCCGGGTGACTCGGCGTGCGGAGACTGGCTGTACGGTGACGGACTTGACCGCTGTGGTAGCGGGCAGCACGTGTACCGGTGTATCACCGGCGACGGAAGCGGCGGTGGTGGAGAGGGCAAAAAGCAGGGCGAGGCCGGTAATGTAGCGCATCGACTGAGTCCTTTCGGTTCGTTGGTCGAGTGTGGGATGGGATTGGTTTGGAGCGGGATTTCGGCAGGGAAGCGGAGTGAAATTCCGGTCTGGGGAGAGAATTGCAGGGCGTGAGTGGAGTTTGTGGCCGATTTTACCTGCGGTATCGGGTGTTCTGCAGTTGCGGGGTGTGGATGAGTGTCGTTGCAACCTGTCTGATCCTCAGGGTCACCGTTGGTGGCAGTTTGGCGGGGCGGGTGTGCTCTTGAAAATGTTTTTGGCTGGATGGAAGAGTTGAATTGACACGGCGGTGTGATCCGTTAATACTAGAGTGGATGGCAGCAGAGGGGACCGAGTGGGCTGTGATGTTGGCCGGTTCTTTGTCTGGTATTGCTCGCCTGCTTTTCCTGCCGTTGTTAATTTGTTCATTGCTGGTTGAATTTTGCATTTCTGCGGTTGTTCACGCTGGCGTTTTTGCTGGCGTTACAGTAGGGTTCTGGCTGCTGTTCCGATTTTCTGCCGACTGGTAGTGCTCTGAATTCCGTGACTGCGGTGGCAGTATTGCGGCGGGTACCCGGTGGTCCTGAGCGGGCATTCTGGAGCGGGCAGGTGGCTATGGTCTTCCGAAGTCGTTTCGGGGGGCTCAGTCGTGGAAGTCCTGCTTGGGGCCTCGTATTTTCGGGGTCGTGTCTTCGGGGGCTATGTTCTCGAACGGTTCAGTGTTTTGTGCTGTCTGTGTTTCAGGCAGTGACTTCTTACCTTAGTGTGTCCACGGGCATCAGCGATAGCGTTGCTGGCGGTGGTCTAACCGGAAGTTGGGTACCGGCTGTATGCCGGGCGCGGGCTGCAAGTGTGGCTGCGGAATCCATGCCGGTCAATTTATCTGAAGCGGTCCGATTGTGCAGACTGCTGTTTCTCCGATTACTGTCCTGCCGAGCTTTTGATATGCCTTCACGTAGTTCCGATTCTGACGGAACCAGCCCGCGTCCTCGTCGTCGATCACCTTCCCGATCAGCAGATGAACCCCGCGCACCGGGGCGTTCGCGGCGAGCAGCGTCTGCGGAGGATGCGGTTGTGCCGACGGAGTCTGATGACTTTGGTTCGGGAGTGGATTCGGATGCAGGTGGTCCTGCGGTTCCCGCCGAGCCTCGTCCGACTCGTGTCCGTCGTGCGGCTGTTGAGCGTCCTGAGGCTCCTGAGCGGGTGGAGCCTGTGAATGAAGCTCGCCCGTCGGACGCGGGAGGTGCGGTGGCTGGTGAGGATGCGGGTATTCGGCGTCCGCGGCGGGTGCGTGCGGAGCGTGGTCTGCGCCGTGAGACTCAGCGTGGTCCGGATGGGGACTCAGTGTCTGAGTCGGTGGACGCTGCGGGGTCGGAGTCGACGGACCGGACATCGAATCGTTTTGAGCGGCAGCTGGCGGACGTTGAGTCGCAGACTGGTATGCGATATTTCAGCACCGATGAGCTGGATTTTGTCGACGATGATGGTGGTGAGTCGCGTGGTGACCGTGGTGAGTCGCGTGGTGACCGTGGTGAGCCGCGTGGTGACCGTGGTGAGCCGCGTGGTGATCGTGGGCGTCGTGGTGGCCGTCGGGAGGACAGTTATGGCGATTCGGGGGGGCGTCGATTCCCGCGACGTCGTGATGAGTCATCGCGTTACGAGGATGGTCCACCGGCTGGCGAGAATGGTGGCGAGTCGCGAGTGAGTGCTGAGGGTGGGCCTGAGGGTGTCCGCGAGGACTGGGGGCGTGGTCGTCGTGGTGATGATGGTTTTGGTGGTTCGGGTGCTTCCCGTCCGCCGCGTCGTGAGGATGATCTGGAGCGGTATACGGACCAGTTGTTTGGTGGCGGCTCTGACGGTGATGAGGACCGTGGTGGTCAGGGCCCCGAGGGTGAGGGTGACTTTGAAGGTGGTCCGGGTTCTGGTGGTGGCGGGTATGATGTGAACGACGGGGATGACCGTCGTCCATCACGTCGTCGTCGTCGTCGTCGTCGTCGTGGGGGCGGTGGTGAGCGTGGTCCGGGAGATCGCGGTCCATTGGAACGTGGTCCGGGAGATCCGGGTCAGCGGGATCATTTTGTTCGTGATCAGGGGTATCGCAATGACGGTCCGCGTTTTGATGCGGGTCGTCCGGATGGTGGGAATCGTCGGCATGGTGGTCGTCGGGGCGGTCCGATTGGTCCTGGGGCGCCGCGAGATCGGCGTGGCGACAATGCTCATCGGGGTGGTCAGCCGATGGGTGGTGGTCGTGGTGGACGCGATCGCGATCGTGATCGTGATCGTGGTATGCCACGCAGGCCGCGGAGCATTTCACCTTCCGCCGAGGTGATTGAGGGAACCTTTGAGGGAGTTGTGGAACTGCACAATCGGGGTTATGGGTTTCTGCGGGATCCGAAGCGGAACTATGCTGCAGAGGATTCGAACCCCTTTGTTTCCAGTTCGCTGGTGGAAAAGTACCGTTTGCGTGAAGGGGTGCTGGTCCGTGGCGAGGTGGGTGCTGGGACTCACAATCAGGGTCCGCGTCTGCTGGAGGTTGAGACGATCGACGGTCTGATTCCGGAGGACTACGACCGGATTCGGCATTTTGACCAGCTGACAGCGATCAATCCGTTTGAGCAGATTCGTCTGGAGACGGGTCCTAAACCGCTGACGATGCGGGTGATGGATCTGTTGTGTCCGATCGGTAAGGGGCAGCGTGCACTGCTGGTGGCACCTCCGCGAACCGGCAAGACGATGCTGTTGCAGGACATTGCTCATGCTGTCAGTGTGAATCATCCGGAAATTCATCTGATGGTGCTGCTGATTGACGAGCGTCCTGAGGAGGTGACGGAAATGCGTCGTCTGGTGAAGGGCGAAGTGATTTCGTCATCGCTGGACAACGACGTGGAGAGTCACATTCGGATTGCGCAGTTGATTATTGAGCGGGCGAAGCGTCTGGCGGAGGAGGGTAAGGACGTTTTCATTCTGCTGGACAGCATTACTCGTCTGGCTCGTGCGTTCAACAAGTACAGCAATACGGGGCGGACGGCGACCGGGGGTCTGGACATTCGTGCTCTGGACGTCCCGAAGAAGCTCTTCGGTCAGGCTCGACGTTTTGACGAAGGTGGTTCATTGACGGTTTGCGGTACGGCATTGATTGATACCGGCAGTCGGATGGACGAGGCGATTTTCCAGGAGTTCAAGGGGACGGGCAACATGGAAATGATGCTCAGCCGTGAACTGGCAGATCGTCGCATCTGGCCTTCGATTGACATTACTCGTTCCGGGACTCGCCGTGAGGAGAAGATTCTGGCTGCGGATCTGCTGGAGGGTATAACGATGCTGCGGCGGAGTCTGATCAGTCTGAGTCCTGTGGAGGCGATGGAGCAGTTGACGAAGACGATGGATCGTTTTCCGACGAATCGTGAGTTTCTGACGAAGATTCGTGCGATACTGTAAGCCATCTGCCTCTGTATCGGGGCAGTTTGTGACGCAAGTGGGCCTGTTCGTCGTTTCTGGCGGACGGGCCTGTTTTTTTGGGTGGGCCATGAACTGGATTGTGCTGAGTCTGCTGTCGGCGGTGTTTCTGGGATTGTATGAGATTGCGAAGAAGGAGTCGTTGCGCGGGAATGCGGTGCCGGTGGTGCTGTTGTTCAACGTGCTGACGTCTGCGTCGGTGTATCTGCCGGTGATACTGGTTTCGAGGCTGTCGCCGGGGTTGCTGCCGAGTGATCTGCTGCGGGTTGATGATCTGTCTTGGACGGGGCACCTGATGCTGGCTGGCAAGTCCCTGCTGGCTGGCAGCTCGTGGGTCTTTGCTTCCTTTGCGCTGAAGCATTTGCCGGTATCGATAGCGGCTCCGATTCGAGCCAGCAGTCCGTTTGTCACGATTCTGGCGGCGGTCCTGGTACTGGGTGAGCGTCCGACGATGTGGCAGTGGCTGGGGGTGGGGGTGGTGTTGATTTCGTTTTATGCGTTTTCGCTGGCTGGTCGTCGCGAGGGAATAGTGTTTCACCGGGATCGCTGGGTGTATTGTATGGTGATGGCGACGATTCTGGGTGCTGGCAGTTCGCTGTATGACAAGTTTTTACTGGCCGACAGTGGATTTCGATCGGCGACGGTGCAGGCGTGGTTTTCGGTGTATCTGGTCCCGGTGATGCTGCCGCTGGCGACCTGGTGGTGGCGAGCGGGGCGGGCGTCGAGTCCATTTGAGTGGCGCTGGTCGATACCGGCGATTGCACTGCTGCTGCTGGTGTCGGACTTCGTGTATTTTCATGCGATTGAGCAGCAGGGTGCTTTGATTTCTGTGATTTCGCCGCTGCGCAGGACTTCAGTGGTGATTGCATTTGTGGCGGGGATTCGGATGTATGGTGAGCAGAACTGGCGAGTCAAGGCCGTGTGCATTGCCGGGCTGATGGCGGGAGTGCTGATCATTTCAGTGGCGGGTCGCTGAATTTTACGGACTGTTCTGAAAACTGCGGTTTGCGTTTCCGGGGTTGGTGTCTGAGGTCCTGTGTGGATCGGGACGACGAATCAAACGGGAAGGCAGGTGTGCGATGTTGGGAGCAGTCAGGGTGGTCGGTTGGTCGGGTGGTGCGCTGGTGCTGCTGATTCTGCTGTTGGCGGGTCGTGGGTTCAGTGGAGCCCACGGGTATGCTCGTGCGACGATTGAGCATTCTGCTCGGCAGGTGGAGCAGCAGTTGCCGACGGGTGTGCGTGATCGCAAGCTGGCGAATGATCTGGAGGAATTTCGGGAAGAGATTGTGCAGCGGCGGGCGAAGCTGAATCTGGCAGCAGCGGAACAGACGCGTCTGCAGCAGTTAACGGTGGAGCTGGAATCAGCGATTGAGCGACGTTCGGTGCTGCTGCGGGATGCTGCAGTTGCTGCGGAGCCGGTGCCGGAAGGCAAGGGTACAGTGCTGTTTGCCGGTCGGGAATGGTCGGGGACTCAGTTTGCGGACGAGCTGGAGCGACTGACTGGAGAGCAGGAGCGGGAGCAGCGTCGTCTGGAGGAGCAGCGGGACGCCCTGGTTGAGCTGGAGGGGGTACTGGCTGAAGGGCGAGCAGTGGTGGGTGAGATGGAGGATCTGCTGCGGCAGTCTGAGTCAGAGTGGCAGTCGCTGCAGTTGCGGCGTGAGCAGGCGGGCAGTCGGCGGCAACTACTGGATCTGGTGGAGTCAGCTGGTCGGACGGGTGGTTCGGCTGCTGCGGAGATCGGGAGGCACCTGGAGGGGCTGCGGTCTGAGGTTGCGGAGGCTGAGGCGACGAACGCTGCGCGGGGAAATCTGCGCGACGGCGAGGAGAGTGAGTTGAGTCGGGCGGCAAGGCATCAGGATCTGCTGGAGCGACTGCGAAGAGACAGTGCTGATGCTCCGGTGGCGGGGCTGTGAATCTGACCCGATGGTGCAGCGATTTGCGGGAGTGGCGGACGATGAATCTGAAAGGGGCGGAAGCTGGTCGTGGCTGCGGTATCTTTAAGTGGCTGCTGGTGCTGGGATGTTGTTCCATGATTCCGGGGGCGATGCTGCGTGCGTTGCTGTCGAATCTGGATCAGTTGGAGCACCGGAAGCAGCAGATTGAGCAGCGGCTGGCGGTGAAATCCGCCGAGCATCTGGCACTGACCAGAAGTCTGGTGGCGGTTGCAGGTGAAGAGTTGCAGCGGATTGAGCCGGCAGTGGAAGCTGGCAGTCCGCTGCAGCGGAGGCTGTTGGAGCTGCGGCAGAATCAGCATGCGTGTCTGACAAAGCTGGCCAGCGGAGCTGCACTGCGTGCAGACTCAGAGGTTGCATCACTGCTGCGTCAACTGTCCGAATTGTGTTCGGCGGATTCGTTTGAATTGCGGATACTGCGCGAGCAGTTGCAGTCGATTCAGAAGGATCTGAGTGGACTGGCTGATGGAACTGAGCGGGAGGCGGTGAATGCGGTTTGTGAGGAAATCCTGAAGCTGCAGGGTGAGTGGGAGCAGAGGCGGTTGCCGGCTGCGGCTGGTGAATTGAAACTGGCTGCGGGGAGTCTGCTGGTGCGGTCGCTGGAGTTGCGGCAGCGTCTGTCTGCGCCGGAAGTACCGTGTGAGGATCTGCTGGCACGAGCAGGCGGGCTGGTGGTGGCGGAACAGGCGATTGTGGAGCAGTCCGTGGAACTGCAGCAGCGGCGTGAGGAAGTTATGGAGCGGCGTGAGCAGCGGTTGCGGGAGGCTGAGCATCTGGAGTGCGTGCGGCTGGAGTTTCGCCAGCAGCAGGAGCGATTGCAGCAACTGCGGGTTGAACTGGCTGAGCTGCAGCGGCGTCGGCAGTCTGTTGATCAGCAGCGTCAACAGCGTCAGCAACTGGAGCAGTCCACCGCAGAAGTTCGCAGAGAGGTTGACCGTGAGGGTGAGTTGCTGAGGCTGGCGACCGAACTGCTGTCGCAGGAGATTCTGGCTGATGTGGCCGGGGATCGAACGCGAGGGGAACTGTGAATATGTCAGTCAACTACCGAGCGCGGAAAGATCGAGGTGGCTGTGAGCTGGAAAACTCTGGTTGTGCTGACACTGATAACGGTGCCGGCGCTGATGGCTTTACTGCTGTGGTTGCTGACGGTGGTATCAGGCGGACGAGTGCAGTGTCACTGGAGGCGGTTATGGCGACACTGCTGCTGGTTGCTGCCATGTGTGCACTGGTTTCTGCTGGTCGTCCTGGCAGGGAGCATTCAGATTGAGAGTGTTGTGACGTGGAAACGCAGTTCTGAGATTCCGTATGCGTGGTCTAAGCTGTGGCCGCAGTCGAATCACTGGTTGGTGGCACTGTATCAGGGAGGCCAGCTTCCTGTGGAGCTGCCACCGGACGAGCAGTTGCGGCGTGTGGTGCGTGAGCGGTTGACGTTGTACTTCGGGGAATCTGCCGGGTGTGATCGTGAGCGGAGTCGGCTGCTGTTGGTCTTTCGCGATCGCTTTGCGGGTGCTGGTCCGCTTCCGGAGGCTGTAGCGGAAAGACTGAGGCTGGCGGAGGAGGGCTGGGCTGTCGGAGATTATCGGAATAGTGGGCTGCTGTATGCACTGGTCTGTGATCAGCTGGAGCGGGAACTGCAGCAGCGGCCGATGCGAGACCGTGCGAGCGGGCGTCTGGCGGAGCTGAGGCGACTGGCTTGTTACGAGGAGGCTGGGTTCAGTGACAGTGAGTCGGAGTCAGTATCACCTGCAGAAGAACTGGAGCTGGAGTTGCAGGGGCTGTCGCAGCTGGAGTCGGAGTGTGGGCAGATCGTGCAGGACATTCGGGGTGAGTCTGCTGAGTATCTGGCTGCGACTGCGAATCGCGGGTTGGAATCCTCGCCGGAGTATCTGATGGTGGAGCTGGATAAGTTGCGTGTGGAGCGTGATCAACTGCAGCAGCGGCGAAAGCTTGTGGAGCAGTTGTGGGTACAGCGTCAGCGATGATTATCTGGCGGAGTCTGCGTCAGTGAGTGACTGATCGAAGAAGCGGAAGACGTCGGTGGTGGCGGCCTGCACAATGACGAGGTGTTCGACGTTCGGGAAGTCGTGATATTCGCTGGTGACACCGGCGTTGCTGAGGCTGCGGTGCAACTGCATGGCTCCGGCGCGCCCGAAGTCTTCGGTTCCGGCGGCGACATACCAGCGTACGGGTGTGAGAGTGGCAGCAGCAGTTGTTGTCATGCGTCCGCCACCTCCGAGTGCTGCTGCGGCGCGGGCACAGGCGGGGTCCTGCTGCATCTGTCTCATGACCTGGGCAGCACCCATGGAATGTCCCAGCAGCATAACCTGACTGCGATCAATTGTGGTGAAGTGTTCGAGGTTATCGAGCATATCGGCAACTGAAAGCGACAGTCCGAGCAATCCCTGGCCGGGGGCTACGACGAGCCAGCCGCGTTTGCTGGCTTCGCTGATGGTGCGTCCGGCGCCGTAGGTTTCGAAGAACATGTTTTCGCTGCCACCGGCACCGTGGAAGACGAACAGCACGGGAAGTTTTGGCCGTGCAGTGGCATCAGCGGGCAGTCTGAGGCGGACGGGGGCGGATTTTCTGCCTTTTGCGAGAGTGAGCCAGAGGTCCTGTGGGGATTTGTGCCGTGCGATGATTTCGGCGGCGTTCCTGGGGCTGGCCGCCAGCTGTTCGGCGATCAGGAGTCTGTCCTGCAGGGGGAAGTCGGCCTCGGTGGAGCGACCTTCACTGGCGGCTGTCAGCAGAGCGACTTCGCTGCGTGCAGTGGCGGCGGCGGCGAGTGTGGCCGGGGGCAGGTCGGGGGCAGGAGAGGCTGACAGGGCCTGCTGACGGAGTGTTTCGGCAACCTGTTTGAGTTTTTCAAGTCGTTGCGGAAGTTCCGGGATGCGACTGATGCTGATGCCGGGGAGTCGAATGGTCTGATTTTCGGCGTGGAGTGTGGCTTCAATGTGGTGATCACCGGCGGGCAGGGGGCCGGTGTTCCATGTGGTGCCGGCCGAGGCAGTGGAGGCCGGGCACTGGAATTCGGCGAGAGTTTCTGAGGATCTGTTTTTGAGTACGAGTTGCAGCAGAGTGTTCTCCGGGAGTGTGGATTCCAGCGGGTAGAAGGGGGTGAGATGCAGTCTGAGTTCGGCTGTTTCGGGCACAGCGCAGAGGGGCAGGGCGGAGAGAGAGTGGGCGATGGCGGTTTTTTCGGTCTGCGACGGAGGATCGGTGCTGCGGACAGCGAACCATGCATTGTCCAGTTGCTGTCCGGCCTGAGACAGTTGGAGGCTGAAAAAGCTGTTTACGGCCTGTTTCAGGGGTTTGATGGATTCAGAGCGTTGTTTGGGGGAGGCCTGTTCCCAGGCAATTTCGAAGCGTTTAAGTCGTCTTCCGAGTTCAAGGCGCTGTGTTTGTGCGGAGGCTTGTGGCGTGATGGAGGCCAGTAGTATGCAGCAGCAGGTTGTCCGCAGTACGTATTGCAGGAGTTGCCGAGGGGAGGCTGTGGGGTGTTTGCAGGTGGGCATCAGCGGGTTCCGGTTCCAGGATGCGTGCAGAGAGCGGCGCATAAAAAAACCTTTCTCAGGGCTGTGGGGCCAACTGGAAAGGTTTTTTGAAAGAGGGGCGAGAGGGAGTCGAACCCTCGCGTGACGGATTTGCAATCCGTTGCCTTAGCCACTTGGCTACCGCCCCGAGCGAAATCCGGGAGAGATGGGCAGAATTTCACGAGCCCACCGTTCCGGATTTTTATAACGAGTGTATCGGCAGGAGGTCGAGGCTGCTGAAGCCAATTCCCGGGGAAATCTCAGAGGAGGCAATCTGGGCATTTTTCGGCACATCGGGGGACCTTTGCCGGATTTTTGTGAATTCTGGTGTTTTGCGGTGTTTTTGTGGTTTTGGTATGCTGGAGTGGCTGGGAGCAGGACATTGTGGATTTGCTGCAGGTTCGCGGAACGGCGCATGGAAGCGGGGGATTCTGGTGCGTAGCATGGAGGTTTGTGTGTTTGTGTGTCATTGGTGAGCAGCGGGAAAGCAACGATGGCAGAGACGGAAGATCAGTTGATTCAGGTCGCTCGTGATGCGGTCAGCCAGTGTAACTGGGTGGTGGGCGAGTGTGCATCGAAGTGGACATCGCGATATGCGAAGGGTCGCACGGATGTCGACTTTGGGCAGATGGTGGGTTTGAGCGGCGACCAGATTTTTCAGCGTCGTCGGGTCTGGGAGAAGTTTGGCGGTGTGTATGAGAGTTATGCAGCGCTGAAGTGGTCATTTTTCTACGTAGCGCTGAACTGGGACGATGCTGAGGACTGTCTGGCATGGGCTCGTGATGAGTCGGCGACGGTTGCGGAAATGCGTGCCTGGCGGAAGGCTCAGCGTGGTGAGGATTTATTTGCGGAGAGTGAGGATGGGTATTCTGAGTGGGCGGCCCCGGCGGCAGTGGACACGTCAACGGTGCCTCTGTCGCGTGTTGTGGATCCGGCAGAATATGTGCCGAGCGGGTCGGGTGAACGGGCGGGGTTGGGTGGTACAAGGCCCGGTGCGGTGGCAACGATGGACGCAGTGGCTCGGGATGCGGGTGACTCGAGCTATGCACCATTTCGGGCGGACGCCGGCAGTGCCCCTGTGAGTGTTCAGGAGCATCCGGCTGAGCGAGTGGAACTGACGGCAGAGCAATTCTGGAAGCGGGCGGCATCGATGCTGGACAAGCTGAATCGGGCATTGAGTCCGCAGTATCTGCGTGCGTTATCTGAGCAGTCGGACAAGGTGCGTGAGCGTTTGCAGGAGTCACTGCAGGAGATTGCGGAGAAGGTGGAGCGGGGGCTTGAGTGAACCTGTTGATTTGTGCAGTTCTGCTGATAACGGCGGGTAACTCCGCCGTTTTTTTTGTTTTTCCGGTGCAGCTGGATGGGCTGAGCCAGTGGAATTTGGGAATTCTGCACAGAAAATCGAAGAATTTACGATGAGTTTGCCGTAAATACAGGCAAGATGCGGAAAGGAAACTGCCGTTGACCGTCTGATGCGGATGGATACAATCGGCGGGATCGAGGGTTGGCAAAGTCGGGGGAACTCCCGAAGGTCGAGCAGGATCCAGAGGACTGAAGGGACTCAGCTTTACCTCCTACCGTGCCATGGGGACTGCAGCGATGTGGTCTGTGGTGGCGATGGTGTCGTGGGATGACTGGCGGTTTGACCGCTGGCATCCTCGGAACTCTCAGGGATTTAGGCGAGTTCTGACTCAGGATCTCAGGAGTTGTCTCGGTATCTGCCGGCATTTTTTGGTATGCCGATCTGGTGTACTGATGATGGATTTTGTTGGCAGCGGTTGCAGAGTCGGTAGTCCTGTGGGTTCACGAGTGGAAGCGTCAGGGATGGCGTCCGGGAACTTCCGGACGATGGGATGCTGCGTCTGGCAGCTCATCGCTTTTCCTCAAAACGGATTGTGCAAATGAAAACAGTGTTCACAACCGGTGAAGCGGCAAAGATCTGTAAGGTCAGTCAGCAGACGATTATTCGCTGCTTTGACTCCGGACAGTTAAAGGGATTCCGCGTCCCGGGTTCTCGCTTTCGCCGTATTCCTCGTGACGTTCTTTACAAGTTCATGAAGGAGAACGGGATTCCGACGGACGCTCTGGAATCGGGCAAGCGCAAGGCTTTGATTGTCGACGACGATCTTGAGCTGGTGGAGCTGATAACTGATGCTCTGCAGGCGGACGGTCGATTCGAGGTGCGTGTTGCGAACAATGGTTTTGATGCTGGCATGATGGTGAAGGAGTATCATCCGGACATCATAGTTCTGGACGTGATGCTGCCGGACATCAATGGTAAGGAAGTGTGTCAGCGTGTCCGCAGCGATTCTGCTCTGGATGATGTCCGCATCATCTGTATCAGCGGGATGGTGGAAGCGGACAAGATTCAGGACCTGCGAAACGCCGGGGCCAATCATTTCCTGCAGAAGCCATTTGAGGTGGAGGCTCTGATCGACAACATCTGTCGGCTGCTGGACATTGAGCAGTTGCAGACCTGAGGATCCGGGTGTGCAGATTCCGCCGTGCCTGTGGCGGGTAAGTTCAGGTAAGCGGCCACCTTTTGGTGGCCGTTTTGTTTTTGAGGTGCTGTAGTGGCGGGTGACAGCGGAGGGGAGTCAGGTGTGGGTGAGTGGGGTCTGCTGCGTTGTCTGCAGCGTGGAGGCTCGTGGAGTGACATATCGGCGGCGGTGGCTGATGTCTGGCTGCGGCAGTTCGGGTGTCGTTCGGTGTGGATAGTGGGGTCTGTTGCCGGGGGTGGAATCAGCGGACTGCAGTATCGACGTGGCGAGGATGGTCAGGTTCAGGCGATGCCGATGCGTCTGTCTGGTGGTCTTTCGGTGTTCGTCAGTTCGCGTCAGTTTCGGCAGTTGCTGGCAGCTGCGGGTGCAGAGCCGGGTGAGGGTGAAGTGCTTTTGTGGCCGGATCTGTTGTGTGGGCTGGTGGTGGGGCCTGCTGAGCAGTTGCAGTCGGGACCGGAGCTGCGTGGACTGCTGGAAGTATTATCGAGGCGACTGCTGTCTGCTGTTGAGGGGCGTGCGGTGCTGCTGCCTGATCCTGCGCGGATGGAGGCGCTGGCTGAGTTTGCTGCTGGTGCGGGGCACGAGATCAACAATCCGCTGGCGACAATTATCGGTCAGGCGCAACTGCAGTTGCGGGGTGCTGCGGGGATTGATTTGCGTCAGTCACTGGAGACGATTGGTGCACAGGCGTGGCGAATCAGGGATATGATCGGGAACGCGATGCTGTTTGCGCGACCACCAGCGCTGCATGCGCAACCGTTTCGGTTGCGGGTTTTGCTGGAGGAGTGTGCAGGTGTTTTGCGTCAGTCCGGGGTGGCAGGGGTCTCGGTGGGGAGTGATTGTGAGGGTGATCCGGAACTGACGGCAGATCGTGCGCAGCTCGGAGTTCTGATCTGTCATCTGCTGCGGAACGGGTGTGAGGCTCTGCGCGGTGCTTCGCGATCCGGTGCGGTGGTGGTGTCCGGCAGGGCGGTTGAAGACTGTGTGGAATTGACTGTGGAGGACAATGGGCCGGGTCTGGGATCAGCGGAAGTGCTGCGGCATGCATTTGATCCATTTTATTCGGGGCGTTCTGCGGGTCGTGGCCTGGGGTTTGGCTTGTGTGTGTCGTGGCGGATCGTGCGGCAGCATGGTGGTGCGATTTGTCTGGAGAATCTGCCGTCTGGGGGAGTTTGCTGTCGGATTGCTCTGCCTCAGCGACCCCCGGTGCCCTGAATCGGTCTCGGGAACGGCTGGATTCGGCTGAAAATTCTTCGCGCCGGTTGCCAGTTTGTGAGGTTTAATAGGGGCAGTGGAACTGAGTGAAGCTGGTGGCTGCGGCTGTCGGCGTCAAAACTGATGTCATCGGAAAGTTCGGAATCATGGCTGCATCGAAGCTGCAGGGCATTTTTACTCCCAACCTTGTGCCTTACACCGCTGATGGCGGAATCAATGAAGGCGAACTGCGGCGTTACGCAGACTGGCTGATTGCCCGTGGAGTTCATGGGTTGTATCCGAACGGTTCGACCGGCGAATTCACTCGATTTACTCCGGAGGAGCGTCGGCGGATTGTGGCGATTCTGGCGGATCAGGTGCGTGGTCGGGTGCCGATTCTGGCTGGAGCGGCGGAAGCGAATGTGAAGGAGACGATTCGTGCCTGTGAGTATTATGCGTCTCTGGGAATTCGTGCTGTCGCGATTGTGGCTCCATTTTATTACAAGCTCAGCCCTGCCTCCGTATACGCATATTTTGCAGAGATTGGCCGCAATACTCCGATTGATGTGACGCTTTACAACATTCCGATGTTTGCCAGTCCGATCGACGTGCCGACGATTCAGCGTCTGTCTGAGGAATTTGAGCGGATTGTGGCGATCAAGGATTCTTCGGGTGACATTCCGCACATGATTCGAATGATTCAGGCGGTTCGTCCGAACCGACCTGATTTTGCATTTCTGACGGGCTGGGATGCGGCGTTGATGCCGATGCTGCTGGCCGGTTGTGATGGTGGTACGAACGCCAGTTCGGGTGTGGTACCTGAGCTGACTCGGAGACTTTATGATCTGACGGTGTCCTATCAGATTGATGAGGCTCGTCGTGTGCAGTACGACCTGATCCGGCTGTTTGACACGATGATCTATTCGGCTGAGTTTCCGGAGGGATTCCGGGCCGCAGTGGGCCTGAGGGGCTTCCAGATGGGACAGGGGCGGCAGCCCCTGAGTGACAAGCAGAAAACGGATCTGGGGACACTCAGCCGCGAACTGCAGTGCATGCTTTCCGCGCATGGGTTCACGGACCAGCCCGTGGGGGGATGTCCACTGCCAGCGGGCAGCGAGTCTCAGCCTGATGCTGCGGATGTCACTGCGATCGTGCGTCAGGTTGTGGCGGAGCTGAGTCGTCGCGGTTTGATGTGAGGACCAGTTCGAGGTAGGAGCGGCGTTCCTGCTGCTGCAGATTCAGGCTTGCAGCCAGTCTCAGCAGTGACTGCAGGGCGTCTTGTTTTTCGCAGTCTTCGCAGAGGGTTTCCAGTTCGGCGTGGAGCGGCAGTCCGCTGACGTCATCGAGACTGCAGTGGAAGGTGCGTCCTTCGAACACGAGGGATGCGGAGCGTCGCAGTTTGCGTACGCAGCCACTGTGGGTGAAGCCGAGAGCCAGCAGGATGGCAGTCAGAGACTGCAGTTTGTCCGCGATTTGATCTGCGGCGACGGGGAAGGGTACTTCGAGTTCGTGTCGGGTTTTGGAAAGGTTGTCAAGTCGAGGTCCTTTCCAGGTCAGGACCAGTTCACTGCCGCAGCGGCGAATCCGCAGAGCCTCATCAGTCTGTCGAAAATCCCGGGAAGGATGATTGAAGTAATCGTCCTGTTCGAGTGCTGCATCGTCGGGGAATCGAAAGCCCAGTTTTTCGGCGTCGAGCTGCAGTTGTGCGAGTCTGTGGACAGGAAATTTTGCTTCGACTTCGATGGTCATGGCCGAGTTCTGCCTGCAAGAGCATCAGAGATGGCTGCCAGATGTCGCCATGTGAACAGACCGGAGTCGTGATTATCGGACCAGCGGATTCGCAGTGCGTAGTTGCCTGCGAGTGAGATTTCGAGCAATCCGAGGTCGATCGGGACAGTTTCGGGATCGAGGATCTGTCGTCCCGTGAGTTCGTCGACACAGACGGCGCAGCGGCAATTCTGGCGAACGGTGCGGAAGGGCAGTTCGGCGACTTCGGATTCACTCCATTGCAGTTCGAGGATCCGACGTTCCTTATGGACTCGGATATTGATCGGTGCATTCATCTGATTCGTTCTCCGTGAATTCGGACAGAAGTTCGGGGTCGTCGGGATCGTCTTCAGTGAAGGCGACGAGCAGGAGTTCAATAAATTCCTCGAGGGATTCTGCGGCGTTTTCAAATTTCACTGCGTGACTGCGGTACTGCAGTACAGCGGTTGTCTGCGCGGCGGCATCGAGACAGTAGTAGTCACCGTCACCGGTTTCGCCGATGACGAGATATGCGGTTGGCCATTGGAATTCCATGCCGTGGGGATCGAGGAAGGTGCCGTGGCGAACTTCGAGGTTGATCTGCAGGACTGCGGAATCACTGGCCAGCAGTTCGACCTGTGCAACGGTGCCTTCGTCGTGCTGATTTTCGTCTCCGCGACCTGCGGTGAGCAGTGCGTGGGGGTAGTTGCTGATCAGTTGCTGCCATGCTGCGGGCAGTGGGTACCCGCAGAGTTGTTCCAGTTGGCGGCGTATTTCATTTCGCATGTTCAGTGGTGAATCCTGGACCGGCTGGCAGCGACCTGACTGGTTGATCAGCGGTGAGTCTAGACCGGTCTTCGGTCCCGCACACTCGCGGGGTGCCTGATTTTTCGGCATTCCCGTGCGGGCCGAGAAAATTCCCGGAATACGATTAAACGAAGAAAGGCGTGGACGCTAGAATTCCGGGCAGTGCATTACGCATTGGAGTGCAGGAGAGTACCGTGTCGATGTCCCCCTCTGGTTCTCGTCCGCCGGTGAATCCGACGGCTGCCGTGAATGGCTGGCTGGTGCTGATTCTGGTCGTCATGGCTGCGGCACTGACGTTTCGCATCATTGTTGATTCGGTGAGGAATCAGCCGGATTACACTCCCCGCACGGTAACTCCGCGGGGCAGTCTGGCGGAGGACGAGCAGTCGACGATTCGGCTGTTTGAGGTGGCTTCTCCATCCGTTGTGTGGATTCATACTCAGGGTTACGAGCGGATTGGTCAGGACGCTGTGGCGAAGCGTGAGCTGACTTCCGGGACTGGTGTGGTGTGGGACGAGCAGGGGCGGATCATTACAAACCTGCACGTGGTTGAGGCCTCGGTATTCGGTGGAATTGGTGAGTTGGAGGTGGAATTGCCGAACAAGCAGGTGTTTGCCGTGGATTTCATTGGTGCAGTATCCAGCTGTGACATAGCGGTGCTGCAGATTCGGGCAGCGGCAGGAGAACTGCAGCCAGTGACTCTGGGGACATCGGATGATCTGAAGGTGGGACAGCGAGTGTTTGCGATTGGCAGTCCGTTCGGGATGAATCAGACGCTGTCCTCCGGGATCATCAGCGGACTGGATCGGGAGGTGGCGGGCAACTCGGACGTCGTTCTGAAGCGGCTGATTCAGACGGACGCGGCGATCAATCCGGGCAATTCGGGCGGGCCACTGCTGGACAGTTCGGGGCGTCTGATCGGGATCAACACTGCGATACTCAGTCGTTCCGGTGATTCTGCGGGGATTGGTTTTGCCGTTCCGGTGAACGATGTAGTGCAGTCGGTGCAGGCTGTGATTGCGGAATCGCAGCGTCCGCAGACTCCGACGCTGGGAATTGCGGTTCTGGATGAGTCCACAGCCGAGGACAACAGTATTTCGATTTCGGACCTGCCTGCCGGCGTGGTTGTGCTGCAGGTGTACCCGAATTCACCGGCAGCGCGTGCTGGTCTGGTGGGCTGTCGCGTACAGATGGGTGCCATCATCCTGGGCGACATTCTGGTAGCCGTGGATGATCAACCCCTGGTCAGTGCCAGTGACCTGCGGAAGGTTCTGAGTGAGCGAAAGGCGGGTGATACAGTGCGAGTGCGTGTGCTGCGAAACGGGCGGATCGGTGAGGTTGAGGTGCAGCTGCAACCCCTGAAGGTACTGCTGTAACCGGATCAGCCTTATCTGCTGTCAGCGTGTTGTCTGCTGCGCAGTTTAAGAATCATCATCACCAGCAGCAGCGGGGTAATCAGCAGTCCGAAAAGTCGAGTGGGACCGGCTTCAAAGATGACAGCGCCATTGAAGGCGATGAACAGGAGATAGCCGTGCAGTCCATGATTCAGCCAGCGTGGTCGTTGCAGGTAGCTGGTGGCTGACGACCACCACCAGACGGCATCAGCCAGCCACAGCAGAACGAAGGCATAGCTGAACCAGAGTCCTTCACCGAAGGCGACGCCCAGCAGTTGGCGGGTTTCAGTGGCAGTGGTCCGGACAGCAGCGTGGTGGCTCCAGTGATGCACATAGTGGAAGGCGGCTGCGACGTGCACGATGAACAGCAGGCAGCCGACGGTCCACAAAAATCGGATCTTCCGTCCGCGGAATCCCAGTAATCTTCCTGCGACAGTGGCTGCATAGCACAGCAGAGCCAGTCGCACGCTGGCAGAAATCAGTGCTGCTCCTGCAGACATGCCGGTGATCTCCGCTGGGACTTCTGTCTCAGTCTGACTGTGCAGTGGCGGTCTCATCGGACAGCCGTGGTTTCAGTGCGAACATGAGGACGGCGAGGTCAGCGGGGGTGATTCCGCTGACTCGACCGGCCTGGCCAAGTGTGACAGGTCGGTGTCGAGACAGTTTATCGCGGGCTTCCATGCGCAACTGGGGCACGGCGCGGAAGTCGAATGTTTCCGGAATGCGGACAGAGTCAACCTTCTGCAGTTTTGCGATTTCCGCTTCCTGGCGACGGACGTAGCCGGCGTACCGGGATTCG
>Ga0078894_10001427_pt1 | contig 17709 bp, 20 predicted proteins | sample LauGreSu1BDMLBSD_2_FD_67506 | JGI IMG/M metagenome (GOLD analysis project Ga0078894, IMG submission 67506) | Freshwater lake microbial communities from Lake Michigan, USA - Su13.BD.MLB.SD (version 4) (version 4) | ecosystem: Environmental > Aquatic > Freshwater > Lake | place: Lake Michigan... | reverse complement strand
GAGGTGCAAGGTTACAGTTCGAAAGAAAAGATTACGATTTGTAAGGACTTTTTATTTCCTTCTGTCTTGGAAAGCATTGGTAGAAATCGTCAAGACATCATAGCCTCCGATGACGTCTTATACCATCTAATTAACCGTGCTTGCTCGCCATCAGACAAGGGTGTCAGAACGATCGAAAAAGCTGTCTTGAATATTTGCTCAAAAATCAACTTTTTGATTTCAAACTCTACAAAGCTCGGAAGGCTTGGCCCCATTTCATTCAACAAATCAACCTTTCTTGTGTCCGAATATCCAGTTGAATTGTCCAAAGATATGATAGACACGTTTACCGCTTACAATGAGAGTGACTATATTTTGAGGACAATGTATATGTGATTGAAAAAAAAATAAAAAAATATTGAATATTGGTCGTTTATTTTTTTTATTTTTTTTTTTGCTGTTTTTTTGTACGGCACTAGGGCTTGATTTCTAGATTTTTGAGTAGGGTAAAAGATACTTGGACAATAACCAACCGATCCGTTTCAGATGTGAAGGGGTCTAGGTGATTGTCATGTTGAGAAACAAAACTTTGCTTTGATGTTAAAAACATTATTATCTCTCATCATCTCGTCGAAATAAACTATGTATGTGTTGGGATCTCATGAGATCGAGATATTCGTAGATCAAGTAAAATATGAATAAGAAAGAGAAGTAGTAATGATAAAAAAGACAATAATGCGATGGTCAAGGTTCTAAATTTCTTCTCATCTTTTTTCTTAGTATAAACTTCTAGAAAAATAATGATCAGGATGAAATTAACAGTTGCATAAATTTTAAACGTATTCAATAAATCCAGTTTCATTAAGTCCTCATCATGTCAAAAACACATTTATATTTAATATTCAATAAATCCAGTTTCATTAATACTTCTAAAAAATATTTATTATTGAGAATTCTATATACCTTCTTCTGTTCAAGCCTTCATCGGAGGTAATACAGAATATCGGCCTTCGAACTGAGCAGCTGCTTTCTTGAAGAGCTTTGTTTTTTCGGACAGATGAGTCTGGTCGTGGACATCTGGGTCAGAACGATGTGAGAAGATGTTGTTCGAAGTAGGAATAAATCCGGTGTTTTCAAATCCTCCGCGGTACGTGCGAGGGGGGAGATATCTTTCACGTGACGAATCGTTCCGATAAGACCCGTAGACTGCGTTTGACTGTGCCGATGCAAGAGGTGTCTTGGATTCGAGTTCTATGTCTTTAGGGATTGTTGTGACTTTGTGAACATTTTTGGTGATATTTGAATAGGCTGACGTTTGAGGCAGAGATCTTTGCAAGGAAGGGCTGTGGTGGGCGTGCATGTGGTCTGTTTCTTTTGACAGGATAGATGGAACTACGTAGTCGATATGTGTGACTTTATCTTTGATGTACATACCGATGTCTATGTCTTCGTTTTCTCCGGCGAGTTTGTTCATTCGAAAACCTTTATTTGTCGAAATATTGCTAGAAATTTTGTCTTTGATATACACATTCATATCCAGATCCATATCGTCTGCCGTGTTGTCCATTCGTCGCCCCTTGTTCGTGTGTACGTTTGATGTCTGGTGCTCTTGAATGTACTTATCAGTAAAGACATCGAACTCTGTGAGATAAGTTCGTCCATCTGAAACATTCGCATGTGCATATGCATTGAGCGGTGTTTCTTCAATCCCACCTCGAGGGACCTGGACGTCGCCTCGGTCCTTGATTTCACGCGTTCGCATACCTGCAGACGTTGACACACGGGTTGGGTTTTGGATGACATATTTGACTTCGAATGGTTCTTCTACAGGTTTTTCAATAACAAACTTTTCGTTTGGTTGAGCCGAGATATGGAGAGTATTCATGATGATTTCTTTTTTCAGATCATTTGCAGACGGACAAGCTAGCCTCTTGGACCAGTCGATCATTTCGGGGTTGGTCGAGAAAGTGGTGTTTGTTCGAGGTTGACGGGACAGCGGAAGCAGTTCTTGCGGCTTTCGAACCGGTGGACGGAACTGAAAGCCAGCCGCACCTAAAGAATATGGATTGTAAGCGCTACGATTGTAAGCTGAGCTGTCGCGGTTCAGGACGCCTTGACCTCCGTTGTTTCCGTGGTTTGAATACGAAATTGAGACCATTGGGTTGACGCCTAGTGCGTATTGTCGGATGTTTTCGGATGCACGGCTGCTGCTATCCTCGATCATCTGAACGTGGTCCATGGTTTGACCAACTCTGTCTTTTCGACGGGTGTGGATGCTTCGAGGCGGATCTTTCACGATATGAAGAGACCCAAGACCTCCACTAACGCTGGGCAGAGTAACCTTGCCGTAATTTGTAATACCAGAATAGCTGAGAGACATTTTAAGTTTTTATATATATTTATAATAAGCTCAGATATTTTTCAATATTATAAATAAATATATGTCATTCTCTACTTCTCCTACTCTAGTCAATGAATACAGCAGTCTCAGAACATGTGTCGAGAAATCTTTAATGTCTACTTCAAAAATTCGCAGCGGTCTGCGCGCCGCTTTTCTGAAAAAAAACATCTGGCCTGAAAACACAAAAACATTGAAAATCCAGATCTTGGAACCCGCAGACCGCGTCCAGTGGACGCCGTTCAAACAAATGGAAAATGCTAAAGATATAACCGGCAAGCAGATCATACCAGACCCTCTTGAAAACAAAGCACGCTCATTAAGAGACATCAAGTCAGTCATCGAACTCGTCGTCAAAGAAAGACTTCAACCCATCATTGGCATTTCATTCGAGTTTACAGACACGCACGGTGACATCCGGATCGGCTTCAACCCTGAAGAAGGCGCATACTCGCTTGTTGGAACAGACAGCGTTTTGTCAGATGCCCCCACAAAAACGATGAACCTTGGGTGGTTAGATGTCGGAACTATCATTCATGAATTCTGTCACGCTCTTGGGATGATCCACGAACACCAGAACCCGAAAGGCAAAACGATCGCTTGGAACGAAAAGGAGGTCTACAAATGGGCCGGAGCAACACAGGGGTGGGACAACGAAACGACTTACACGAACATTATCAAGAGGTACAGTGTCGATCAGATAAACGGATCCGACTTTGATTCTAAATCGATCATGCTCTATTTTTTCCCAGGAAGCCTCACGATCGACGGAAAAGGAACAAACATGAACTGTTGGCTCTCTCCAACAGATGTCATTTGGCTTAGTCAGATCTACCCAGGCGGAAGAATGTCCCCTGTCGAATTTTACAAGTATTCATATGACACATCCATAACATCGCAGAAGTCATTGATCACCATGATCAAAACAAATCTGAAATATTCTATCCCTATAATCGTTATCATCGTTTTAATCATTGTCGTCTTATTCTACTTCATTTACAAATCAACATTCGGGAAACAACCACCTCTTCTCCCGCAACAACCACCTCTTCTCCCGCAACAACCACCTCTTCTCCCGCAACAACCACCTCTTGTCCCGCAACAAGCGCCTCTTCTTCAACAACCACCTCTTCTCCCGCAACAAGCGCCTCTTCTCCCGCATCAATCGCCTCTTCTCCCGCAACAAGCGCCTCTTCTCCCGCAACAAGCGCCTCTTCTCCCGCAACAAGCGCCTCTTCTCCCGCATCAATCGCCTCTTCTCCCGCATCAATCGCCTCTTCTCCCGCAACAAGCGCCTCTTCTCCCGCATCAATCGCCTCTTCTCCCGCAACAAGCGCCTCTTCTCCCGCAACAAGCGCCACCTCTTCATCAAATGGAATTCCAGATTGGGAACCAAATCATCAATCGACAGTTGGCGTTTCAGGATGATGAGCAGAAAATCATCAAAAAAGCAACAAGCACACCGACACCCATGCTCAAGCAAAATCCCAAGCATGTGTTCCATAAGCCTAATCCCAAGCCCGTCATAGAGACGAATGACGATTTTGGGATCATTTTAGGAACAGGAAAGGAAGAGTTGCCTTATGGTAGAGAAACTTAGTTTTCTTCATCTGTATTTTGATCATCTATCTTGAACACTATAAAGGCGAATATGAGGGAAATAACAAAGCAAATAGCTAATCCAATTATGATATATCTTGCGATTTTCATTTGTTTTTTATGTTCGTATATGTCAATTTTCTCTCTGAAATTGTTGGTTGAATATCCGTACTGAACAAGAATAGCAAGAGATAACTCAATAGTCTTTTGCGTATGAACATCAATATCTTTCACTCCATGCCAAGATATCGGATAAAAAGTTGTTTTTTCGACGACCTTGATAGATCTCTTGTCATCATACTCTTGATACATATCAGTGATAAACTTGGGTCCGGTTCTTAACCAGACATGATGACCGACATTTTTTTTTGCAAAAGAAGATATGTTGTGTAGACATTTTTCGATAAATTTGTCATGGATTGGTGCCGCAATGACACTGTTTGCGATCAGACTTTTTTCGTCATTTTCCCATCCTAAAATAACTTTGTCTGAGTATGAATTAATGAGATCGTTCAATTTTTCTTCATTTAGGACGACCATATCTGCGTCTAAGTACAACCCTCCAAACAGGAAGAGCAGCAAGAGACGGTAAACATCACACATTCCTGCATAAATTGCTGGTGTATCGTTTTCATCCAACTCGTCGATAAGCTCATTAACCCCTTCAAATGAATGGTTTTCTTCCAACAGTGAAACATTGTCTTCTGTCCATAGCATGTATTCGTGGTCGAATTTATCGCAGAAATTCTTGACGGTATCCATCCAGATCGTTGGCCTTGCGTTTTTACCAATCCAAATTTGATGTATAATCATACTTTATTTTTTGCAAAAAGTGTATATTTTATTTTTTTTATAATCTTCGAAAAAAAAGCAAAAATTTGCGAAGAATAATAAAAACATAAAATATAAAAACTTTTTGCAAAATATGTACTACTATCATATGCTTTGGTTCATCCTATTGTTATCTGTCCTATCCTTTTTTTTTCTGAGAAAAATAAGACAAAATAGAACTTCTACTATGACGCCTCAGAAAATTAAAGTATTTGACTATATTTTCTTATTACTCATCGGGCTTCTTTTTGGAACTTTCATTTACATCTTGAAAAAACAATTCAAAACGAGCTACATCCTCATTCCGTACGAAAAGTATTTTATTTTTCTTCTGCTCATACTAAGTGCTGTAAGCATCGTATTATTGTCTCTTTTTACATCCAAAGAAGAGATTACTCCAACGTTTGTTTATGCTTTTTACGGAATAATTGTGTTCTTTCTCGTCCTTTGCTGGGGCATCCTATCACTACCTGTCAATTTTGGTAGTATTGAAACTGATACATTCTTTTCTGAATTCACTCGTGTCATCAGTCCTTATAGAGAAGTCTACCCGCTTCAATTGTAATCCGTGCAGATTAACATAAACTAAGAGTTGGGTGGGGGAGGTGGAAAATGAACATGCAATATCGCGAGATAGGGGTGGGAGAGGGAGGTTAGTTTATTTTTTTTAGGGTTAGCTTTTTCATGTCTTGTTCTTCTCCTTGCATGGATAAAAGAAGTTCTTTCAGAATTTGATCTGGATTTTGAATTCCATATTTTTTCAACGTTTCAATTCCACTTTTTTCTTTCTCTTTTTTGGACTTGTAGCAAATTTTCTTCTTGTCTTCGGCAATGATCGCCATTCCCTTGTACTTTACACCTGGTTGCTCTTTGCTTTGTAGAAATGATGTTATCCTGTCCTCTATGGTCTTTTTTCTTTTTCGTAGATCTGCGATTGTTTTGTTCAGTCGTTTCATTTCTTTGAGGATGTTACTCAGTTCGTTGACATCAGTTTGAATGGACATGTTTTCTTTTTTTTTAATTATCTTAAAATTAAGATTTTTAAATCATTCTTAAGAATAAAGTATGTCATTTGCAATCAAACGTTGGAATGGTCTCATCACACCGGCAAATATTCACCCTCAACCTGTTGTTTACATTCAACCAGACATAAATCTACTTTCTTTTGCTCAACAAAACAACAACACAATCCTCGTCAAAATCGACGGAACCGGTCTAGCATACGACAACCAGGTTATCCTTGCATCATTGATGCCTTCGTCTGACGGTCCTACTGGCTGCCGACCTAACTTTTTCAAAGAAACAGGTCTCTACGCCGTTGTTCTTACCTCTCAGTGGTATGGACAGCCAGAAGATGAAACATCACTGGGCTTCATGACAGTTCTGAATCTCAAAGTTGTCGATGGCGTAATGGTCGATCCAAGAGAGAAAAATAACAAGACGCCTGATAATGCAGTCATGGCAAGCAGGCCCTCTGGATTTTTCGGCGTAAACGACAACGACCTTCTCATCCTTGGTTTTGGAGTTTTCATTTTCATCTTAGTTGTCGTTTACGCCTTATGGGACAGCATTTCCTTCACTTCCTCGCCAGATAAAAAGAATTCTCGATGATCGTCATTTAGCGAAAAATAAAAATACTACTTTTTCAATATTTATAACCCTAAAACAACACGTCTAATTCCCAAAAAAAAAGAAAAGACAAGTCTTACTTACTTACTTGAAGAATAACTATTTTTATTTTCTTTTGACAAAAACCGATACAAATTTATTTGCAAAAAAAATATAAGCTCGTATCTATTTGCAAATAAATTTGTACTTCGTATTTTTTTACCACATGAAATCTAAACTCTCGATCCCAATGTCTGACTGTATTCGTCGATCTCATGTCTGAATTCAGCACGATTGATGTAGAGCCATGTCAAGACCATATGGTTGTTGCTGGCTAAAGCATTTGTAAGGACACGATGATCGCAGACACTCATTGGATTGGTGAATTCTTGACGTGTCTTGTTGATCCAGTCCATACAATCGAACGAGCCATAGTAACATGCGATCATCATCATGTTCTGCCAGTCAAAAACTTTGTCCTTTGTTCCTTCATAAGAAGTAATAAACAGGAGCCCCTTGATGTTGTCGACATTGATTGCATGAGCTGTCATTTTTTCCACATACTGACATAGATCAGGAAACGTGTCAAGGAAAAACTTGGCAATCTCAGCGTCGAATGGTGCCTTTCGAAATATTGAAGGTAAGAGTTCGTCATCGTGTATTTTCAATTTCAAGTTTTCCGCCATCCACTTAATGGTGACCAAATCGTTAGCCGCGATTGCAAATGTATAAATGCAGACGTCGAATTTGAAGTCATGTTCTTTCAACCATTGTAGCACAGCCAGGTGATTGTTTTCTGGTCCTGAGATCGAAAAATCTTGCTGGAGCTGTGAGATCACTCCAAATAAAGCACTCCAGAATTTGTAAAGATTATTTTCTTCCGGAAAAACCTTTTTGCCGTATTTTCTGAAAAAAAAATTCATTGCTCTCAGCTTCATCTTCGTACACGACAGCGCAAACAACTTCTGGACGAGCGGTTGTTCGAAAATTACAAAGTTCGCTATCGGTGGCAAATTCAGCGGTCCAGACTTGTCTTGTTCCAGTTTCACTTCCAAGACCTCGATCATGTCCTTCTCGATGATTTCAGAATACGATAAGGTCGGAACTGCATACTCAAGCCAAATTTTGTGGCGGATTTCTTGCGGCAAAGATCGGATATGATGGTTTCCTTTAAGTGAGTGGGAACCAAGCAGAAAGTCAAAAAAACGATTTTCAGTCATGACGTTTTTCTCTCTCTTCTCTTCTTATCTCGCCAACTCATTTACCATCATTTATTTTTATCAATTCAAAAGATAATGAGATCTTCCCAACACAAACCCCAAATATTCAGAATAAAGATAATATTTTTTTTTTGTATTTTACTTCGCTCTATCTAAGATCAAAAACATGAGAGAATAAATTTATATTTATAAATGGAAGAAACGTTTTTATAAACATGGTCATTTACTCGAAACATCTATCGGAACCTTGGTTTTCATTAGTTCTGTTGGGAATAAAAACAGTCGAAGGACGGCTGAATAAGGGGTCATTCGCGCAAATGGTGGTTGGTGACATTATTGAGTTCAAAAACGACGATGTAGGGATTATGCGTAGCTGTAAAGTTGAAATCCAAAAAATTACGAAACATAGAACATTTGCAGATCTTCTACAAGAGCAAAATCTCCAGCAGTGTTTACCCGGAATTGGTAACATCGAAAACGGCATTCGCGTCTATTACAGCTATTATACCCCGGTCGATGAAAGCAAGTTTGGAGTATTATCTTTTGACTTGAAGATAAAACAAGACTAAAATCAATAAATAAAGCTCTTTTAATAATTCAGATAGAAATTGTCAAGAAAAATGAAATGAATTAATTTTTCTCGTCGTCGGTCGCAATGTTGAGGTCAATTTCTTCTTCTTGATCTTGAACACAATCATTCCTGTCGTTGTCATGGTTCTGATGTTCTTGACGCATAAAAAAATCACTCGTCGATTGTGGAGGACTACGAACGAGCTCCATAAGTTCCTTGTCTTCTTCTTCGTCAAAAAAAATTCCATAAACAACATCCAACGCTTCAGACGGTGTATAGGAGGGATCCTTTGACATGAGAATTTTGTAGTATATATTGAGCTGACACATTTTGTAATGCAATTCGTCGTCTGTGGCTATCATTCGAGCTGTCTTGAATACTCGGTTCACCTTAAGTTACGAGTAACGAAAACATTTTTCTCAATTTGAGATGTCTATTAAATAATTTTTTTTCTAATAATTGTCTATAAATAAAATCTATCCATATAATTATAATGATCGATAAAAATTCATATATCTTTATTAATGTTGTAATTTTTTGTATTATACTGCTTCTTTTTGCTTTGAAAAATAAAATTTGGATTTCCTTATCTTCAAGAATATTTTTTCTCTTGCTTAACATGACTTTAATAGTCAATCTTTTGAGTTTTTTCATTTTAGATGTACTAGGAAAACCAATCGGCAATCTAGTGAAAACCAAACACCGTCCTGAACTCGTCATTACCGGTCATATCCTGATTATTTGTCTCTCTATACTGCTCTTGTACTGGCAATTTTTCTCTTTCGATCCTCAGAATTATGAATTTCATAGAACCGAAACTGACGTTGTTTTAGAAAATCCTTTTGACAAATCCACAGAAGCGAGCGATTCGGGAAAAGCAAGAATTTCGGGAGAAGCAGATGAATTGGAAGCAGCAGATGAATTGGAAGCAGCAGATGAATTGGAAGCAGCAGATGAATTGGAAGCAGCAGATGAATTGAAAGTAGCAGATGAATTGGAAGCAGCAGAGAAATTGAAAGCAGCAGAGAAATCGAAAAAAGCAAAGAAATCCTCAAAAAAACAAAAGGTAAAGACGATGAATTTATCAAAATCTATCAAATATTTAGAGAATTACATCTTGTCCAAAATTGCAACGATGATACGTGAAAATCCTGCATACGAAAACAGCGTGCTAACGAACTCCGGTATTTGGCATATCATCGTTGCACATATATATGAAGAAATTGATGAGAATAATTTACAACCACTTTTAAGGGAAGTCACGCAAAAAGGTGATATTCAAGATCAAGATGTGCAATATTACTATGAAGAAGGAAAGAGGCGCATCGATGAATATTTTTGGAAAAAATATGACCAGCTCTTGTCTTGATAACAAAAAAAAGGAGAAAGAAGAAAGGAAACTTGACACATCAGAATTAACTTTTTTTTAATTTTTTGAGAAATTAAAGCTGGATGAAAAGACAGCATAGACTATTCGCCATTCAGTCTTTCTAAAAGCCACTCAGTAATTCGGTGATTTTCATGTTGTTGGCTAAAGACAAGAGGATCCGTTTCTGGCGTGATGGACTGAACGATCTCTGTTTCGAAGTTTTCATACATCCAGTTAATAATCTCTAAATTGTCGACCTTGATCGCCTCAATGATGGTCCGCGCGGTGATTTTGATTTCTTTGCGGAGAATGGTGACAAGCTTGACCATATTGACGTCGATGTCTGTTCTTATCATGTCATCGACTGTCCAGTCATGACATCCTTCAACGCGGTTGTTGTGGAGATAAAAGAAGATTTCATAATATCCGTTGATCAGGGCCATTGTCATCGCATCCTTGGTGCAATTTTGGAAATCTGTGACATTGTAATCGAGCCAGATAACCACATCGAGGTAACCATATTCCGCCGCCCAGTCCATGGCCTTGTTTGTAAATTTCATTTCCGGAAACGTTTTCGTGATCCATCGCAACACTGGTAGATTTCCATGTTTTGCAGCACAGTCAAGTGTATCGGGTGGTAGAATCATTCCTTCCATAACGAGCTTCTTTAGAACAGGGACACTACATCGTTTCTCTTGTAGCAGAATAGACAGTTTTTTTTGGGTGCACTGTTCTTGTCTGACTTTTTCAGTCAAAGGAAGAAAGCGCATTTTCTCTTAGTCTCACCGGCGATGTCATGCAAGATGTGTTTTATTAAATTTTCATTTTGACAAATATGAAAATAATTTTCTCTTCCTTTTTCCAAAAATAATCCAAAAATATATAAAAAAGAAAAGTAATGACGAAGCAAAAAAAATTACAGATGTTTTTGTTTTGGGGTCTGGTTATTTTAGTGTTTGTTCTAATTTGCGACGCAATACGGCGGAAGAAAAATAAGTTAGACATGGACGAAATCATTGACAACCTTTACCTCGGCTCTCTCCACGCAGGATCGAACGGCTCTGAATTGCGAAAGCAGGGCATAACAAGGGTCATCAATTTGTCTTATGTATCTTATCCAGAAAATGACGGCATCGCGTACAAAACAATAAACCTCTACGACAGTCCGTTGGCAGACATAGGATCTTATTTTGACGAATGTGTTGTTTTCATAGATGATGCCTTGAGTAAGAACGAAAAAATCCTTGTCCATTGCTATGCAGGGATAAGTCGAAGTTCAAGTATCATACTTGCGTATTTGATCAATAAGTACAATTATTCTCTGAAAGATGCTTTGAAAATCGTCAAGAAGAAACGTCCGATCGTACAGCCAAACAGCGGATTTATGACCCAATTAGAGGCATATGACGCTTCATGTAAAACAAAGAAAAGCCTACAATAATTTCAGTCTCTAACTTGTGAAAAGAAGAGAGGTAAGTCAAAATGAAAAATATTTATTAATGATAGAACATATCTACTTATCCTGAACCATACCAGTCATCTCCCTTGATCTTTTCAAAAAAATGCCGAAGTATGGCCATGACGATGTTATGTACGATAGGTTCATGGAGATCCTGGGAAAACACAGCGAGCTACTACCTTCGGCGCTTGTCTTCAATAATCCGATGACTTTTGCCTGTAGGATGGAAGTCAATTGTGAATTGAAATCTCTCTTCGAAAAGGAGCCATTCGAAGAGATGCGAAAAAACACCAGAAAAATCCGCACTTTGTGCGAACTTCTGTTGGAATTCTCATTTTGGATCAACTTAGACGGGATCAAGATCATCCTTGAGTACGGCTACAAGCATCCTTTGATCATCTCGCAAATGGTTTCCATTTTCATCAAGAGAAACTACGTCGACATGCTGGGTGAATGGATAATCCAAACGTTCCGCAACAAAAGAGAGGTCCGCCCCATCTACGTCCAGCTCATCAAGATGAATATATCTCTCTTCCACGTCTTCGTCTACTTGGGGATCAGCTATGTCATCCGACCGAGAGAGCTCGTCGAAGTCATGAAAACCAGCCAATTTCGAGCGTTTATCGAACCATCGTCTGCAGGCGTTCTTGAGAAAAAAATTGTCAGGCACATCAATTACTTCAAGATCTCGACGCACCATCCGCTCTTGTACAAGAAGATCCGAAACCCGGCTCTTTTCTTTTACTGCTTCAAAAACGGCAATGTATCGACCATCCGTATTTTGCAAAAAAATTTCAAGTTTTCATTGAAAGATTACATCGAAGTTGATCTCATGAACTACTTGATTAATCTCCATCGTGCATCGAATTGGTCTTCCCAAACGCTTCTGGAGATGATTTGGCTCCTTTACTGCTCAGGTGTTGACATCCAAGACAAAAACCTCGTTTCGTCTGTGATTGAAGAATATAAAACTAAGTTTTATATTTTCACCCTTATCAACCGTGGTAAAGAAGCAAGCGAGATGATCCCAGACGACATCTTTTACGAGATTGCTTCCAAGTTTTTCTGAAAATAAGAAAAAAATAAAACTTTCTTCTTATAATTATATATGTTGTAATTTTTTTTTTGTTTGTTTTGGTGTTTTTCTTTTAGCTAAAAAAAAATAGAGTAAATGAGAATCAAAAAAAAAATGGATGCAAAGTCAAATTGAGAAAAAAATATTCGCTCCTTCCGACATAGTAAGCTTTCCGTAACGATGTCGACAGATAAGAAGGAGACCCCTTACCAGAAATACAAGAAGACCCGGTTGGAGAACGGAGACTTTGTCTCGACTAAAAAGACTGAAATTAACAAAGAGATCTCTCACGCATGGAAAGCGATGTCTGACGAAGAGAAGGTCATATATGGCTTTTCTGCAAAGAAGCTATATCGAAAGAAAACTGGTTATGATGTCTTTCTGAAAGAAGCGATGGATGACCTGTCACTTACATCGACAACGAAGGTGAATGCTGATGCCGTTCGCGATAATACAGCACGTCTATGGAAGCGAATGTCCCCTGAAGATCAACAAAAGTACGAAGACGTCGCCGGGTCGTTTAAGAAGCGAAAGAGGGTGCTGCAAGAAGACAACGAACCGCGGTCGTCGATGAAGAAGAAAGAAAAGAAAGTTGCTTTTGACTTTTATCTTGATGAGAAAAGAGACGAACTCGATCAGAAAGCAATTACGTTTGGCTTCTCCACAGACCAGGTGCTTTTTATGGCAATGATGACGTTTCAGAACCTTTCCTCCGTCGAGCGTCAGAAATACACCGATCTTGCGGAAAACCCCAACAAAGACGAGCCGCTATTCAGCGAAGTCTTTTTAATCGTCGACGATGAAGAGACGACTAAAATCAAGACTGAGAATTCGTGATCTTTCTTTTTTTCTCCTTCGCCCCCCCATTATCCAGAATGCTATATATAAAATTTAGATACTAATACAAAAGAAGTGAAGTAAATTCTTTTTACTTGAGACAAGATTTTTGTGAATTTTAATTGAAATGAAAAACGATAAAAAATTACAAAAGTAAAGATTTTATTTTCTGAAATGCAATTTTTCCTTGCTTATTCAGCTTAATTTTGTCTCTCGAAACCAATTCGGCTAGACAAGTGAGCTTTATCCAGCCGATCCCGTTCACGTCATTTGCATCTTGTTGGGAGTTTGTTTGAACAGTGACATCTACTGAACTCATTTCCATATAAAAATAAGTAGCCGAGCTATTGACATTTACTGAATACTTGAAGTCAATTTCAGAGACAACAATTCCTGTCTCTTCATACACTTCACGAATAGCACACTGGACATCGGTTTCTCCCGGCTTGATGCTTCCTTTTGGAAGGCCCCAGCAGCGGTTTCTCGAAAGGACAATCAGGACACGCTCTTCCGACGGGTCAAATATGAAAACGCCTGCTTTTTTTTTCGGCGAACGGGGTATGAAAACGGGTTGATAATGATTGATTTGTAAACGACAGCAGCCATTTGAGCAAGAAACGAACATGATTGATGTTATATATGTATTTATAAATTTCTCACAATCTTATCTTTAATATTTATAAAAAATTTATGGCTAATAATAATTCAAGATTATACTGTGGAGACTACAGTCATTTACCCGCCTCATATGATAGGATGGGAAGCCTTAAAGAGTGCTTGCAAAAGGGAATTGGTGTCGGGAAATATTTATCACCCTTTGAGAAAGAGAATATCAAGGCTTCTTCATCTTCTCGTCCCCCGTCTCGAGCTAAAAAGGTCTATTGTGGAAATCTTCCATCTATTCCTCAAGGGTATGATGAAAAAGGTACTAGAAGCACATGCCTCAAGAGAGGTGTCGGAGTAGGCGCTCGGTTAGAAGTGTCTCAAGATGAACAAGACATCGCCACGATCAAGAAAATTGCATCTCTTTTGTCTATCAAAATAGGCCGAAAAGGAAAGCAACGACTTATCAACGAAATCATATCTAATCTTCAGACAAAATAAGAAAAAATGTTTGTTTATTTCTGAAAAAATTCGGTCCTTACTTACTTGTTATTGTGGAACGTTTTTACATATCAAAAATAAACAAAGTTCTTTTATTTTCTCTACAGTACTACACTCATAAGAGCTTCTGTTGACTGGAAACAGAAAGTGTCGTCGACAAACTCTCAATTAAGGAATTAGCATATCCCTTAAGTCTGGCCTCAAGGAGCTTATCGACGTTCGGATTTTTAAGGATCGTCATGAGATTGCGAATATTAAGAACAAGCAATTCTTCATTCTCGATCACGTTCGATTTACACATATTGTGTATATAAGAATTGACAAGGTTGTCCGCCCATGCTTGTCTTGCCTCAAAATTTTTTTCGTCCTTCAGATCAGCTCCCATATTTATAGTAGTAGTACTGTGTACGCTTCGAAAGAAAAGTTGTACTTCTTTAATTTTTATCAATTTTAATTTTTTATTTCAACAAACAAGAAAAAAAACAAAGAAAGCAAATGACTAATCACTCATCAAGATGGAATCGTTCTCGCTGTCGTCCGAGTAATTGTCTTCGTCGTTTGGATCGTAATCATCGTCCGAATAGTCATTGTTCTCGTCGACATCTTCAATCTCGTCAATGACTTCTTCTTCGCTTGAAGAAGAGCCGGTCTCGATGGCTTCAGGTTCCTCGTCTTCTTTCTCTTGCTTGTCTTTTCCATCTCGCTCAGGAGGGGACACCGCTTTCTTAAAGGACTTGATTTCATTCGTTGCGATGAAATTGACCGGGTCGACAAGATCGTCATAGAATTTCTCAAAGTAGCCAAGTGGAAGTTCGTACTTGTCCTCGATTTTCCAGAAGAGTTTTTCAAAGTCTGACGACAGAAATTCGACAAAAACGCAGCCACTCTTGTAAGAAGCGATGTCGGATGTGAGTTTCTTGACCATCGAGGCGTCCATCTCTGAGACGACTTTCTCAAACCCATCGTGAATGTCGTCTGAGATAAGAGCCCAAAGAGTATCCATGTTGTCTCCTGCTTCCATGATCTTGGTCTTCATTGACTTCTCAATGAAGCGAACACGGGCCTTCTTGGATACGACTTGTTCAACGGGGGTAGAGGTAGTTCGCTTCATTCACGTCTGCACGTAGGTATTTGATGTATGAGGACATGTGTTTGCAAAAAAATATCATTTTGACCCTGCCTTCTCTTATCCTATCCTCGTAGTATCGATTGCTTATCATAGAGATTAATCCTACAAAAAAATATATTTTTTCATTTTGACCCTACCTTCTCTTATCCTCCTATTCTCGTAGTATCGATTGCTTATCATAGAGATTAATCCTACAAAAAAATATATTTTTTCATTTTGATGTTGGTTTTTTTAACAATATTTTATACTTTTTCTTAGTGAAAAAAAAACGAGAAAGTTTCAGAAAAAAGAAAACAATTTTATTGTTTTTTTCAGAAAAACTTGGAAGCAATCTCGTAGAAGATGTCGTCTGGGATCATCTCGCTTGCTTGTTTGCCACGGTTGACGAGGGTGAAAATATAAAACTTAGTTTTATATTCTTCAATTGCCGCAGCTAGAAGACTTTGGTCAGGAACTTTGATACCGCATCGATGGATAAGCCAGATGAAGTCGAGGAGTTCATCGCGGGTGAGAAGATCCCATCTTTTGTATCTCTGGATGGTACTTTTGAGCACAGCTTGGGTGATGTAATCAGTAAGAAAGATATCACACTCGTATCGAAGCATTCGGATCAGAAGGATGTTTTGCACTTTCAAGCTTCGCTCAATCAGCTTGCAATCTTTCAATAGCCAAGAGATGGATGGATGGGAGAGACCAAGTCGAATGATGATTGTCTTGACGAAATCGATGTCTTCAGGACAACTTGACGTGACATCGACCATTCTTACGAGATCTCTTGGCTTGACCATATATCCAAGGCGGAGTTCTTGAAGATACGAGAAAAGACCCTTGTTTTGTCTCACAAGCGCCGTGTAAAGAGGGCGAAGCTCTATTTTGCTTCCGAAGGTCTGGATCGCCCACTCACCCAGCTCGGTTAGTTTCGTCTTTAGTGTTGGGTACGCTCCAAGAGTTGGCTCGCTGATGATTGCAGAGGTCATTCTGATGACAGCTGGATGGTTCCAAGCGTAGAGCAAGATCATCTTCACTCCGTTCAGGTTATTCCAATCAATAAAGCAGTAGATGATGTGGATGATTGAACGAATTTTCTTCTTATTCTTCCGCAACTGCTCGAACGGCTCTTCTTCGATGAAGTCTGAGAGGTTTTTGTTCACTTGGGCGATGAAATCGGGTCCGGAAGAAGCGTCAGTAATTCTCCTGATAAGTTCTTTGTCTTCACCGGTTGACTTGGGCATACTTCTGTAAAAGATGATAGTCACTCTCAAGTTAGTTTACATTTTCTTTTTTCTCATTTTGACCTTGCTATGGGTAATCACATATATGCCTCACCTCTAGGTAAGATCAAGGTTATGACTTCATAGGGGCGGTGGAAATAATTATTTTTTCTCATTTTGACCTTGCTATGGGTAAACACATATATGCCTCACCTCTAGGTAAGATCAAGGATATGACTTGAGAGGGACGGTGGAAATAATTATTTTTTCTCATTTTGACCTTGCTATGGGTTAGGGGGGGTATGATAAGAATTATTTTATTTTTGAAGAAGCAGAAGATAAAAGACATAAACTTGCACAAAAAAGAAAGTTCTCGTTTTACTTTTTTTCAATATCAAGAACATTCTAACATTGCTAAATGCCTGGCAATGACGTAAAAGACGTCATCTGGAATGTCAGGAACCCCTTCAGGTTTCCGGTCTGCGTTTTGCAAAAGACAAAAGTAAAAGAACTTTTCTTTTTTCCAGTTGTGGTAGGCTTCTCGTACGGGTTCGTTTTCAATTTTGACAGTGGAAGAACTTTTCAGGTAAAAGTCCAGAAAGTTCATTGAAGCCTCGCGGTCTTTGTTTTTGAGAGATCTTTTGAGGGAACTTTCGACATAGAAGGCTCCTGGAACTTTCGAAAGGTCGATTTGAAAATCGCGTTGGAATATTCTTAGGACTTCGTAGTATCTCATATTTAGCAGAGCCAGAATGACAGTTGCCTTGTTCAGGTAACGATTGACGAGAACATCTCCCGGTCCCACGCCGAGTGCGAGCAGTTGCTTCAGAACATTCGACAAAGTAGCCTCATCTTCCGGTAAGTCATGGGCGGCCGGGCTGAAGTAACGCAAGAGTTCCAGAGCCTTCTGTGTTTGGCTCATTTAATCTAATGACAGGTTTGCATGAATGGACTACAGTGTTATAATTTTTTTCTCAATTTGACGCTGCTTGTTTCCTTCACATATATTTCTTATACCTTTCAATGATCAATATGGATGAGATACTTTACAAAAAAAAAGTCAAGGTCAAAATGAGAAATTATATTCGGATTGCTTTGAGAAGTAGATGTAGCGATGTCGATTGATCTCATTGACGAGGATGGGATACACCTTTTCTGGTATCTAGATTGTGACCCCTGGCTCCACGCTCCAAAAGACCAAGAGACCCTGAAGAATGTTGTTCGAGAACTGCAAGCCCGAGGAGTTAGAGCCGGTCACGAGCTGATCCACCGCTATCTCAAGAAATCTTACCTAATCGTCCATTTTATGGACTTGGAAT
>Ga0078894_10001426_pt1 | contig 17711 bp, 20 predicted proteins | sample LauGreSu1BDMLBSD_2_FD_67506 | JGI IMG/M metagenome (GOLD analysis project Ga0078894, IMG submission 67506) | Freshwater lake microbial communities from Lake Michigan, USA - Su13.BD.MLB.SD (version 4) (version 4) | ecosystem: Environmental > Aquatic > Freshwater > Lake | place: Lake Michigan... | reverse complement strand
ACTCGATGCCATGGTATAAATAAACTGATCATTTCGATCTTTTCAGATTCAGCATATTTTAGCGCTTCTGTCCAGGTTTTTATTTGACCAATTGTTTTTTTATTAACTTCGTAACCTTTAAATTCAACTCCAAAATTTCCTTTATCTACAGTGTAAGTAAAGAAAGTACGTTCTTTTGTTTTATGAAAAGGGTCTTCCATGATTATTAAATGTAGATGCTTGTTGGCATTTCCATCTAATAGTTTCTTATCTACTTCTGTTAGAGCAGAAGCTCTAATAAAAGCCGGATCTTTATCATTACTCATTTTATGATTACCTTCAAATATCAATCATCTTCTTCTTCAAGAAGATCGCCTTCATCATCTTTCTTTCCTTTGCCAAACAAACGAATTCCAGAGGATGAAACTTCAAGCTCTAATTCTGAGACACAATCATCTCCATCAAAAAGATGGTTCTTTTTAACCTTGGCACGAGAAACAATCCCATGCTTAACTTTAATTCCACCACGAGTCTTCGTCAAGTCGGATTTTCGAGTCAAGTTTAAAATCACGCTAGAAAGATATTCTAACTGAGCGCCACCTTTTTCTTTAGTGCCTACTGAACCAATGTTAGCATAAACCTGATTTACTACTAGACAAGCAACTGAATGTTCTCCTGTTTCTTTATTAAAATATCGAAACATGGTTTTATTCAATTTTTTAACTGCTTTAGCAATATCTCTTGCGTCTACACCTGGCTGATTAGATGCCTCTTCTGTTTCTTCAGAATCTTCTTTTGAGTTCAAAGAAGCGCCTACGCTATCCCAAACAATTAGAACTTTAACATTAGGATCTAGCAGCTTGGCGGCGTGAATTGTATTAGCAACGTGCATAACTCCGTCTTGAATTGAATTGGTTTGCACAACCAATAGCTCATTGGAGTTCCCGCCCATTTTAGAGTCATATCGTCTCTGAGAAAATTTGCCTTCAGCATCCCACAGAATAACTAACACTCCTTGTTCTTGAGCGTCCGCCATAAAACACATGGCGTGTGTACTTTTACCAGAATCAGGTTTTCCGGCAATTTGAATGATTTTTCCAAAAGGAATACCTTTAATTCCTGTTAGTTTTTGCCAATGGTCTCCTTTTGACCAAAGAACAAAATCCGTGTCTTTATCGGCTCTTACAATGTTTGAGCCGGATGAAATTTGCTTGGCTAAGCCAGCGTCTGATTTTCCGTATATCCCCCTAGCTTTATCTACTAATGCGCTAATATCAAATTTTAATTTTGAAGTAGGGGAAGTGCTGCTATTTTTTGTTACCATTATTTATCTCCTTTGGATGCTTTAAAGCCTACTGGCGCATCATTGTGTTTTGTTTAAGTTTCTAAAAAAGATATGAGAATCTTTTAAAGTGTTGTAAATATACTGCCATTTTTTAAACTCTTTATGAGCTACTGCTGAGTTTGTTCTGGCTTCTTTAACTTCGGACTTACTACTAATTAGCTCTTTAACTTGAGCTTCAGTAATTTTTTTCTCTCTATTTTCTGTCCTAATATTAGTAGCCAGTTCAGCCTCTAAAAAGTCTAAATCATTTTCTCGCTGCTTAACTTCAAATTCGGCAGACGATAAAATATCTGCCAGTAAAAGCTGTGCCTCCAATGAAGCTGCTGCAACTACATCTGATTTTACAGAGTCAAAAGTGCCAGACTGAACAGCCTGGACTTGATTTAATACGAATTCAACCAAAGTTTCAATGCTTCTTTGTTCCATAATAAATTAACCTTTATTTTTTTAATTCTGTAAGAGTTGTTTTGGCTTCATCAATAACTCGACGAGCGTCTTCCATTAAAAGATCGAATTGCTGAGTGCTTTGACGCAAATGCTGATGAACCATAATAGAAATTAGAAATAAAAATACTTCCATACTGGCATAAGGTTTGTTAGATGGTTTTAAAAAAATAATCAAACCATCATCATTAGTTTCAAATAAACCTTTGAACAGATCTTTTCCTTGAAAAGTAGTAGTATCATAAGCTTTACATATTTCTTGATACAAATGAAATTCAGAATCAGTTAAATCTACTTTTTTATTATCTATAATTCTTAACATTATCGCTTAAATCCTCCGCTACCGGATAACATATTTTCCTGCCTTTGAAGACGATCCATTCTTTCATGCTCTAGTATAGTATCAGCTGTAGAAGAATTAGGCTTCATCATAAGATTGCGAAGCTCTTTCATCTCTTGCCTTCCAAGAGGCTTTCCTGGCATTAAAACTTCTTCATTGCCAAATTGAGCATTCATCTCTTGAGCTGCGGAAAAATCATCATCTGTTGGTTCAGAGTCATAATTATCCATATCTACCTCGTCGTCAACCCCATACATGTCTTGATCAACACTATTTTTAATTTGGTTAACTAATTCACTATAGTCTTTAGACATTTTTGATTTAGTTTGAGGGCTTACACCTGCTCTTTGAAAGAATTCATTTGTTTTTTCAGGAGAAGCAGTTTTAACTTTAGGATTGTCTTTTGGCTTTTCAACAGAAGCATTATAAAACTTTTCTACAGGAGTAACATCTCCAATTTTTGATAATTTATAATTATCTAAAAGCCAGCCAGCTAGACCAACAGGATCATTGGGCATTCTTAGCATAGCCTCTTTTAATTCATCATAAAGATCTTTTGTTTCATTATCATAAATAGAACCTCCGCAACCAGGACAAGTATTGTTTGCGATGGCGTGAACATATTGTGGTGAAATTTCAGCATTGCAATTCATGCACTTCATATTAAATCTCCAAATTAATCATCGTTTGATTCAGGGGCTTGATATTCAGATAATTCATCTATATCTAGCGGTTCTTGCTTTTCAAATTCTGGATTTTCTACAATCCCGTTCTCTTCCAATTCCTCATTTGCTTCTTCTAGGAAGTCCATCATGGTATTGGATTTTTTCTTTTTAGAGTTTGGAATTTTTAAAGTTACTTTCTCAGGCTTTAATTGATCTTTCGAAGGTTTTTGCGGAACTCCTCCAATTTTTCTTAATTGTTTAAGAATTAAGCTCGGAGTGCCTTCATACCAATTTAATGCACCAGCAAAGTTAATAGCTACACCGGGTTCAATTACAAACTTTGAGCCCATAGTTTTCTTCACGTCTTTTCTAAATTTTTCTAAGTCATCAGAAAACAAAGTCAAAGAAATAGAATTTCCATAAGGGTCTCGAATTGACATTTTGCCCATTTCTTTACCAAAGTTTTTAGAACTTTCCTTTTTAATCTTAAAGGTAAAGAAATTTTCTATGATGCCCTGCAAATATCCATAAGTAGAAGGTATTTCTACACCAAAGCTATCATCTTCTTTATCTGGGAAATCTTTAATTAGTTTTGAGAAGTTTACCGCAGCTTTGTCGAAAAATCCAGGATAAATTTCAAAAGATGTTCCTGTTAAACCTTCTCCCAAATAAAATATTTCAAGAGCATGTTTTTCGGGAATTGTAAAATCTCCAATTTCAGGGAAAGGATAATTAAAAGATTGATTAGTGTCATCTGTTCTAGAAAGATAAAGTGATAATTTCTTTCTATAATCGGCGGCGTATAGATACATCTGTTTACGACTCATGCCGAAACAGTCAAAGCACCCTGACCCAATTAGAGCATAAATGCTATTAATCTTAACTTTCTTGGCACTGACTTTTCTCATAAAATCTTCAAACGAAGAATATAGTCGATGAGCAATAATTTCTGGAATAGCATCATTGCTCATAAATTTTAATGAGTCAAAGCCTGTTAGCAATGTATTATCATCAATGATATTATAAGTCATTTCTGATTTATTAATATCGGGCGGCAATACTTTTACGCCTGAAGAGCGAAGTTCTTGTTTGATTTTAAGAATATTATCAGGAGCGTTCTTGGCATTAGAGTTAGCTTCCGCAATTAAGTTGGCGGTGAGAAATTCTAATGGATAGTGAGCTTTTAGATAGGCTGTCTTGAATCCTAGGAAGGAATAAAATACGGCGTGGCTCAAATTGAACCCATACGACCCAAAATTTTCCACCACATTTTCATAAACATTAATAGCAATATCTTCGGGAATATTATTTGCTATTGATGTTGCAATGAACTTAGTTCTAATCTTAGCTGCCTTTTCTGGATTTTTGCCTTTTTCTTTAGTTAATTTTCGCAAAGCATCAGCCTCGTTAAGAGTCCATCCAGCCATATCTTGGGCTAAAAACATTAATGATTCCTCAAATAATCCAAAGCCATAGCTGAAAGCAAATGCTCTTTCTAATGTGGGATGTAAAAGCTCTATTGTTTTTTCTCCATTTCTAACTTTAACGAAATCTTCTCGAATATCAGCGGTCGCAGGTCTGGCAAGGGCATTGATAATTGCCAAATCTACAATATTTTTAGGCTTAATCTTTCTACAAAGATCCATGGTCGCCCCTGAAGTTCCAAGCTGGAATACAGCAAAAGTATTTCCAGAGGCAATCAAATCATAGGTCTTTTCATCATACATTTCAAAATCAAAAGGTTCGGATGGTAGTGGCTTGCCTTGTTTTTTAATTAACTCAAGACAATCATCGATAATATCCAAAGTCTCAAGACCAAGAATATCCATCTTGACTAACCCATTGGCTTCTGCTCGTTCTTTTTCATATTCAAGAACGATAAACCCTTCTTTATCTATGCGGAGCGGTACAATCTCTTCAAGCTTGCGTTTTCCAATAACCAGACCCGCCGCATGTTTAGAAAAAGCAGCAAATATATTACCAAGTTTATTAGAGTTCTTTGATAATTGCGGATAAAATCTACTATATTCCGCATACAGCGGAGCATTATCTATCAAATCAGATACTTTATGAACATCATCTGGAATTGCTCCAGCGACTTCATTTCCAATTTTAACAGCGGATTTAAAATCTCCCCCGAATTTATAAACTCTAGAAATAGCTCTGGCATATGGCTTAGGCGTCAATTCCATATAGTTGGCAATTTGAGCTACATACTCATTGCCATATTTCTTATAAATATATTCAAGAACTTTCTCTCGGTTTCGTTTGGAGAAATCAAGATCAATATCGGGCATAGCTGTTTTTTCACGATTTTGGAATCGCTCAAAAATTAAATTATATTTTAGAGGATCTGCTTCGTGAATTCTGGCAAGATAAGCAATTAAGCTTCCACCAGCGCTACCTCGACCATACCCAGTAGAAATATTATTCTTACGACAGAAATCCAAAATATCAGCTACAATTAACATGTAGCTGTTGAATTTCTTACCTGCAATAACTTCAAATTCGTCTTCAATTCTAGCTTTATAGACCTCAAGATCTGGCAATTTAGCTCTAGAAGAAAGATTTGAATATACAATATACCTAAGATAAGCCTCGTCTTCTGGGCATTCTTTTTCAAGATGCTCATGCTTCCAGACAAGAAACTTCTTATAATCAGGCTGCTCTTTTACTGGAAAATCAGGAAGTTCTCGTTTGGAGGGATTAGTAAAAGCAGGATCGATCCAATTTGGAAATTCGCATTTCTCAGCAAAATACAGACTGTTATCCGCCCATTCTTCTGCTTTTTCTTTGTAAAGACGAGAAAAGAATGAAACAACCTCTTCACGAGACTTCATATAAAATTCTGCGTGCAATGAGTTTTCACTAGCATTGTAATAGCGAAGCCTGTTATTGGATTCAACTGGCTGACCAGAACCAATAGCTAATTCTACATCGTGAGTTTCAGCATCTTCTTTATAAAGATAATGAGCGTCCGTAGTAGCAATAACTTTAATGTCCAGTTCTTTACCAAATTTAATCAAGATATTATTAACCAATGTTTGGTCAATATAATCATTCATAGCATTTACTTGGCGTTTTAGTGCATGCGGTTGAATTTCCAAAGCCAAGTCATCGCCAAAGATAGACTTTAGTCTTTTGGCTTGAGCTTTTGCTGTCTCAATTTGACGAGTATTAATTAATTGACCCAGAATACCACCAGAACAAGCGGTAGTACAAATTAAGTCAGAAGAATATTTCTCTAGCAAAGACCAATCAATTCTTGGATGGGTCTTTTTAAAAGCAATAACGCTATGATTATTGGCTTCCCTATGAAGCTTTAATAGATTTTTATATCCATTATAATTTTTAGCGCAAAGAATGATATGTCTCCAACGATCATTCTTACCTGCAACAGATAGATCATCTACAAAATTAAACTCGCAACCCATGATTAGCTTTACTCCAGTTTCTTTGCTGGCTAATAAAGAGTCATGGGCGGAAGCCAAGGTAGCATGATCGGTAACGGCAATAGCCGACTGACCAAGTTCCTTGGCTCGGTAGAAAAGATCTCTGGGTTTAATTAATGAATCTAAAAGAGAGTAAGTGGTATGATTGTGAAAGGAGACATAATCTTTCATTTGAGAACAGCTTCCTCCAATAATTGAGAAAATTCTGGAACTAAATCGTTTCCATTGGCAGAAATTTTTAAATTGATTCTATTAGTGCCAAAAGAAGCAGTGGCAATAAGACCGCCCTTTTGAGCGTAAAAAATACCTGCATTAAAAAAATTATCAGGTATGACGTATCCAGCTTGTTTGAATACGTCTACCTGATATTTTCTTAATGGCTTGCTAACTTCCAAAATTGTAGTAGAACTACCGCAGCATGATTTTACTACATATTGTTTAACAGCCATTTAATTCCTTCACTTACCGCGTTGTTCTAAATTCCAAACCAGGAACTTAATCATAATTTGATGTTCCTTGATGGGGATAGTATAAGTCTCTTTCAGTTCTTTGACAAGCTGCTTAGCTGCTGCTAGTTTTTCATCCCTCTCCATGTCTTGTTCAAACTGAGAGATTCCCTTTTCAACATCAATAATTCTTTCTTTAATATCATCATCGGACATGGATCCGACTGAATCTTTAATTGCTTCTGGTAATTTGTTAAGCCATTTTGTTGGAAAATCATTGCTTTCTTCTGACATAAATACTCTCCTTAATCATTCAATAATATTAGAATTTTTAACAACCCACTCTATGGTAGCAGCGTCTTTCATGTTGGCGATGATACCAAAAATTGAGCCATCTTCAGTTGCTTTTTTAATAAACTCATCTGGATTACCACCCGTGCCAGAAACTTTCATTCTTAATGAATCTAGCAGTTCTCTTTCGGAGAAAGAAGTCTCAGGCTCTGCTTCTCGAATGGCGTCCAGAATTAGACTTAGTTTAACCGCTCTTTCTGCATCTGTAAAGACACGAGCTTGCAATTCTGGTGGTAAATCTTTGAGATTGATGCCTCGGTTTCGAGCCATATTTTGAGCTTCCATTTCCGATAACCAAGTAGGAACCTCTAAGCTATTATGCTCAACGAGACGAGATAAAACTTGACTATTTAAATCATTTTGTTCTTTTTGTTTTAACTGTGAAGCAACTGCTGAATTAGCATAAGATTCTAGCTGAGAATAATTGGCAAATCCTACTTTTTGTGCAAAGTTATCATCTAGAGCTGCTAGTTCATTTCTCATACCCATATATAAAGTTACTGTATAATCAACTACTTTGCTTCTAATTGATTCCACTGGAGTATTGTCTCCCATAGAAACTTTAAAGCTCTTAGTTTCGTCTGGGGTCATGCCCATCAAATTTTCATCTAATTGTTCAAATTGACCGACAGTATACACCATGCCTTCTTGCGTAAGTTCCGAAACTACTTGACCTTCGCATTCTGCTTTAATATCTAAGGTAATTTTATCGCCTTGTTGAACAAAATCACCTTCGCCATAAGGTCTTGATTCTCCATGCTTGATTCGAAGATTTTGAATCATTTTAGCAGCAACATCGGAGGCGGGTTCCGAAGCTGGTTTAGGAATATTAAAGCCCTTATATTCTTTTAATTCAACTGAAGGCTTTTTCCAAACATTCATTTCGCAATAAAATCTACCTTGATCAAAGGATTGCGAAACAACCTGTGGATAAAACATTGTTTTAATTTTATGTTCAAAAAGCAAGTCATTGTAGGCTTCTGCAACTAGATCTTTAGCTGCTAAAGAATCAATGGTTGGTTTCATTGACAATTCAATTGCTTGAGTTGGGGCGGCTCCAGGACGAAAACCCTTTACTGGAACTTTTTCTTTTTTAATTCTATCAACCACTTTTGAACGTGCAGATTTAACTTTATCTACATCTGCAACATAATGCACGCTTAATTTGCAAAGATCTGTTTCTTGTACTTGAAGTGTCATAATTACTTACCTTTCAATTCATTCTTTAAACCAATTTACGGAACTATAATATAATACACTGTCTTTCTCGACAGGAGTAATTTTTTGTTGTTTTGGAGCGATATTTCCTAAGAATTTAGCTCCTTCCGGGCAGTATTCTAAATAATCGCAATAATCACACAATCGACTTGGATTAGGTTTAAAAGCTGCCTCTGCCCTTATTAAGGCAGCTTTATCTAAATAATAATCTTCTACTTCTTTGACATCTTTGAGAGTAAACTCCTTGGTAATTTCTTTAAAATTCATCTTTGCCATAATATAAGACGTTCTAACCTTTTGCAAAGAGGGATCGGTTAGAAACATTACATAGGCATAAGTTTTTAATTGAAAAAAATCATTTTTTAAATATGAATCGCTTTTTGAAGTTTTATAGTCTGCAACGTGTAAAACTTTATCAGAATCTAATTGAATTTTATCAATAAAACCATTAAGTAAAATAGTATTTTCAATATTGATATTGAACTCTTTTTCCGCAGCTAAAAAGTCTGGCAATTGATTATTCTTCTTTTTAGAAGCGGTATCTTTTAAATAAAGAAAGCAAAGATCCCAAATTTCTTTAATTTTTTCTTTTGATAATTTAGGTTCATACATTTCTTTTGCTTTAGAATAAGAATCTTTCATGATCAAGTTTAAAGGCTGATCGGGATTCTCTCTAAGTTGCAAATGAAAAAATTCTAAAACTGAATGTAAGAATTTTCCAAAAGAATGAAATTCCCATTCTTTTTTGGGAAGTTTATCAATGTATCCAAATTTAAATTTGGCTTTGCAATCTTCAAATGTTTTTAACTTACTAACGCTAAGATTTATAATTTGATTATTTCTCTCAGGCTTGCTATCGAGCAAAATACCCTTCATATAATACGGCTCCTAAAGAAAGGATACCACTTAAATACCAATCCAACTCCAGAAGTTCGGCTAACTGGAATGACGTTTGAATAATTGGTAGAAACAGTTGGTAAGAATTTTTCTTTTGAAATGATCCATCTTAAAGACAATGAATCGAAATAATAATAAGTTATTGTAGAGTCTTTTGGATTGAAGTGCTGTCTTAGTGCAGAACCAGTGCTTTGTAAAGTGCCTGGGTTATAATAATATTGCGCCCCATTGTTAGCAATTTCTGGATTAATTAAAGTAAAAGAGCTTCTATTAATCATAGAAATATCTTGATTATTAGTGTCTTCATAAGATTGAAAAATTACTTTAGCTTTAGGGTTAAAGAATTTATCATTAATTGATGATTCGTCCGGTATCGGGTCTGGATTTCTAATGGTGGAATATGAAACCGTACCAATGCCTCGACCAACATTTCCTTTTCCATCAGTTTCTGAATATATAAAGTCCAGCCGTGGAGCAGTTTGATCGATTGATCCTACTTGGTCTCCATTCGCATTGTATCCATCTAAAGTGTTTGGTATTGCGGCATCATCAATAATCAACCCAGCCGCAGGTCCAAAAGTAGGGCTGAGATCTTGGAGCATGTCTCCAAAAGGGGAATAATTAGTTCCCGTTCTATATTGGTTATAATTTGTAACAATAGATGAGCCTGGGTCTAATCCAGCAAAAGAAGAACCATATGTTTGAGAAAATATACTAGAATTTTCTACACCATTAGTAGCAAATATTTTTACAGTAACTCTGCTAAAATTAGTAGGAAGGTCAATTTGATTAATATAAATGTTAGAGTTTGTATCTGGAGTTGTGCTGTCTAAAGTATAAAAAATACTAGCAGGAATATTCGTCTCCACTGTTAGAGAAGAAGGGATTCCTGCAATCTTTTCTAAATCAGACTCCGTGACTATTAAACTGATTGCCATTACTTTGCCAATAAATTAAGAAACTTTTTTTTATTTATTTTTTTATTAGGATTAATTTTAAATCCCTGTCTATATACGGCATGACCTACTCTTCTTAGAATTTTTCCTAATATAAAATATTTTTCTTCTCCAGTAGTTCTATATAAAGAAAAAAAATCTTCAGAAGTTTCAATAAACTCATTTTCTAAGCTTGGTTGGTCTGAAATTCTTAAAAATGAATTCTTTTTTAAGAATTCAAATAGACCTTCTTCACCATTTTTGGCGAGAAGCTCCATACAATTTTTAAAAATCTCCTCTAGGTTTCGTTTTATAGCCATGTTTCGCATACAATTCTCGCATTGCAAGTCTCACAATTATATGCTATATCATTAGTTTAATTACAAGTCATTCAACCAATTGAGATTTAAACAATGAATTATAATATTCTTGTCCCCTAATCCAAGATTCTGTATGAATTTTAGGAGGTAAAGTCACATCTAGCCATATTTTTAAATTTTCTAACTTAATTGAACTATTAATATAATTAATTTTCTCAGAGATATCACGTAAATAATTCTCTATAGAATTTAATTCTAGTATTTTTAAATTATTTTTTTCTTTATGCGCGCAAATAAATCCGCCAATAAAAGCATCATTAGGAACTGCTGCAGTAATATCAAATTGCAAAACTGATTTTATGCCAGCATTAGAAAATATTATTGAGTTATTCTCTTTATGTCTATTTTTAAAACTATCTATTAAAACATTTAAGCTATCATTATTAATAATTAAATTTTTTAAATCAAACCAAGACAGAGAAGTTTCAGAGGCATGATTGGATATTTCCCAATTATTAGGTCTAATAACAAAATATTCTTCTGCGTTAAGAGATCTTAATCCAAGCAGTTCATTTTGAAATCTTAAATCATCACAAACAAAATTAACATTTAAATTATTCTTAATTGTATTAATTGTTTTTTCTACATGAAAATCGACATTATGCACTCTTAAAACATCAGTTCCAATAAATTGAAGGAGCTGACGAGAAGTTTCGAGGCATTTATTTTCTTTGCATAGATAGGTTAAATCTTCTTTAATATATTCTGATATTTTTTTATAAAAGTTTATATCAGTATAAATTTTAAATATTTTTAACTCTTTTAGGGATTGATCATAAAGATATTTTGAATCAATTAAAAAAATATCCGTTATCAGATCTTTTAAATAATCAGCAAAAGAAATTTTCTTAAAATCTTGATCTTCGATCAAAAACCTAGATAGAGTAGATTTTCCACTCCCTTTCCTTCCAGCTAAAGCTACTACCGTCATATAGATACTACCTCTGCAATTGATCCCAAAGAACCTTCGTTATTAACCAATATAGCATGATTAAATTTTTCTTTTAATTTATCTTTATGAGTAATTACTAAGACTTTGTAATTTTTTTCAAGCTCTTTAATAATTGACATAAAGGCAGACGAAGAAGCTTCATCTAATCTTTCATCAATCTCATCGAAGCATAATAATTTAAATTTTGGAACTCCATTTTCAATAGTGTCCTTTAGTCCCATTTTTAATGCCCACCTAATAACGAATTCTTGACCGCCAGAAAGCTCAGAAGAGTCTAATTCTAATGAATTTTCAAAAAATTTAATATCAAAAGTGTCTTCTTCTTTTCCTTTTTTATCTTTAGATATTAAAAATTGAACTTCTAGACCGGGTTTAATCTTATTGAGCCAAATATTAGCGTTAGTTTGAAAAGAATCCAATATATTATAAATAATTCTATTTGGGACGCCTGTGGGAGAAAATCCCTGCAAAACTACTTGGTAGTTAGAAAGAGACTCTTCCAAAATTTCTTTTTGAGATAAGAAAGAGTTATATTTTTCAATATTTTTATCGTTAACTTCTAACTTGTCAGTTAAAATTGCTAAATTATTTGTTCCTGTTAAAATTGTACTATCTAATTTTTCAATATTTTCTTTTGTATTTTTATATTTTATTTTTATTTCTTGAATTTTGCTTGTTAAATCTTTATCAGAAATTTCATTAATTTTTTCTAAAACTGTCTTATATTTTTCATTATTTAGATGAAGGGAATTTTCCAAAGATACTAATTCATCATCTAGTAACTTAATCAATTCTTCAATGGAAGATAGGCTCTGTAGATTAGAGGTTTCTTTTTCCTTGAGAATTTTTATTTTTTGCTCTAATTCAACAATTAATTTATTTCTTTCTTCCGTCTTTACAATTTTATTATTAATTTCTGATTTTTTATTTTGTATTTTATCTAGAGATAGATTATGTTTTTTATTATCTTCATTAATAGAAGATATTTCTTCAGAAGTTTTATGCTTATGAGACTCTTTATATTCTTCAGTAATGTTTTGAAAGCATTCTGGACAAACTTCTTCTTGGGGAAGCGGGCTTTTAAGCTTTGAAAGCTTAGAATTATTATTTAATATTTTAGCTTTTATCTCAGTTTCACTTTTAACAAGATCTTGTAATTCTTCTTTTAATTCTGATTTATTAAAAGAAGGCAAGTCTATAGCGTCTTTTAATTGGGACGTAAAAGACTCTACGGACTCTTTATGTGAGGATAAATCTTTGTTAATTTTACTTTTATCAATATTTTTTTTATTTTTATTTTCTTTTGTTAAATTAATTTTAGATTTTAAAAGCTCTATTTGTGATTCTAATTCTTTTGATTGTTTTAACAAAAACTCTGATGATTTATCCAAAGATGATTCTAATAAATTAATTTCTTGCTGAAGGTTGTTTAATAGCTCAATCTGAGAGTTTTTTTCAATATTTTTGCTGTCTAATATATTTTGAGTAATTTTAAGCTTCTCTGACAAAGATTCTTTTTGCTTTAGAGGGTCTTCTAAAGCATCTACCTTTGCACTAATTACACTAATTTCTCTATTTATTTCTGTAATATGCTCTTTTGTTTTTTGTTCTAGCTTAGAGTAGATAGATAACAATAATGCATTTTTGATAATTTCTAGTCTCTCTTTGGGATTTTTTGCAGATAGAAATCCATGCAAATGATCTTTTTGGCTAAATAAATAAATATTATGAAATGCACTATCATTTAGTGACAATAGCTTAGTTAGCTCATTATCAATATTTGTATTTGTGTTGCTGCTTTTTGAAATCCATTGATCGTTATCTTTTTGATAGAGTTCTAAAGTAGATGTTCCTTTAGCTCTAGAGCGAAATATTTTATATTGAATAGAATCAATTTCAAACTCAAATTCAACAATGCATTTCTTTTCTCCTCTTCGAACAATTCTATCAACAGTAGAGACATCATACGTTCCAAAAAGAGCGTATCTAATTGCTCTGAAAATGGTAGACTTGCCCGCAGCATTAGAGAGCGCCAAGTCCCCATTATGCTGTCCCAAAACAAGAGCAGAATCAAATTTTGAAAAATCAATTTCAGCCTCTCGATAGGTCATGAAATTTTTTATATTTAATTTTAATGGATTCATTTGCTTAAAACCTCATCAATAATATTTTCTGCAATATTTAATATTTTAGATTTTTTCAAATCGGTGATCTCTCTAGAATCCATCCAATCTTTAAAGGAGTCTTTTGGAGACATAGATGCATTTAAGTTGTTTCTTTTATCTGTGGAAACAACTGTTTTAGCACGAGACTCTGTTATTCCTGTTAAATTATGAATCGAATATTTTTCTAAAGATTGATTAATGGATTTAATATTTATTTTTTGTTTGGGATCTTCAAATTTTAACTCTAAATTCAAAATTGAATCATAAAAAGTTTTCTTGGACTCTTCATTATCGAGAACATTTAATAAATACTCAGTGGGGTCCACTGATTCTGGAATGATAACTTCCAGCTTTCTTAATGAGCGAGTTGGGACATCGATTTTTAATATCGAATTTTCTTTATTAGAGTCATATAAATAAATAATTTTTTCCTGATTAACCTCACCAAAATCAGAAATATCAAGCGACCCAACATGACCAACAAAGGGTTCTTGAATTAGAACCTGAGGTTTGTGAATGTGCCCCATAAAAGTTGCAGTAAATCTATCCGCAAACATGCTTGCAGGGCAGTGCAACTCATTATGCAAGTCATCAATCTCATCTCCTACATAAAGAGAGCCTTCCAAAGTTAAATGACCTACACATACATGCGGATCAATTTTATTTGAAGGTAAAAGATTTGTTAATACACTTAAGGCTTCTTGATTGCTTGGAGAATTCAAAGACTTTCTATCTCTAAATGGAACAAATGTAACAAATCCATCTTCAATCTCTCTAGTAGAAATCTCACTATATACTTTGCAATTTGCAAGTTCAACAATATTAATTAAATTTAAAATGCTATGATATTCTGAGCCGATTCTTTTAATATCATGATTTCCTAAAACAATATGAGTATTAATATTATGTTGCTCATATGATTTTAAATATGAAAAAAACAATTGAACCAACACGTTATCAACGTGATAATTTTCAAATACATCTCCAGTGAATACAATATTTTTAACATTATATTCAATTGCTTTAAACTTAATCCATTCTAATAATTTAAACTTATCTTCATTCCTAGAGTTTAATTTTCCAGGACCATAGTTCTTTCCAATCGAAGTACCCTTGTCTAGATGTACATCGCCTACAATTAGTAATTTCATATTATCTCCAAAGCAAGAGAGAGGCTAAATAAGACGGTTAAACAAAATAATTAATAAATATTAATCTTCAAATTCCTGAAATTTTCTCTTACAAAAATCCAGTCTCATTTTCATAGATTCTATATCCAAACCGTTATTTTTTAATACATTTTTTATGTATAATTCAAAAACAGGAGATACGTTTGAAGCATATTCAAAAGCTTCCTCAGAAAAATTATATTTTTGCAAAAAATCAAAATGAATTTTGGCAAATTCATCTAAGAATGGAAATATGGTCTCATAATAAGACTTCTGTGCCTCTTTGACAAGCTCGGTAACTTCTACCGTTCCCTTCTCTATCAAATCTTTGGCAATTTCAATAGTTTGCTTTTTTTGCAAACATGCCAAAAATTGGCAAACTCCACCTTTTCTAGAGCAGCCAAAACAATGAAATGTATTTGTTTGAGTATTAATGTAGAAGGATGGGCTAGAATCTCTATGATCTGGAAATGGACAGCAAGCTTTGTAAGCCCAATCGGATTTATGAGTAGGTTGAAGTATTATACTTTGTTGTTTGGCGATGCTTAATAAAGAGATTTTATTATTTACATAATTAATAAACTTATAATCTTCTTTACATGATTCTAAATATAATTTTAGATAGGAGACATCTTCGATTCCAGAGACATCAAAAGATTGTTCAGTATTTGAATAATCCCCTGATGAAACGCTGCCGCTTTCGGATCTGGATCTATCTGATAAGATTTGCATAATCGAAGATACTCTGAATATTGTAATTTTTCTTCAGATATAAAATTAATAATTTCTGATTTCGTAATGTTCATGCACTGACCGCTATTTCGATGCAGTTAAAGATTCTATCGAATCTTTGATTTGTTTATTAGAAAATTCTAGATCATTTAATCGATCTCTTATAATTAAGAGAGATTTAAAAAATAAAGTATCTAGAACTAATGAACCTGCGCCCTCATGCTCATTAGGGTCATTATTCACAGCGGTAGCCAAAAGAAAAAGGTCATTACAGATTTGTTTTTCAAAATCTTTTTGAATGATGCTCTTATTTAAGGTTAAAGTTTTATCATGAAGCAAAGATAAAAACTTTTGACCCAGCTCCAAAGCTTTTTTATTTCTGTCAGTTTTTTCAGAAATTGAATCTTTAACTTTTTGTTCAAATTCTTTTTTCTGATCGACTTTGGGTTGGAACCTGGACTTAGAATTATTAATTTTTAAACCAGAATTAGCAACGGCGGGCGCTGCGGAAGAATTATTTTCTGAATCAGATTCCGGATCGTCAAATGCATTTCTCATGTTATCCTCTTAAATAAAGACTTGCCTGAAGTTGAAGAAAAATTGCCCTCTTTTCTTTCATCTATTTTTTCTTTGGATTCTTCAATTTTAGAAGAAAGAAGATTTTCAATAAAATTGACTAAAGAAAAAGAGGCGTCTTCTTTGGAAGGAGAAGAAATAATAATATCTCTAATTTTGTAGTATAAAGAATTCTTTTCTTCTAAAGAAAATTTAACATTATCTAGTACATCGTAAAAGTCTTGATCGTTCATATGAAATAATATATATCAAACCGAAGCAAAATTAATTATTCATCATTAAAGAATTCGTCTTCATCCTCATCCTCATCCTCATCCGTCCATTCTTCTTCTAGAATTTCTTCCTCTTCTTCGTCCTGATCTCCTTCTTCTTCATTATCAAAATAAATTTCAATTCCAGAGTCTGAGTAATCGGGATCGATGAAGACATATTTTTTTATGTCTTCATTTAAATCATCTACCATCTGAGACAGTTCTTTAGCTTTATCGTGCAGGCATTCAGAGCAAATTAACGAATGATATGACTTAAGTGGAGAATCGCAAGCCATACAATAAGATTCTTTTACTACTAAATAGCCCTCTACATCTTCGTCAATTTCACAGTCTGATGAATCTGAAAAATTATCTTCATGAATTAGTATTTTTGACATTATAGCATTCTCCTTATTTTTTAATTAATTTTAAAATGTTTGACGATGAATCGCTAGTGGAACTTAATTCACTTTCATTCTTTTGACTTGATAATTTAATTATCAAACCACAGTTTTTATGATCTATTGCAAATTTTTGATAATTATTATATTTTCTCTCCACCCATACAGGGGATAATGGACTTTCAAATTTTTGTTTGAATCTAGATAGAAAATTCCTAACAGAATTATAATCGTACATTGGTTTATCAAATAATTTGCAATTATCTAAGTAATTCATAATTTCATTATAAGAAAAGTGCTTTTTATCAAAAGCAAAAATCTTGTTTTCTACCCCTGGGCAAAAAACAAAATCGTCATCTTTATAACCGTAACAGCCCATGACTATATGTATTTTATAATTCATATCCACGGGCTATTACGACTTAATAATTATTTAGCTAAAGTTTTTCGGCTAATTACTAACATGCCATTTTCAATGGTTTCAAAATCAAATGCATTAACACGGACTTCTCCACCAAATCCGTCTCTTTTTACATTTAATTTATCTTCAATAAATGCAACGGTAGCTCCTGGAGCCCTTAGACTAAGGTGAAGCTTGTCAGGAACAACATTAATACGAGCAACAAGTTCTTCAAGAGGCTTTGAAGATAGACCAAACATTTGGATTGGAGTCTTTCGAATCTGCTCCCAAAGAACATCTGCTTCTGACTGTGCTGATTTAGAACTTTCTACTTTTTCATTTTTACTTGACATAATTGACCTTTCTAAGTCTTTCTTTAATTAAACTTCTTAGCGGAGTTATTAAAACATCCCCTTCTACTATATCTTGGGAACCATTTATCTTAACAATCCAAGATGGTAGAAAACTAATTAGTTCGTCATATCCCGAGTTATCTTGATACGAAATTATTGAAAAATTACAATTAATAAATTCTTCTTTTAAAGAATTAAACTTATTTATTATATTTTTATTTGTAAAATTTTTACAAACTAAAATAATTTCATTATTTTTT
>Ga0078894_10001425_pt1 | contig 17723 bp, 14 predicted proteins | sample LauGreSu1BDMLBSD_2_FD_67506 | JGI IMG/M metagenome (GOLD analysis project Ga0078894, IMG submission 67506) | Freshwater lake microbial communities from Lake Michigan, USA - Su13.BD.MLB.SD (version 4) (version 4) | ecosystem: Environmental > Aquatic > Freshwater > Lake | place: Lake Michigan... | reverse complement strand
AAGACCATTGCTATTGCCACGCCTCCTATCCCATCGATCAATGCCATTCAAAAAGAATTGGAATCCTTTATTGGCTCGATCCGGAACCAGACCCGACCGGTCGTTTCAGAAATGGATGGATTACTGGCCATGGAGGTAGCTCATCAAATACTCGAAAAGATAGCCCAGAACGCAGTAGGACATTGATAGGATGGAAGCCTACTCGCACGAACGTTGCGCCAGATATTGCTCAGCGATCAAAAGGTCTACGGGCCGGGTTATTTTAATGTTGGTCTCCTCTCCCTCTATGACGACCACTGTCTTTCCCGCTTGCTCCAACACGGTAGCTTCATCCGTGAACTGCACCTGATAGGGCCGATCAAAGGCATCGTGTAGCCAATCAGCAAAAAAAGTCTGTGGCGTTTGCACCAGCAGCACCTGGTCTCTATCCAGCACGGTGGTGGTAGCCGTCCTATTATCCCCTGTCGTTCGAAGTCGAATACTGTCTTTTGCAGCTATGGCAGGAACCACCGCTCCCGACAACGAAGCCTGGTCGAAACAACGGCGTATCAGAGAAGGAGTTACCAGGCAACGAACCCCATCGTGTACAAATACAATACCCTCCCGCTCGGTAAGGGACAGTCCCTTTTTAACGGAATCAAAACGAGTGGCTCCCCCTACCGTCAATAAAATATTTTTTTCGGCAAAATGAGTACGAATGAGCTGCTCTCCCATTGACATAAAATCGTCGGGCAGTACTAATACAATTTGAATATCGTCGTAAGCAGCTACAAAGGCCTCGATGGTATAAAGTAATAATGGCCTATCGGCTAATAACAAAAATTGCTTGGGAAGGGCCTTTCCCATGCGTAAACCACTCCCCCCCGCTACGATAATGGCCCATTTTTTCATAGGTCAAATATACAACATGCAATCAGTGGGCTCTCAACGAAGAAGCTCCAATAAATGATCGAGTCTGGCCACTATGGTCTTGGGCTCAATTTGACGCATACAAGCATGATCTCCACGATAACAGCGCTTATTGCCAAAGACCGAGCATGGACGACAGGCCAGATCGACCTGAACGGCCAGTTCGATGGGCTGCCGCCAACCCATAAAGCCCGCAAAGGGATGCGTAGGACCCCAAATACTCAACACAGGAATACCGCTCAGAGATGCTAAATGCATATTGGCCGAATCCATGCTGATCATAGCATCCAGCTTACTGATCTGCACTAATTCCTCGCGAAGCGAAAAACGGCCTGCCATGGACATCACGCCTGGAAATTCTTTTTCCCATTGTTGCAGCAACCCGGTTTCGGAGGCTCCCCCTCCAAACAATTGTATGGAGAGATCCCCTCGGCTAGCGAGTAGAGCGATTAGCTCTTTCATCAAAGAAAGCGGATATGCTTTTTCAGGATGCTTGGCAAAGGGAGCCACCCCAATGCGAAATAGCTCGCTCCTATGCGTTTTACGAGTAAAAATGGAAGGGGCTGAAAAGGGCAACCCCTGAATAGGAAAGTTTAATGAGGCAAATACGCTAGCCATACGATCAAAACTACTAGGCAGCGCCAAGCGCTTTTTATGATAGCGTCTTGTCAACTTTCTTTTTTGACCCCTCCCTTTTTGCAGGTGAGCAATAGGCAGACCCGTGCCAGTCCAAAGTGAAGAAAGCAACACACTACGTAAGACGGAATGCAGATCGGCCACTCCTCTGTAAGGACCCATTTTTTTCAAGTCAGTAAAAAGGCGGTAGATACCAAGAAGCCCGCGGTGCCGGCCCTGTAAGTCGACCCCAAAAAAGCGTACACGCTCTATACCCTCAAACAAAGGCGCATAAGATTGATTGGAGACCATACAAACCTGTAATGTAGGGTATTCACTAACCAAGGTACGAAGCACCGGAACGGTCATGGCTACATCTCCGAGCGCTGAGAAACGGATCACTAACAGAGGGGCATCGGTATTCAATCAATTACTCTTTTGCTGATAAAGTACAGGATTCAACGATGCATCGTTATACATCTTCATCTGCTTGTAGACCCGCATATACTTTTTCCCTGCGGCAATATCACTAAGTAACTCGTCAATGGCTTGCATCAGGTCTTGTTGCTGTGCCAGCAGAATGCGACATTTTTCTAGACAAGCCTCACGATGCTGCGCACTGGCTTCTTTGCGTGCTGCTTCTACGCGCATATGATAAACCTTAAGAGCCGAAATACTAAGGCGATCAATGGCCCAGGCCGGACTCTCAGTATTGAAGGTGGCGTTGGAAAGAGGCTGCACCTCCTTAAAAAAATTCAACAGCCAACTATCTATAAACTCTACCATATCGGTACGATGCTGGTTCGATGCATCGATCTTCCGCTTAAGGGTTAAGCCAGCGCCCGCCTCGATCTGTGGATCTCGCACCAAGTCTTCCAAATGCCATTGAACTGTATCGATCCAACATTTATGATAAAGCAATGCCTCTAGGGAGCCAGCCTCAAATGGTTGCACAAAAGACGCATCCACCTTATCAAAAAGGTGATAATCACTTATGCATCGATCGAAAATAGTATGACAAAGAGAAGCGTTCATCTAAGAAAAAAGAGGGGCTTATTTCTTATACTTTTCGTTGAGCCCCTTGATCAGATCGGCCGTAATATCGTACGCCTTGTCCTTGTAATAGAAAAGTCCGGGCTCATAAGAAATGATATACGAGAATTGACCACTCTGATTATACTCCGCCAAAAATGTTTCTATCTTGGTCTTGATCTCGTTTTGACGACGCATCACAAAATCGCCATACTCGGCATCGAGGGCCTGTTTGCGACCTTTGATCTGGTCATCGAGATTCTTTAGGTCCCGTCCGGCCGCCTCACTCTGTGCCTGGTTCATTACCCCTGTGTTGGCCTGCTCTTGGTAATAATTATACTTCTGCTGCATATTCCTTGCCATCCTGTCCATCTCTACGCTTATTGAATCTTCTTTCTTGAGCATCTCTGCCTTTAACTCTTTTACCAACTCAAAATTGGCCGCCACCGAATCCATCTCAAAATAGGCCATCCGAAAGGGTCCTGAAGGTAATGATGAGGCCGATTTGCGTCCGGCCAATGAACCCACTCCACCACTAAACTGTAGATACAACAAAACAACACAGACCAAGCTGAGCAATACATTCCAAATTAGCATTCCCTTTTTTTGCATACTCTTTTATATTAAAATGATTTGATACAATAGAACAAATATAGCATTTACCCCGCTTTACATAGGCTTTAGATCGGCTTTACAGCCCGTTAGGGACATAAAATAAGGCCGCTGTAGGGGCGGCCTTATGAATTTGATTATACAGCTGCTAAGCGCTAAGAAGAAAGGATTATTCCTCCTCGTCGAAGGCCATGGCCTCGCGCGTGGTTTGTAATAATTCGTACTCTTCTTTGCTGCCCACGTTGATCTTTTCGAACTCGCGCAGACCCGTACCCGCCGGAATGGGATGTCCGGTAATGACGTTCTCCTTGAGGCCGAGCATATCGTCGGTCTTTCCATTGATGGCTGCGGAAGACAGCACCTTCGTCGTTTCCTGGAAGGAAGCCGCCGAGATCCAGCTTTGCACACCCAAGGAAGCCTTCGTAATACCTAACAAAGTCGGTGAAGAAGTAGCGGGCTTTGCATCGCGGTATTCAACCGGTTTCTTATCGCTACGACGAAGGATGGAATTCTCTTCTCTTACTTCGCGAAGCGTTACGATCTGTCCGGCACGCAACTTGGTGCTATCGCCGATCTCCGTTACTACTTTCTTATCAAAGACATAATCGTTCTCTTCAACGAACTCGAACTTATCGACCAGGTCATCTTCGAGGAAGCGGGTATCACCCGGATCGACGATATTGACCTTGCGCATCATCTGACGTACGATCACTTCGATATGCTTGTCATTGATACGCACGCCTTGTAAACGATATACTTCTTGGATCTCATTGACCACATACTCTTGTACGGCAAAAGGACCTTTGATCGATAAGATATCGAACGGTGCAATTTGACCATCGCTGAGTGGTGTACCGGCCTTTACAAAGTCTCCGTCTTGCGCCAGGATCTGACGAGTCAACGGAACCAGGTATTTCTTTTGGACACCGTCTTTGGCTTCGATGGTGATCTCACGGTTACCCCGCTTGACAGCACCCATGATAACGACGCCATCGATCTCGGAAACAACGGCAGGATTACCGGGGTTTCTGGCTTCGAATAACTCGGTCACACGAGGAAGACCACCGGTAATATCGCGAAGCTTTCCAAGGATACGAGGAATCTTTACAATTACCTGTCCGGCCTTAACCTCATCGCCTTCTTCAATAATGATATGGCTTCCGGTAGGCAGGTTGTATGATTTTTTCTCTTTACCCTCGACCAACAATGAAGGGATCTTTGTTTTATCGCGGGTTTCAATAACTACTTTTTCGCGGTGTCCGGTTTGCTCATCGGCTTCCTCACGGTAGGTGACACCATCGATCACATTTTCGAAACGGATGGTACCATTTACCTCAGCCATGATAACGTTGTTGAATGGATCCCATGTGCAGATCACATCCCCTTTCGCTACTTTTTGACCGTCCTTTACATTGAGGGTAGAACCATATGGGATATTATTGGTGATCAACAGACGATCGTTCTTAGCGTCGATGATCCTGACCTCACCGGTACGACCGATAACGACATTCGACTTGACACCTTCGTTACTAGCGATGGCTACTGTACGCAGTCCATCGAACTGGATGGTACCATCGAACTTGGCCAATAGTGTAGACTCAACCGATGCCGAACCGGCAACCCCGCCCACGTGGAAGGTACGCAAGGTCAGCTGAGTACCGGGCTCTCCAATGGATTGAGCGGCGATAATACCTACTGCATCTCCTTTTTGAGCAATGGCACCCGACGCCAGATTCTTTCCATAGCACTTTACGCAAACACCACGCTTGCTCTCGCATGTTAGCACGGAGCGGATCTCTACGGTTTCAACGCCGGCTTCTTCGATCTTCTTGGCCAACGACTCGGTGATCTCGGATCCGGCCGCCACCAATAATTTATCGGATACGGGATCGTATACATCATGTAAAGACGTGCGTCCTTCGATACGATCGCTCAATGGTTCAATAATGTCCTCATTATCCTTTAATGCCGTGGTGGCAATACCACGCAGGGTTCCACAATCTTCTTCGGTAATCACTACATCTTGGGCCACGTCGACCAGACGACGGGTCAAATAACCGGCATCGGCCGTTTTAAGCGCCGTATCGGCAAGACCTTTACGAGCACCGTGGGTTGAGATAAAATAATCCAATACGTTCAGACCGCCTTTGAAGTTGGACAAGATTGGATTTTCAATGATCTCACTACCGGTTGAACCGGACTTACGAGGCTTAGCCATCAATCCTCTAATACCGGCCAGCTGCTTGATCTGCTGCTTGGAACCACGGGCACCGGAGTCGAGCATCATGTAAACGGAGTTAAAACCTTGTTTATCGTTGCTCAGCTCCTTAATGAGGGTTTCGGTAATGCGCGTATCTACACGGCTCCAAATGTCAACGATCTGGTTATAGCGCTCGTTGTTGGTAATAAGACCCATGTTATAGCTTTCCCATACCTCATCTACTTCACCCTTGGCATTTTCCAGTAATTCTTCTTTGATATCCGGAATGATCAGGTCGTTGATATTAAAGGACAATCCACCACGGAAGGCTGTGCGGAAACCAAGTTGCTTGATGTCATCAAGGAACTTAGCCGTCTTGGGCACATTGGTAATATTGATGATATCGCCAATGATCTCACGCAAATTCTTTTTAGTGAGCAGGGCATTGACAAAGCCAACCTCGGCGGGAACATGCTGATTAAAGAGCACCCTTCCTACGGTCGTTTCAATAAGTTTGTTCTCGAGTTGACCATTTTCGTTTCTGACCGGTGTCTTAACACGGATCCAGGCGTGCAGATCAATTTTACCCTCGTTATATGCAATAATGACTTCTTCGCTTGAATAGAAGGCCTTGCCCTCTCCCCTTACTTTCTCTTTATCGGTAGTGCGCTTACCCTTAGTGATATAGTACAGACCTAACACCATGTCCTGAGAAGGAAGCGTAATAGGCGTTCCGTTTTGTGGGTTCAAGATGTTATGAGAGGCCAGCATCAACATCTGAGCCTCCAGAATAGCAGCATGACTTAGAGGAACGTGAACCGCCATTTGGTCTCCGTCGAAGTCGGCGTTAAAGGCCGTGGTAACGAGCGGATGTAGCTGAATAGCCTTGCCCTCGATCAATTTGGGCTGAAAGGCTTGTATAGATAAGCGGTGCAGTGTGGGGGCACGGTTCAGCAGAACCGGATGACCTTTTAAAATATTTTCCAGAATATCCCATACCACGGCTTCTTTCTTGTCTACCAGTTTACGAGCAGACTTGACCGTTTTAACGATACCTCTTTCAATGAGTTTACGGATAATAAAGGGCTTGAACAGCTCGGCTGCCATATCCTTGGGCAAACCGCACTCGTGTAATTTAAGCTCGGGTCCAACAACAATAACGGAACGACCAGAATAGTCGACACGCTTACCCAACAGGTTTTGACGGAAACGTCCTTGCTTTCCTTTCAATACGTCGCTTAGTGACTTAAGTGCACGCCCCCCTTCTGCTTTTACCGCATTTGATTTACGGCTATTATCGAAGAGTGAGTCAACGGCCTCTTGCAGCATACGCTTCTCATTACGCAAGATCACCTCAGGGGCTTTGATCTCAAGCAATCGCTTAAGACGATTGTTGCGGATAATTACCCTGCGGTATAGATCGTTCAGATCAGAAGAAGCAAAACGACCTCCATCCAAAGGCACCAATGGGCGAAGCTCCGGTGGAATGACAGGGATGTATTGCATCACCATCCATTCAGGACGGTTAGTAATCCGTTGATTGGCATCGCGGAAAGCCTCAACCACACTAAGACGCTTTAAGGCATCTGCCTTACGCTGCTGTGAGGTTTCGGTAGCGGCTGCATTGCGCAGATCGAAAGAAAGCTGATCAAGATCGATCCGAGCCAACATATCATGTACAGCCTCGGCACCCATCTTGGCAATGAATTTCTGCGGATCGTCGTCGGGCAAATATTGATTTTCCTTAGGAATGGCATCCAGAATATCGAGATACTCCTCCTCTGTCAGCAGATCGCCAGGCTTCTGCCCTTTCTCCTCGCGTATTCCAGCTTGGATAACTACGAAACGCTCATAATAAACGATCGATTCGAGTTTCTTGGAACTGGTACCAAGCAGATAACCGATCTTATTGGGCAATGATTTAAAGTACCAGATATGTACAACGGGCACCACCAACTTGATATGTCCCATGCGCTCGCGACGCACTTTCTTTTCGGTAACCTCTACCCCGCAGCGGTCACAGACGATACCCTTGTAACGAATACGCTTGTATTTACCGCAGGCACACTCATAATCCTTAACAGGACCAAAGATCCGCTCGCAGAACAAACCGTCACGTTCGGGCTTATACGTACGATAATTGATGGTCTCGGGTTTAAGGACTTCACCCTCACTTCTCCCTTTGATATTATCAGGAGAGGCCAATCCGATGGTGATCTTCGAAAAAGGCGACTTGGGACGATTCTCTTTTTTTATTGCCATGGTCGTAACAACTATTTGAGTGAATGTTTTTGTTTACTGTCGAATTGCTTATTACTCGAATTTGAGATCTAATCCGAGACCTCTTAATTCGTGCAACAATACATTGAACGATTCGGGAATACCGGCTCTAGGCACATTCTCCCCTTTGACCAACGACTCATAGGTCTTGGCTCGTCCAACGATATCGTCACTCTTGATGGTAAGCAACTCTTGCAAAATATTCGAAGCACCATAGGCCTCGAGCGCCCACACTTCCATTTCTCCAAAACGCTGACCCCCGAACTGCGCCTTACCACCCAAGGGTTGTTGGGTAATGAGACTGTAAGGTCCGATCGAGCGGGCATGCATCTTATCGTCTACCATGTGATGCAACTTGATCATGTAAATGATACCCACCGTAGCTTTTTGGTGGAAACGCTCTCCGGTCTCTCCATCGTAGAGATAAGTATGTCCGTACATGGGAATACCGGCCTGATCGCAATAGGTAGCGATCTCGTCGACAGAGGCACCGTCGAAGATGGGGGTAGAGAATTTCAAGCCGAGCTTCTCCCCTGTCCAACCTAAGATGGTCTCATAGATCTGTCCCAGATTCATACGACTGGGAACCCCCAATGGGTTCAACACCACATCGACAGGGGTACCGTCCTCGAGGAAGGGCATATCTTCTTGTCTCACGATCTTGGCAACGATCCCTTTATTTCCGTGACGACCAGCCATCTTATCACCCACCTTCAGCTTACGCTTAACGGCGAGATAAACTTTAGCCAGTTTTTGTACGCCGGCAGGAAGCTCATCACCGATACTGATATTGAACTTCTCTCTCTTGTATCGACCCAGCTCTTCGTTGAATTTAATGCTGTAATTGTGCAGCAAGGTGTTGATCTTGTCATCTGTCTTCTTATCACCTGTCCAACCCAGCGGGTTCACATTGGCATAATCCAATCCACGCAGACTCTTGTCGGCGAACTTGGCACCCTTACCAATTTGCACTTCCCCGAAGTTGTTGCTCACACCAGCTGAAACATGATCTTTCAAAAGTGCTGTTAGCTTCTCGATCAACACGTTCTTAAGATCGATCTCGTTCTTTTCGTGGAGCTTCTCGAGTTTTTCAAGAGAAGCCTTCTCACGCACTTTGGCATTCTTGTCTTTTTTGGCGCGCTGGAAAAGTTTCTTTCCAATAACGACACCCTCTACCCCATTAGGCGCTTTCAAGGAAGCATCCTTGGCATCACCGGCTTTTTCGCCGAAGATGGCACGCAACAGTTTTTCTTCAGGGGTAGGATCACTTTCTCCCTTCGGCGTAATCTTACCGATCAAGATATCCCCTTCTTTCACTTGAGCACCGATGCGAATGATTCCATTTTCATCTAGGTCCTTAGTGGCCTCTTCAGAAACGTTGGGAATATCCGGAGTCAGTTCCTCTTCTCCCAGTTTGGTATCGCGCACTTCCAATTCGTACTCAGAGATATGGACCGAGGTAAAGAGATCTTCCTTAACGACGCGCTCACTGATAACAATGGCATCCTCGAAGTTGTATCCCTTCCAAGGCATAAAAGCCACCTTGAGATTTTTTCCAAGCGCCAGTTCTCCATGCTGTGTCGCGTATCCCTCTGTTAAGAAATCACCTGTTCTTACCTTTTGTCCTTTCTTAACGGCAGGGCGTAGATTGATGCAAGTCTCTTGGTTGGTCTTAATGAATTTAGTGAGTCGGTATACACGGAGGTCATCTTCGAAACTCACGAGTTTCTCATTGGCATCGCGCTCGTAACGAACATGAATTTCATTAGCATCCACAAATTCAACAACTCCATTTCCCTCGGCATGTATTTGGATACGGGCATCACGGGCAGCCTTCGCTTCGAAGCCCGTTCCCACAATGGGAACATCGGGGCGCAGCAGCGGAACGGCCTGACGTTGCATGTTCGATCCCATCAAGGCGCGGTTAGCATCGTCATGTTCCAAGAATGGGATCAGTGAAGCACTGAGTCCCACAATTTGATTGGGCGCTACGTCCATGAATTCCACATCTCCCTTATCTAGGATCGGGAAATCACCGGTCTCGCGACTAACGACTTTATCTTCTTTTACATTACCCTTTTCATCGAGCTTGGTGTTAGCCTGTGCGATCTTGGCATTATCTTCTTCTTCCGCACTCAGGAATACCAACTCCTTCATATTCACCTTGCCTTCGGCTACCCGACGATAGGGCGTTTCAATAAAGCCCATATCATTGATCTTGGCATGTACGCAGAGTGTAGAGATCAGTCCGATATTGGGTCCTTCTGGGGTCTCGATAGTACAGAGACGACCATAGTGAGAATAGTGAACGTCGCGGACTTCGAAACCAGCTCTTTCGCGACTCAGACCGCCGGGGCCCAGGGCCGAGATACGACGTTTGTGCGTAATCTCAGAAAGCGGATTGGTCTGGTCAAGGAATTGAGAGAGCTGAGACGTTCCGAAAAATGAATTGATAACAGAAGAGAGCGTACGGGCATTGATCAGGTCAACAGGCGTAAAGACCTCGTTATCGCGAACGTTCATACGCTCTCTGATAGTACGAGCCATACGAGCCAACCCCACTCCGAACTGGGCATATAGTTGTTCGCCCACGGTACGCACACGACGGTTGCTCAGGTGATCGATATCATCGATCTCTGCCTTACCGTTGGTAAGACGTACCAGATATTTGATGATGAGAATAATATCATCCTTGGTCAACGTCTTTTTCTCGAGTGGCAGGTTAACATTGAGCTTACGGTTGATCTTGTAGCGACCTACCTCACCCAAATCATAACGCTTATCACTGAAAAATAATTTATCGATTATACCACGAGCCGTCTCATTGTCGGGTGCATCTGCACCGCGCAATTGACGATAGATGAACTGCACAGCCTCGAGCTCGCTATTAGAAGTATCCTTGTTAAGCGTGTTGTAGATGATAGCATAATCACCTCCCACATCTTCGCGCTGTATGAACACACTGGCCACCTCTAGTGAAGAGATCGTTTCTATGGCGGCTTCATCAAGCAGGGTATCGCGCTCCATGACGATCTCGTTACGCTCAATAGAGACCACCTCTCCGGTATCCTCATCCACAAAATCCTCTACCCAGGTACGAAGTACACGGGCCGCCAAGCGCTTGCCAACATACTTAGAAAGTGTTTTCTTATCGGTCTTTACTTCATCGGCCATACCGAAGAGCTCCAGGATATCCTTATCGGTCTCGTACCCAATGGATCGAAGCAAAGTGGTTACAGGGAATTTTTTCTTTCTGTCGATGTACGCATACATGACGTTGTTAATATCGGTAGCAAATTCCATCCAGGCTCCCTTGAAGGGGATTACACGGGCAGAATAGATCTTAGTACCGTTGGGGTGCACCGATTGGCCAAAGAAAACGCCAGGAGAACGATGCAACTGTGAAACGACTACACGCTCGGCTCCATTGATCACGAAGGTGCCTCGTGGAGTCATGTAAGGAATATTACCCAAGAAAACGTCTTGTACGATTGTTTGGAAGTCTACGTGCTCCTCATCGTTACAGCTAAGACGCAATTTTGCTTTTAGCGGAACAGCATAGGTAAGACCGCGCTCCATACATTCCTCAATGGTGTAGCGGGGCGGATCAATGAAATAATCCAAGAATTCCAATACGAAAATATTTCGCGTATCGGTAATAGGAAAGTTGTCCTTGAACACGCGAAACAACCCCTCGATATTACGTTTATCGGGAGTGGTCTCGAGCTGGAAGAATTCTTTGAACGACTGAATCTGGACTTCGAGTAAATCTGGTGTTTCTGCAAGGTGCTTGATCTTTCCAAAATCAATCCTTGCGTTCGTTTTTGCTGCAGACATAGCGTAAACCGGTTTTTTCAACGTTCAGGACATACCTTTCACGTGGTGCCTTCCGAGTTAAAAAAAACAGAAGTCACTGTAAATAAATTACTTACACATGGTCAGGAATGTCGAAAATATATTTGGCCAAAATAAAGGAGGGCAAAGGTAAACAATTCAAAATCACCCACAAAATTTGCACCCACAAAAATCCTACCAATTTTTGGGCCAAAGCCTTGAAGGCCCCTAAAGGAGGGTGTTATACTTACCTGGATGAGACCCCACCCTACCTACGGTAAAAATCGACCTGGCCCCCTGCTAAGCAGCCAAAAGGACCGTTTAGGGGCCCTCCTCTTGGGTCTGCTCTTACTTCTGTACTTACTAGTAAGCTTACCACAAAAAAGCAGCTCTCCACCCTTGGTCAGCACTGACTCGCTTGGAACAGACACACTCATAGAAAAATCAAAATCAACTACTTACAATAATATAGGGCCAATATCAAGCTACAAAAAAACCTACTATAAAGCCTCAAGCAGATCACAAGACCCTGCATCAAAAAAAATTATTTTTCCAGGTCAAAAACCCGATTTCGTACCGTTCAGGCGGCAAGCCCGGTCATACAACCCCACCTTTTTAAACAGTGCCGATTCGGCCGATTTGGAAAAACTTCCTGGAATTGGTCCGGTACTCGCCTCGCGGATCATCCGGTACAGAGATAGGCTTGGCGGGTTTTATGAAAAGGCACAACTGAGAGAGGTATACGGCATTAGTGATTCACTTTTTTCATTACTCCAACCCCTATTGCAGCTAACCAGCTCCAATGCCCTGATCAGGACGATCGATATAAACCATATCTCTTTCGATTCGCTGCGACAGCATCCGTATTTGCGCTGGGAGAAAGCCAGAGCGATCATACGATACCGCGAGGCAAATGGTCCATTCCGATCTGAAAAAGACCTAAGAAATATCTGGACCCTGGACTCTCTTACGCTTGCCAAAATACTTCCTTACATCCTTTTCGACAGCACAGTGAAACGGGAACCATAACGCCAAGAGAAAATGGACGCTAAAAGAAATGATCCCTTGCCCGACCGCGATAACGAAATAAAAAAGACCCTCCATTTGGAAGGTCTTTTTTTATAGTGAGAATCGAAAACGCTTACGCGATCTCAACTTCTGCACCAGCTTCTTTCAGCTTAGCTGCAATGTCTTCAGCTTCTGCTTTAGAAACATTTTCTTTAACGGTCTTGGGAGCACCATCCACCATGTCTTTGGCTTCTTTCAGCCCCAGACCAGTCAGGTCTTTAACCACTTTAACTACGTTGAGCTTAGAAGCTCCACCGCTCTTCAAAATGACATTGAAGGCAGTTTTCTCTTCGGCAGCAGCAGCGCCACCACCGTCTCCACCGGCTACCACTACGGCAGCAGCTGCGGGTTCAATTCCGTACTCGTTCTTGAGCACATCAGCGAGCTCTTGAACTTCTTTTACTGTTAAGCCTACCAGGCTCTCAGCAAGTGCTTTTACATCAGCCATTTGATTTAAATTTTTACCGTTTTCACTGCATTGAAGCTCCAACGGCGGTTTAAAAAAATTTGCCTTTATTCTGTCCTTTCGGAACACCCTCAGGCCTGGGTTTTTATTTTGATTGGCCAACCTATGGTGACCAACTAAAATCGTTCGTAAACTACTGTCTTTCGAAAAACAGCGTCAAATTGATCATTACTCAGCAGCGGGCGTGGCTTGCTTTTCGTGATGATGCAATAAGGCCGCCAGCACACGCTTGGCAGGAGATTGCAACAATCCGATCACCTCGCCGATCAACTCGTTCTTGGTCTTGATCTGGGTGAGCGCCTTCAATTGATTATCGCCACTGTAAACATCTCCGTTGATAAAGGCAGCCTTTAATACGGGTTTCTCACCGTTGCTTTCCTTACGAAAAGAACTGATGATCAGTGCAGGCTCTTTGGGGTTCTCTGAGAACAGTAACGCCGTTACCTTATGCAACGAATCGTACATGCCCGCATATTTTGCACTGTCCAGTGATTCGAGCGCCTTTTTGATAAGCGTATTTTTGGCCACCTTCATCTCTACCTGCTTATTAAAACAAGCACGACGAAGTTTACCTACCTGCTCCACCGTGAGCGACTCCGTGTCAGTTACATAGAAGTTGTTATACTGAGCGAACTTGCCTTTCAGCAACTCTATCACTTCGTTTTTTTGCTCTTTAGTCATTGTATTAGCGTTTTGACTTTTTTAATTGGATTTTCCGATACCGGGCTTAGTTGACAAAGGCCTTGGTATCGATTGCGATGCCCGGACTCATTGTCGAGGCCATACTGATCCCTTTCAGGTAGGTACCTTTAGAGGAAGAGGGTTTGGCCTTGATAATAGCGTTCAGCAACTCCTGGCTATTCTCTGCGATCTTCTCCGGAGCAAAACTGACACGACCGATAGAGGCGTGAACGATACCTACCTTATCAACCTTGAAGGCGATCTTTCCACCCTTAACATCGTTGATAGCTGCGGCAACATCGTTAGTTACCGTTCCGGTCTTCGGATTAGGCATCAGGTTACGAGGTCCAAGCACTTTACCGAGTTTACCGATCTTAGGCATTACACTGGGAGTAGCGATGATCACATCAACATCGACCCAACCGCCTTCGATCTTGGTAACGAACTCTTCCAATCCAACATAATCGGCACCCGCATTCTTTGCATCGGCCTCTTTGTCGGGCGTACAGAGTACTAATACTTTTTTGGTCTTACCGGTTCCGTGAGGAAGGGTAACAGTTCCACGAATCGCTTGATCGGCCTTCTTAGGGTCGACACCCAAACGGATATGCAGATCTACAGAAGCATCGAATTTGCAGGTCGTAATTTGTTTGACCAAACTTGATGCTTCCTTCAGCGAATATGATTTGTTGGCGTCAACCTTGGTGTCAGCCACTTTTCTTTTTTTACTGATAAATGCCATGATTCAATTTTTTGTAGTGAACATTAATTTTCCCAAGGAGCTTTACCCTCTACGTTCAGCCCCATACTGCGGGCCGTACCCGCTACCATTTTCATGGCACTTTCTACGGTAAAGCAGTTCAGGTCTGGCATCTTATCTTCGGCAATGGCCTTGATCTGTGTCCAGTTGACCTTTCCTACTTTAGAACGGTTACTCTCTTTGGAACCTTTCTGAATCTTGGCAGCCTCCAATAGCTGTATGGCTGCAGGAGGTGTTTTGATAATGAAGTCAAAACTCTTGTCAGTGTAAACGGTAATGAGTACGGGAAGAACTTTCCCTTGTTTGTCCTGCGTTCTAGCATTGAATTGCTTGCAGAACTCCATAATGTTGATCCCTTTGGAACCTAAGGCAGGTCCGATGGGAGGTGCTGGGTTGGCCTGGCCACCCTTGCACTGCAGCTTAACGAAGCCGGATACTTCTTTTGCCATGTCTTTAGATTTATTGGTTCAAGCGTAATGCCTATGGCATTACTCCCAAATTCCTCGTAAAAAAGAACTAATTGGGGCAGCAAAGCTAACGGATAATATTCGATCGACAAAGCATTTTAGAGGCTTTTTTAAAGGCCCCTATTAGGCTGATTGTCAGCGCCTACTGGGGAAAGCAAAAACCTCTGTCGGAAACAGAGGTTTTTTTATTAGTTAAGGAAAACGAACAGAACAGATGCAACACCCTAACTGAGCTTCTCCACTTGCATATAGCTAAGCTCCACGGGAGTGGCACGCCCAAAGATCTTGACCGTTACCTTTAGCTTCTTTTTCTCTTCGTTGACCTCTTCGATAATTCCATTGAAATCGTTGAAAGGCCCCTCGATGATCTTGATGGTCTCCCCGACAATGTATGGCTCTACCATACTCATACCGCCGGCCTCACTCATCTCGTCCATCTTGCCCAGCATCTTATTTACTTCGGCCTTACGAAGAGCAATAGGATTTTCCTTTCCCAAAAAATGGATCACGTTGGTTGTATTCTTAATGATGTCGCGAAGATCATCGCTGAGCTTACCTTCCAGTATCTCGATCATTACATAGCCAGGGTAATAGTTACGCTCGCGCATCACCTTTTTACCGCTGGCGACTTTATATACCTTTTCGACAGGAAGAAAGACCTGCTTGACGATCTCGCTCCAGCCACCCCGAGAGATCTCTTTGTCGAGATACTCTTTTACTTTCTTTTCCTTGCCGCTGATGACACGTAATACATACCACTTGGTATCGGCTTGCGGACTAAGATTTTCGGTTGTCTTACTAACTGCTTCCATCAGAATAGTTGTTTGTAGATGAAATCAAGTCCATTACTGAATGCAAGGTCCATGATCAACACGATAAAAGTGATAACCAGTGTAGCAACAATCACAATCGTAGTAGATTGCTGAAGCTGCAGCCAGCTTGGCCAGGTGACCTTCTCGGTCAACTCTTGGTAGCTTTCCTTTAAGTAAGTAGTGATCTTATTCATACTCCTGTTTTGTGCACGGGCAGAGAGACTCGAACTCCCATCAACGGTTTTGGAGACCGCTATTCTGCCATTGAACTATGCCCGTAAGTATCAAAAGTCACCGGCTGTTCGGATTTCTCCTGGCAACCAATGACTTTTGAGATTACAAATATAAGCGATTACTTCAGGATTTCAGTCACCTGTCCGGCACCTACGGTGCGACCGCCTTCGCGGATAGCGAACTTGAGACCTTTTTCCATGGCAATAGGCTGTATCAACTTAACGGTCAGCGCGGTATTATCACCAGGCATAACCATCTCAGTACCGGCTGCCAATTCTACCTCTCCGGTTACGTCAGTAGTACGGAAATAGAATTGAGGACGATATTTATTGAAGAATGGAGTGTGGCGTCCACCTTCTTCTTTGCTCAACACGTATACCTCGGCTTTGAACTCAGTGTGAGGAGTGATAGAACCGGGCTTAACGATAACCATACCGCGACGGATCTGATTCTTCTCAATACCACGGAGCAGCAGACCAGCGTTGTCACCGGCTTCGCCCTCATCGAGGAGCTTACGGAACATCTCAACACCTGTTACAGTAGAAGTCAATGGATCTGGGATCAGACCTACGATCTCAACGGGCTCTCCCACTTTGATACGTCCACGCTCAATACGACCTGTGGCAACGGTACCACGACCAGTGATCGAGAATACGTCCTCTACAGACATCAAGAAAGCTTGATCGACAGGACGGGGAGGCAGTGGGATATAACTATCGACAGCAGCCATCAGCTCTTCTACTTGCTTTACAGCTCCTGCTTCTCCTTCGAGGGCCTTAATGGCAGAACCCTTGATGATAGGAGTGTTGGCACCGTCGAATCCGTAGAAAGTCAGCAGATCGCGGATCTCCATTTCAACCAGATCAAGCAACTCGGCATCATCGACCAAGTCAACTTTATTCATAAATACAACGATCTTGGGTACACCCACCTGGCGAGCCAACAAGATGTGCTCTTTGGTTTGGGGCATAGGACCGTCAGTAGCGGCAACCACCAGGATAGCTCCGTCCATCTGGGCGGCACCGGTGATCATGTTCTTAACATAGTCAGCGTGACCGGGACAGTCTACGTGAGCATAGTGACGATTCTCAGTTTGGTACTCAACGTGTGCTGTGTTGATGGTAATACCTCTTTCCTTCTCTTCAGGAGCGGCATCGATCTCATCATACTTCTTGGCCTGTGCCATACCTTTTGAAGCCAAAATGGTAGTGATGGCAGCAGTAAGAGTAGTCTTACCATGGTCGATGTGGCCGATGGTACCTACGTTAACGTGGGGTTTGTCCCGCTTAAAGGTCTCTTTTGACATTGTTATCGGTTTTAGGTTGTGTTGACAAATTTATATTTACTCTGTTCTGTTTTTCTTTTACCTGAGCCGTTGATGAGAATTGAACTCACGACCTCTTCCTTACCAAGGAAGTGCTCTACCACTGAGCTACAACGGCTGAAATAGCTTGAGAGCCAACTTCCGAATACTCTGAGCGGGAGACCGGGCTCGAACCGGCCACCTGAAGCTTGGAAGGCTACCGCTCTACCAAATGAGCTACTCCCGCTTGTTGCTGATCCGCCTAAGCGAACCGACCTATAAGAACTATCGGTTTCTGACCGTAAGAATCATTTCTCATGATCAGAACCAGTGGGCAAGGATGGATTCGAACCACCGAACTCCGAAGAGGACAGATTTACAGTCTGTTGCCGTTGGCCACTTGGCTACTTGCCCGCCTTGAGCCACCTGCCAGAATCGAACTGGCGACCT
>Ga0078894_10001422_pt1 | contig 17733 bp, 18 predicted proteins | sample LauGreSu1BDMLBSD_2_FD_67506 | JGI IMG/M metagenome (GOLD analysis project Ga0078894, IMG submission 67506) | Freshwater lake microbial communities from Lake Michigan, USA - Su13.BD.MLB.SD (version 4) (version 4) | ecosystem: Environmental > Aquatic > Freshwater > Lake | place: Lake Michigan... | reverse complement strand
GCAAAAGTAAAAATAGCAGAAGAAAAAAGTCAACAAGTAAACGTTGTAATTCAAGAAAAAGTTGTAACTAAAGTTAAAGTCATTAAGGAAAATGTATATGTTAACAGAGAAATCATTAAAGAAGTCGCGGGCAAGCAACTTGATTCTCAGTGTACTCTGCCTAAGTCTACTGTCAGCTTGCACGACAGCGCCAGTCGTAATGAAGTGGCCGGACGTGCCGAGTCAACTGATGGAACCAGTTCCGGAGTTAAAGCCTCTGATCTCCTCGACACCGTCGTCCAAAACTACGGCACCTGCAACGAAGTAAGAGAAAAACTTAAAGCGTGGCAAGAGTGGTATGTTGAACAAAAGAAGATTTTTGAAAGTGTCAAATGAGATTAAGAGAACTATTATCGGAGGCTAAGTACGATCCGAATGTAGTCGGGTCTGGTATTGTAGTAGACCCAAATTATAAAGAAACTCCAATAACTCAACCAGCTAAAGCCGCAAAGAAAGCTCAACCGGCTAAATCCGCTATCCCATCTACACCAGTTGCTCCTAAACTTGGGCCATCTAACCCGCCAGTAGCACCCGTAACAACTCCAGCACCTAAATTAAATACCACAGCTCCAAAAGAACCACCACATTTTAATCCTGGCGAGCATATAGATTTGTTGACTAAGATGGCAAAAGCTCGAGGCATTGCTTCTGCTAATGATTTATCAAATTTCTTAGGACAATGCAAAGTAGAAACAGCTAACTTTACATTGGCAGCTGAAAACTTTATGTATACAGATCCTATTAGAATTTATAAAGTTTTTACAAGTAAATTTAAAAACCCAGAAGAAGCAAAACCATACGTCAATAATCCCGTAGCTTTAGCTAACAGGGCGTTGAGTGGAAAAAATGGTAACGGAGATGAAGCTAGTGGCGATGGCTGGAGATTCCGAGGACGGGGATTTATACATTTAACTGGTAGAGAGTTATATGCACAAGCTGGTGCTTTAGCACATCCAGACAAAGCAGGTATTTATGTAGCTAATCCAGAATTACTTTCTAGTAATCCCAAAGAAGCAGCAGCAGCCTCAATTGCATATTTTAAATCTAAAGTAGGGCTTGGTAAAACAACCAAACAAACAACTAAAGTAGTCAATCCTGCAGGATTAAAAAGTAAAGAACGTGTTGCAGCATCGCAGCAGATGAAAAAACAAATTGTAGCGGCAGCGCCTGCTACACGCCCAGGACAAGCGGCTACGCCAAAACCAAAAAAATAGTTAAATAATGGTATATTACAAATAGGAGCGAACGATGTCAGTTGTTGATTCAGTATTAAAGTTAATAACAAAAACCCCAAAAGATCCAGATGCACCTAAGCCTCCAGTAGGATCAAGATCAGAACGTGAAGCAAAGATCAAAGACCGAGCAGGTATGGTTATTTCTGTCTTTGCGTTGTTGTTAGCAGTCAACGCATGGTACGGTGGCAAGCTGTCCAGCACAGTGTTAAACAATACATTGGGTGCTAACAATGCTTGGGCACAATATCAAGCAAAGAACAATCGTCTAGTTAGTTTTGAAATTGCTAGCAAGACAACTAATGATCCAAAACTAAAAGCAGAATTCAAATCAGAAGCAGAACGTATGGAATCTGACAAGAAAGAAATTGCTGTTAATGCACGTAAGATGGAAGCAGAGCGTGAAGTTGCTAAAAAAGCTAGTCCATGGATTGGGTATGCAAGTACAGCATATCAATTGGCTATTGTTGTTTTATCAGCAAGTATTTTAGCAGTTAGCATGGCCATGTTCTGGAGCAGTTTTTTAGTAGCAGGATTTGGTATATTTTTATCAGCCAACGGTTTGTTTTTATTTTTTTAAAATTTAAAAGGAGCGGCGTATGTTAGACATATTATTTTGGGTAGCAGTTGGAGCATTTGTAGGTTGGAATTTTCCACAGCCATTTTGGGCTAAAGCAATTCAGGAAAAGATTCAAACAATGATTGCTAAGAAGTAATACACTATTAGGAGCAGAAAATGAGCGAAGAAGTAAAGAGCGTGAGCGAACAAAAGAAAGAAGATTGGATGAACAGCAAGTGGCGTCCAATGATGGGTTGGATGTATATGCTGGTCTGTACAATGGACATGGTTATATTCCCGATCCTATGGAGTCTACTACAGACTACTGTAGGTACAGGTCTCACACAATGGAATCCACTAACACTACAAGGTGCTGGATTGTTTCACATTGCTATGGGTGCAGTTTTGGGTATTGCGGCATTTGGTCGCACACAGGAAAAACTAGGAGGAGCAAACAATGGCGGAATACAAACACCAGGAACAGGTTTTGCAAGCGGACCTTCAATACCTAGCCAACCACAATCAGGATTTGGTGCAGCACCAGGAGGATTTAGTTCTCCAGCAACAAGCTCAACTCCAAGTAGCTTTGGTGGTAGTACAGGATTTGGAGCGGCAACGTCTCCAACACCAGTAACCCCAATGGCTGTTAAAAAACCAGCATCCAGCAAACCAATGGATGACGGGGATATGCCGCTAAGGGATTGATAATCAGAATGTTGACTAGTAGGTCAACATGTTGTATAATTATATGATGACCTACTACGAAACTCTCGGATTACAATCTAATTGCAGCCAGGCAGATATCAAAAAAGCATATCGTGCCTTGGCTATGAAGCATCACCCAGATCGAGGTGGTGACGAAAAGAAATTCAAAGAAATTGAAGAAGCGTACCGCACGTTAAGCGATGAGCAAAAACGAGCTGAGTACGATGCTGGCGGTTCACAACAAGAATGGAATCCCTTTGGCAGTGCTGGAGGCTTCCACGACATTAATGAAATGTTTGGATTTAGGTTCGGTCCAGGATTTGCCGGTTTTCACCAACAATCTAGACGCAACAGAGATTTGGGCATTCGTCTCAACATATCATTAAAAGACAGCTTCTTAGGTAAAGAACTAGAAGCACTATATCAAATGATGACTGGTAAACAACAAAGTGTTGTAATTAATATCCCACCTGGCATTGAAACTGGACAAACCATACGCTATAATGGATTAGGCGACGATAGTATTCCAGGCGCCCCAAGAGGCAACTTGAACGTTACTATATTTGTAGATCCTGATCCACAATATTTTAGACGTGGGGATGACATTTGTACACAAATTGAATTATCCACATTTGACGCTATGCTAGGCGTTGAAAAAATGATCCGTACAATTGATGATAAAACTTTACAGGTCAAGATTCGTCCAGGTGTTCAACACGGTGACGAATATTCGTGTTCTGGAATGGGGTTTCAAAACTCAAGGCATAGACAAACTGGTAATTTTATCATTATTGTTAATGTCAAAGTTCCATCAATTACTGATAGTACAATAAGAGCCAAACTAGAAGCCATTCAAAAAGAAATTAATAATTTACCTCAATAACTTCTAAAAAATAACTTGACAAGTTACAAGTTTCGTATATAATAGAGCTTGAAGGTATTGTTTATCTGATATAATAACAAAGGAACGAGAATGGTAGAACCAAGTGAGAATTTAAAGTTAGTTTTTGAAAAGGCCATTGATGTAGCCAAAAAACTACAACACGAGTACTTGACTGTTGAGCATTTGCTTTTTTCCATGCTGTGCGAAGAAAGTTTCTTCAAATGTGTTCAAGGGTACGGTGCTGATCCTGAGTATATCAAAAAAAATCTTGAACACTACCTAAAAACTAAACTCAACGATATTGTGACCAATACCGTTGGTAAACCTAAAAAGACACAAGCAGTTGAACGTGTGTTAAATCGTGCGTTTACACAAGTGTTGTTTAATGGTCGTCAACAAATTGAACCATCAGACGTTTTCCTAGCAATGATGGGTGAAAAACGATCATGGGCATTATATTATATTCAACAAGCAGAAATTGACAAAGATAAATTTGCCGATTACATTAACAACGAAGTAGAAAGCGGCGAAGAAGAAGTGCATGATAATCAAAGCGAAAGAGCGTTAAAAGCATTCACAACCAATCTTAACGATTCAGTTAAGAAGAATAAAATTGACCCTGTAATAGGTCGTATTGAAGAATTAGAAAATATTGCTCTAGCAATGGGACGTAGAAGTAAAAATAACGTAATGCTAGTTGGTGATCCAGGAGTTGGTAAAACCGCTATTGCTGAAGGCCTTGCTTTTAACATTGTTAATGGTGCAGTTCCAGATTTTCTAAAAGATTACCAAGTGTTTAATTTAGATATCAGTGCCATGCTTGCTGGATCTAAATATCGTGGAGATTTTGAAGAACGTTTTAAACTTGTTCTCAAAGCATTAGAAAAGAAAGGCAAGACTGTACTGTTTATTGACGAAGCACACATGATTAGCGGTGCTGGCAGTTCTGGAAATAGTGCCAATGACCTTGCCAACATGATGAAGCCTGCATTAAGCAAAGGTAATATTAAGGTAGTTGCTTCGACTACTTGGGATGAGTATCGTAAGCATTTTGAAAAAGATCGTGCGCTCATGCGTCGTTTCCAACGCATTACAGTTGATGAACCCACTCCAGAAGTAGCATTGCAAATTCTAAAAGGTCTTAAGAAGTATTACGAGGGACATCATAAAGTTAAAATTCTTGATGAAGCGTTACATGTTGCAATTAAGTTGTCCGTTAAATATCAAGCAGATAAGAAGTTGCCTGACAAAGCAATTGATTTAATTGATTGTGCTTGTTCTCGCTTTAACTTAAAACTTGCAGATGAACGAGTTGTCGGTGAACGTGAAATCCAATACGAACTAGCACAAATGGTTCAAATGCCGGCAGAGCAAATTGCTGAAACTGAATCCAGTAATTTGTCTACTTTGGAAACAGAGTTACAAGCAGAGGTGTATGGGCAAGATACTGCTATTACAGAAGTAGTTGATAAAATTCTTGTTGCCCGTGCAGGACTTAAAGCTGATAATAAACCAGTTGGTAGTTTTGTGTTTATGGGTCCAACTGGTTGTGGTAAAACTGAAACTGCAAAAGCACTTGCTAAACAGTTAGGTGTTAAACTTATTCGCTTTGATATGAGTGAATATCAAGAAAAACACAGTGTGTCTAAACTAATTGGTAGTCCCCCAGGATATGTTGGCTTTGAAGAAAATGCTGGCTTACTGATTACACAGATTCAAGAGAATCCAAATTGTGTATTATTGTTTGATGAAGTTGAAAAATCTCATCCAGACGTAAGTACAATCTTGTTACAGCTAATGGATAACGGGTTTGTTACTGGCAGCAATGGTAAGAAAGCTGATTGCCGAAATTTGATTCTTATATTGACCACTAACGCTGGCGCACAAGCAAGTGAAAAAAATCAAATTGGTTTTGGTGCACAAGAAAAAGACTACACTGATTCTGATCTAAAGAAGTTTTTTGCTCCAGAATTCCGTAATCGATTAGACGCTATTGTTACCTTTAAGAAACTTGGCAAAGACATTATGGTTAAGGTTGTTAACAAGTTTATTGCAGAATTAAGCGCACAGGTCAAAGAAAAGGGCATTAAAATTAAGATTGACAAATCTGCAATTGAACTACTAATTGAAAAAGGATTTGATTCAAAAATGGGTGCTCGTCCTTTGCAGAGAACTATTGATCAACTAATTAAACGTCCGCTAAGTAAGATGATGTTATTTGGTGAACTAAAGAATGGCGGGCATTTGACTATTGGCTCGTTAAACGGTGAAATTACTCTTACTAAGAGAGTAAAAATAGTCAAGCCATTATTGCTAGAAAATGAAACTCAACCAGAAAATACTAGTCAAGAAAACTAAAAAACTTTTTATGGACAAATACCAGTACAAGGCAGTACTGGTATGTCCAGTTTCAGCTTGGTTTAGGGGTTGTGATTTAGACTTTGCAAGGCACAAACTAAAAGCAATTGATCCAACTAAACTACCCTTATTGTCTCCCCCATGGAGTAAATTAAGAAGTTTAGCGGATTTAGATTTTTGCTTAATTCTCGAACACAAACTATCAAGTTTTCAAAACTTTGATATTAGAGTTGAACATCCGTTATTAAGTTTTTACACTAATGATTTTAACGATGTAGTATCGTTAACGTCTGTTGATATTGATCGTACAAAGTATGTTAGTATTCCAGACGAATTCTTGTATCCCAAGTTGGAAAAGAACACTGTATTTTTACCTAAGATTGATTTTGAATTCAAAATAACCATGGGTAAGACTCGTACTAGTTACGACAGCTTTATTAAATGGGCTAATACTAGTGACAAAGTTCGATTAACTAAGAAATGCATACAAGAATTGTCAGCTGACTATTCATGGGGAGGCAGTTACTTCTATGTTAAAGATGAGAAGTCTCTTACCATGGTGAAGATGTTTTTAGGCAGTGAAATCAGCAGAATAGACCGCGTAATCAACGCAATTCCAGCTTAAATAGAACAATCTCCTTAGAAGCTAAATTAGCTAAATATAAGAACGGCGGATTAATATGAGTACGTTATTAGTCTTACAGCTTGGACATATATGAAAATTACAGAACTATTCAATAATACATCAAAGAGCATAGATGATGAACTTGGGCTAGATAAAATTGGGCTGCATAAAAAGACCAATGATCATAGCTCAGCAGATGACGAATATTCATTCGATCTTGCTGAAGACATTATCTATTTCATGCACAACAACGATGATTTTTATCGTAAAAAATTCTTTCCTATATTAAACTTATGTAAGAAACAGTTTGATCAAGGGCAATCATTTTCGCACAGAGTGTTTAAACCAGTTGTTACAAAAGCATATAGCATATACAAAGACGAATTTCCATTAAGAGAACTTAGAGACGAATTAGATAAAGAAATGGTTGAAGAAATTTGTAAGAAAATTCACGAATCTGAGATGACGAATATGCGTGAAGGGGCTTACAAATGATTTTAAACGAAGGCGGCAACATTTGGCCTGAGAGTACTGATTACGAACAAACTGTTGAAATGATTGACGGTTTAGTTCAAACCACTGAAGAGTTTGTCAGTGAAATTGGTCTAAAGATTCATGTCATTGGTAGTAGTGCTACGCCTACGCAAAATGCTTATTTAGGTGGTGAGCTTATTGGTATCTACAGAGAGCGTGAACAAAAGTTTGTTCCAGTTAAAGCATACGCAGACAAATACAACACTGGAGAATTACCACAAGGTGTTGAACTAAAACCAAAAAGATCTGGCGACTTAGACGTTATGGCAGATTTAAATGATGCTGCTAGATTCTTTAAGACTAAAGATGGAAAAACAACACGTCAAGCGTTAGATGATTTCTTAAAAGAAAAAGGTTTAAAAACCCACAAAGCTGGTGTAACAGTTCATACACTCATTCCTTATGGTGAAGGTTTTTATCAAGTGGACATTAAAATTGTTCCCAAAGCAGAAATTGTAAGTAGATTTCATCACCACGCTATCCCACCAGGCAGTCCATACAAAGGTGTTAACAAGCAAATGATGATCAATACACTTGCTAGCAGTGGCGGATTTTTGTGGAGTCCGGACGAAGGTCTTTACAAACGCGATGCTGCTGGTAAGAAGGCAGAGTTTATTAGTGATGATTTAAATGTCATTGCTCAAACGTTACTTGGACCAAACGCAAATGCAGATAGTTTAGGCAGTGTTGAAAGTATAATGGATGCTATTCCAGACGAAGCAAAACGTAATGAAATTTTCGACAAAGCAAAGGCATCTAGCAGTTGGCAAGCTGCAACTCCCACAGTTGGTACTAACGAATGGTTTAGTCGCACACTAAGGATGTTGAAATGAGATTAAGAGAACTATTTGAAGCAGCTCCACCCAAAGTAGGTCGTAAGTATCAACACATTGAAGACTTGGCGTTTACTAACGGCAGTAACGGAGCGCACCATGCAGTTGAACGTTTACGTAGCATGGGCAAACAATCTGGTTCAATTGAACTAAAGTGGGACGGTAGTCCAGTTGTATACTGGGGTCGTGATGAGGATGGCGTTTTCCGTTTATTTCCTAAAAATGCATGGGATTATTTAAAGCGTGGTACAACACAGACTAAGAGTGGTGTTAGTACTGAAATGAATAGCCCAGAAGATATTAGAAACTTTATTTTAGCTACTGGTAACACAGAACCTGGTAAAGAAAAACAACGACAAAATTATGCTAACCAAATGGCAAGTTTGTGGCGTTACTTTGAAAAAATTAGTCCAGAGGTTGGATATATTGAAGGTGGAATTTTATTTCATCCTGGACAACCAGCAAAACTAAATCCCAAAACAGGTGATTACGATTTTACACCAAACATTACCAGTTTCCATATTCCAGCAGATAGTGACTTGGGTAAAAGAATTAGAACTGCAAAAGTTATGGTGGCAGCAACTGGCTATTACGAAACAATGGGAACTAGCGATGAAACACGTTATCCCAACGCAGAAGAATTAAGTACACCAGACGTTATTGTGCAAGGCACAACTTATGTTGAAGAAGCTCCAGATGTTGATGATAGCGAGTTAGATCAAATTGAGCAATACATTGATGCAAATGCAGATGCTATTGATGCCTTTTTAGCACCCAAGCCAGGACTAAGCAAAGTGGGTGATATATTATATACATTCTTTAATCAAAATTTACGTGTAGCTGGAGTTAAAAATAAATTTCAGTCTTGGATTAAGAATCAAGTAGCAGCTAAAAAGATGTCGGCAGCTATGGCACAAAAAGTTTTATCTGATCCAGGATTAGATGCAGTTCTAACCACTGTGGAGATGATAACTGCTGCTAAGATGAATTTAATTACTGCATTAGGTGCAGGCACACATAGCGGCATTAAGCAAACTAAACCTGAAGGTTATGTTCAGGCCCATCCAGGCGGAGAATTTAAACGTGATGTTCCAGGACAGTTTGTTAAGGCAATTGACCAAGCTAACTGGGCTCCAAGGAAAAACTAATGAGATTACGTGAACTATTAATAGAAAATTTAGACCGTACTGGCGAAAGTAAAAGCGCAGTTGTAGGCTGGGGCCGTGGCATGGGACACAAAGGTCACATGATGCTGGCCAGTAGTGTTTTAACACAGGCAAAAGATGATGGTGCTGATCCATATTTTGTAATCAGCAAAACAATGGGCAAAGATGATCCGTTAAGTCCTGATGAGAAATTAGGAATTTACAATCAAGTATTTCCAAATAATCCCAAAGTGTTCAACACAGCAACTGATGAAATGCCTGATTTGAATAGAGTACTTAAAAAGTTAGCTACTATGGGCTATGGTAATGTTACTGTAGTTGTTGGTGCTGACCAAGTCAATGCGTTCCAATACTTAGTACGTCCAGATAAGTCTGGAGTTGAACCGTATAAACAGTTTGGTTTAGATGATTTAAAAGTAATTGCACGTCAAGAAACTAATGATCCAAGCAGAGAAGAGGAAGGTCCACGTGCTACACCCATGCGTCAAGCATTGTTAGATCCCAACATGAGCGATGAGGAAAAGTTTCAAGTATGGCGTGATGCAATGAATCCAGAAATTGACGATGAAAAAGTCAAACAACTAATGCAAACTGCATTACAGCGTATGCAAGACTTTGCAAAACCCAAAGTAAGAGTAAAGAAAGACAAAATGGCAGCAGAAAATTCCCGTAACCCAGACTTAATGAGTCCAAGCGATTATGATCGATATCAACAAGGTCAAATGGACTATGAAAAACGTGATTTCAAACGTCGTGAAATGGAACATGAGTTAGGTCACGAAGATGAATGGCAACGCCAACAAGATGCTAGACCCGTAATGACTGGCATGTACTTTTACAATGTGCCAGATGGTAAGGAAGACGAAGCAGCCAGCTACGGTGTTAAAAAAACTAAGAGCGGCAAGTGGGCAAAAATAAAATACAATAAGAGTGGACGCACATGGGGATTCCAAAAAGATCTTGCAGATAAAGCATTTGGTAATGGAAAATACTGGGAGCCAAAAAAATAATTATGAAACAGTATAGAATCACTACACAGGATTTAAACACAGATAGTAACGATGACTGCTATCTTGATCCTAATGATCCTATTCATGAACTAAAAGCACTTGCAGGTATTGGCGGAGGTTTAGGCGGGCAAGCCAAACTACAAGAATACAGAGGTATGCAAGGAAGTAATATCAGTGCAACAGGTGACAGTAAAGGAGCCCTTATGAAGAAGCATGATATAAAACCGGGTACGCCCGAGTGGTTTAAATTGTGGTTTTCAAGACCATATCTAACTGGTGAAAAACCAATAGATTAATAAACCAATAAATACACTACAATGGAGAAATAAAATGAGTTTTGATTTTGATTTTACACTAGAAAAGGTAGCCGCTTGTATTAGCAAAAATAAAGATCCTGAATCATGGTTCAAAGCACTTGCAGAGCATTTACCACAGTTTGAGATTAATACTCCAGCAAGAGTCGCTGGATTTATTTCGCAATGTCAACACGAAAGTGGTGATTTTAATCTACTACAAGAAAACTTAAACTACGGAGCCAAGGGCTTACGTGGTACATTTGGCAAATATTTTCCAACAGACGATATTGCAACACAATACGAACGCAAACCAGAGATGATTGCTAATCGTGTATACTCAAGTCGTATGGGCAATGGCGATGAATCTAGCGGAGAAGGCTGGAAATATCGTGGTCGAGGATTACTTCAATTGACTGGTAAGAGTAACTACACACAATGTAGTAAAGATCTTTTTGGTGATGACACACTTGTAGAAGATCCAGATCTTTTACGAACACCAGAATATGCAGTACTAAGTGCTTGCTGGTTCTGGAAGAAAAACAATTTAAACGCAATTTGTGATACTGGCGATGTAGTAGCACTGAGCAAACGTATTAATGGTGGAACTATTGGTCTTGATGACCGTATTTCACATTGGAATCATTGCTTGGAAATTTTAGAAAGCTAATATGAGGTTGTGGGAAATATTACAAGAAGAAGCAACTGCCGGTTCTACTAGTGCCGGCAGTATTGCTACGGTTGTTAGCCCACACTTGGCAATTGGCAATAAGAAGACGCGAAACAGGTACGGAAAGGGTGGTAAGCCACGACCTCCTAAAGCAAAACAAGCGAAAAACAAAGACGGAACAGCGAAAAATGCACTTGATATGAAGGGCAGTATTTTCGGCGGCAAGCCCGTAAAACGCTAAATACAACGATAACGGAGTTTACTATGCACATCGATATGCAACCACAAGATGATATGAATGGCTTACCAGGCGGCGAAAGAGACCGTGAAGGTGCTATGGCCAAAGCTGACCTATACAAGTTAGCAAATTACAGTTTAAAACTATTTAAAATGATGGAAGCTAATACACAACTAGAAGGTTGGGTACAGGCTAAGATCACAAAAGCAGCTGATTATGTCGCTAGCGTATACCACTATATGGAATACGAAATGAAGTTTAGCGAATACGGCCAAGCTATCGATGACAGCGATGTTTATTCAGAAAGCCAAAAACGTGTCTTAAGAGGCAAGTTAATGGAAGCTAAAGAAAAGATCAAAGACCTTAAGAAAGCACAAGCTGAAAAAATCAAGAAGAAAGATGAAAAGGTTGATGAAGCAAGTGGCGTCCGTGCAACAGATAAAAAGAAGGGCAAAGTTGAAAAATCTGAAAAGAAGCAATACTTTGTTAAGTTAGAAAAAGACGGCAAGACTAAAGGTATGACTATTACTGCTGACGAAGGCGAAGCTCAAGAAGAAGTTCGTCAACGTGCCGCACGTGATGCACGTAGTGGCGGATGGACAGTGGCTAGTATCCGTGTTAAAGACAGCGGTTCAGGTGAAGAATTAGACGAAGCTAAAAAAGTAGATCGTACAGGCGACGGTAAAAAAGACTTTGATGATGTGCAAGTAGCTAGAATGACCGCTGGCGGTGTTCCTAAGAAAAAAGCTATTGCTAAAGCTAAGTCAGATAACTTTAAAGAATCTGCAGAAGAAAAATTTGCCAAAGAACGACAAGCCAAACGTGATGCTGAAGAAGATGAATGGGCAAAAAGCCATGCACAAGACAAAGTTAATCTCCGCCGTCGAAACAAACAGGATGCTGAAGATGAAGAATTTTTAGCCAGCAGATCTGGTTCTAAAACAAAAGAAAGCATAGGACAAATAGGTAATAAACTTAGTGCTGCTGCTAAATCTGCCATCCCAGCAACAGCAACAACTACAGTACCAGGCATGAGAGCCACTGGCGCAGATTTAAAGAAAGCAAATGCCAGTGCGGCACTTGGTGAAGGCAAATGTAATCATACACCTAAAGGTAAAGCATGTCCAGTACACGGTTTAAAAGAATGTGGTACATACATGGAAGCTAAAAAAGGAACTGGTGATGTAGGCAAGCCTAATACTGGTGGGAACAAAGGTTTCAAAGGTGTAGTTGCTAGTGCTAAAAAATCTGGTTATTCAACTGAAGTTGCTAACAAGATTGCTGGCAAAGTTAAAAAAGACATAATGGCAAAGAAATAATACCATGGACATGAAGAAACTCCTATCCATTGTTGATAACAGTGGAACTAAAGAAAAAACAATAATCACTGAAGGTACTAACATGGCTCAACAAATGGTCATGCAACAGTACTCTAAACCTCAACAAACTGCTCCTAAGTTCAAAAGTAACATTAATGAATATTTAAAAGTAGTCAATAATGAAATGCTAGGTGCACTACAAGAACAGCAGGAGCAGAAAAAGATAGAAGTTAAAAAGATTGTCAATCGTGTTTTGACTCGTATGGATGAGGGCAAAACTGTTAAAGCTGAAGCCCCTAAGCCACGCAACTTTGTAGCTAAAAACGCAACAACAAGCGGCGCTGGCGCACACAAAGATAAAAAGAAAGCTGACAAGCAAGGCGATGTTAAGCACAAAGCCAAAGCATTGGAACTAGCTGAGTTACGTACTGAAGTAAAAGATAAAGATGGTAAAGTCACAAGCTGGAAAGATGAAGGCGAGTGGAAAAAGTCCACTGCTAATAAAGATGGTCGTGGCAAAGTTACTAACCTAAGTGACAAAGCACGTCGCGAAACAGAAACTTTATCTAAGAAAGAAAAAGATGTTTCAGAAGCAGCCAAAAAAGGTCTTTACTATAACGTAAACAAACGCAAGAAGGCGGGTACTAGTAGAGATGCTAGTCATCCAAAAGCACCTACAGCACAAGCATGGAAAGATGCTGCCAAGACAGCCAAGAAAGAAAGCATAGCAGAAAGTTATGGTAGTGTAGAAGTTGGTGCACCAGTTAAAGTATACAGCAACGTACTAAAGAAAGCAGTGTTTGGTAAAGTTGTTAAACTTAGAGAAGGTCGTGCTTATGTTCAATATGATAATACAAAAATTATCATGGGCCATCCAATTGACGCTGTTCAATTGAAAGAAGCAGCAACGGTTCCAGCACCAGCACCAGGCATGTTAGCGGGAGCAGGTAAGTTGGCAGGTAGATTTTTACCAGGATTAGGCGCAATAGCTGGCGGTGTTGATGCTTACGATAGAATTAAGAAAGGTGATTACACTGGTGCTGCACTATCAGCCGGTGCTGGTTTAGCAAGTTTTGTTCCAGTTGTTGGCACAGCGGCAGCAATGGGATTGACCGCAGCACAGCTAGGTAGAGATAAAGCACGTACTGGTAGTTTCCTTCCAAGCGAAGAAGAACAATTAGCAGCGGCAGCTAAAGATAAAAAGGCAGCAGCTCCTGGTCAAACGGCAACTCCGGCTCCAGGCGCAATGACTCCTAATCCAAAAGCTCCAGCAACTGCCGCAGCCAAACCTCAAGGAAATTTGGGAGTTAAGCAAATGCAAAAAGAATTAGGCGTTGATGCTGATGGCATAATTGGCCCATTAACTAAAGCAGCAATTGCTAAGAATCCCACAGTAGCAGCAAAATATGGTTTTGGTCCTGATGGCGCTGCATTACCTCAACAAGCAGCAACTCCTGGTCCTGGCGGCAAAATAGCATCAGCAGTTACAGCGGCCCTTCCAGTTGCCGGGGCGGCAGCTAGACAAGCACTAACTAAATAAACAGAATTTAAGGAAACTATCATGGACTTACGAGCACTTATCAACAAAATGGATCAGCTTTCAGAAGCTGAAGATCCAACAGCAGTTATTGCGAAATACACAGAAATGGGTAAAAAGCCCACAGCAGATATGCCTGCATTTATTGACCCAAAGGATGGCAAGGTCAAATACATGGATCAAACTAATGCACGTATGGGGGGTGGCCAACCTGAAATTAAAGTTATGCCAAGTGACTGGATCAAACGTTATGCTCCAGATTTGGCAGCGGCAATAGCGGCACAAGGTGCTACTGGATCTGCTTATGGCTCACAAGAAAAAGGTGGGTTATTTGGTATTAAGGGCCTTGGCAATTTTGATAAGGGAACTAGCGTTAATACTCAACAAGCTACTGGTGATGCAGAACACAAGAAAACTATTGCAAAAGCTAAAGAATTAATTACTAAAATTAAGGCAGCAATCAGCACACCAAACGCGGCAGCAACTTCTGAATCTTTAAACTTCAAAGGAGCAATTGCTCGCCAGTTAGCTGAAAGTTTTGGGTATCAGTTAGTAGAAGGTGTTGAAGAAGCAAAGCCATTAATGGCAGAATTAGATAAAATTGTTCAAGGATTTGGCTCAACTGAAGACCCCGAAATGTTAGCCATTGCACAACAATATTCAGAGTTAAAAAACTCAATGAACAAGACTGCAACAGCTCCAGGTCAAACAGCAACTCCAACTCCGGCTGCTAGCGGACCGTCAACTCAAGATTTAACAACAGCAGCTGGTGATTCAGGAGAAGTTGTTGGAAAGAGTCTTCAAAGATTTAAAGAGCTATTGGCAAAAGCAACTGGAAAACCAGTTGCTACTGCGGCTGCAGGTGGTGCACCGGCAGCAACCAATGCAGCAACATTAAGAACAGCACAAAACCAAGCTTCTGGTTCTGGTCCTTTATCAGCAGATTCAATTACTGCTAATGCTCGTCCTAAAAAGGAAAATATGAGCGAAGCAGAAAAGTATGCGGCTTTACGTGATCGTTTAGAAGCAATTGAATCAAGAGTTGACGAAGGTCCATTAGACTTAGTTAAAGGTGCATGGAATGCTGGTAAAGGTATTTACCAAGCTGCCAAGACAGGTTTATCAGGTGCACCAGTTGCAACTGGTAAACTAACATCAACTGGTGCTGCACAAATGACTGGTCAAGGTTCAAAGAAATTTGCAAAGCAATTGGCAACAATGCCAGCTGCTCAACGTGGTGCTTATCAAGCAGCTAAGGTTGTAAAAAATAATCCAGTCCCAACAGCACTTGCCGCAACAGCAGCTGGAGCAGCAACAGGATACGCATTAAGCGGCAGTCCAGAAACTCCAGAAGTTCCACCAACTCCAACCGCTACTCCGGTACCAGGTGGTGGTGGCGGAGGTGGCGGAGGTCCACGTCCAACTCCACAACCAACTCCACAACCAACTCCATCAACTGGCGCACTAAGCGATGAAGAAATGAAAGAACTAGACGCACTAGCTCGATCATACGGAGATAGCACGGACGACGAAATTGTAGGATTAATGTCACAATATAGTGATGTTAAAAACGCACTATTGAAAGCTAAGAAGTAATCAAGTATAAGCATTAATGGCAGATTTATTCTGCCATTTTTGTCTTTAAAATTTCTTAGGTGTTGACACAGGATGATAATTAATATATAATAGGCTATGTAAAGGAGAATCAATATGTCAGGTCGTAATTACGGTGCAGAAGAAAAGGCAAAATTGGAAAGATTGATTAGTGAAGGGTCAACAGTACTTCGCGAAATTGAAGATTTATCAGAAGGCTTGAAAGAAACAGTTAAGGCAGTTGCAGAAGAACTCAATGTAAAACCCAGCGTTATTAATCGTGCTATTAAAATTGCACACAAAGGCGATTGGTCAGCGCACAATGAAGATTGGGCAGAGATTGAAGCAATTCTTGATATCACTAAGCGTATCTAATAAATATTGCTAGGAAAGGTCGGCGGGCCATAAACCGCAACATAGGTGTTTGTCAGCCGCAAATGACATAAGGAGAGATATGAGCTATATAGACGCATGGTTCGACAGAGACAATGACGTTGTCAAAGTTGTCGAACGCAATAAAGACGGCAAGAGGGAATTTAAAGATATTCCGGCCCGTTACTCATTTTACTACGATGATGCAAGAGGAAAACACCAAAGTATACACGGTACTCCAGTTAGCAAAGTTGTTTGTAAAACACAAAAAGATTTCCGCAAGGAAATGGCAATCCACTCCAACAAGAAACTATACGAAGCAGATATTAACCAAGTATTTGTATGTTTGAGTGAGAATTATATCAATGCCGAACCACCAAAGCTACACGTAGCATGGTTCGACATTGAGGTGGACTTTGATCCAGAAAGAGGCTACGCAAGTCCAGATGATGCGTTTATGCCAATTACTGCGATTGCTGTTCACCTACAATGGTTAGATACAATGGTTTGTTTAGCAGTGCCTCCAAAGACAATGACAATGGAGCAGGCTAAAGAATCAATCAAAGACATTCCAGACACTATGCTGTTTGAAACAGAAGCAGAAATGTTAGACACGTTCTTGGATATTATTCAAGACGCAGACATTTTAAGTGGTTGGAACAGCGAGGGATTTGATATCCCGTACACCGTTAATCGTGTGACCAAAACTCTAAGCAAAGAAGACACTAGACGTTTTTGTTTGTTTAATCAATTCCCAAAACGCAGAGAGTATGAGAAGTTTGGAAAAAGTGCTGTAACTTATGATCTCATCGGTCGTGTACACTTGGACAGTTTAGAATTGTATCGCAAATACACATATGAAGAACGTCACACATATAGACTAGATGCTATTGGTGAAATTGAAGTTGGTGAAAATAAAGTTCCATATGAAGGGACTTTGGATCAACTTTATAATCATGACTTCCGCAAGTTCATTGAATACAACAGACAGGATACTGCATTGTTGGACAAAATGGACAAGAAGTTAAAGTTTATGGATCTTGCTAACACACTGGCACACGAAAACACAGTATTGTTACAAACAATTATGGGTGCTGTGGCTGTTACTGAACAGGCCATTATCAACGAAGCACATCGTAGAGGCATGGTTGTACCCAATCGTGTTAAGATGGCTGAACGTGAAAATACTGCGGCAGCTGGTGCGTATGTTGCACATCCAAAAGAAGGCTTGCAAGATTGGATCGGCTCACTGGATATTAATTCACTGTATCCGTCTGCAATTCGTGCTCTTAACATGGGACCAGAAACTATTGTTGGGCAGTTACGTCAAACAATGACACAAAACTATATCGACGGCTTAATGGCCAAAGGTAAAAGTTTTGCTGGTAGTTGGGAAGGTGTGTTTGCGGCTTTGGAATATACCGCAGTAATGAATCAAGAAGTAGGCACTGAAATTACAATTGATTGGGAAAACGGAGATAGCGACGTACTAAGTGCTGCCGAAGTTTATAGATTAATTTTTGAAAGTAAACAGCCTTGGGTGCTGAGTGCAAATGGTACAATTTTTACTTACGAAAAAGAAGGCATTATTCCTGGCTTGTTAAAGCGTTGGTATAGTGAACGTAAGGAAATGCAAGCCAAACTAAAAGACGCTATCAAAGCTGGTAATAAAATTGAAGAAGAATATTGGGATAAAAGACAACTGGTTAAGAAGATTAACCTAAATAGTTTATATGGTGCTATTCTTAACAGTGGTTGTAGATTCTT
>Ga0078894_10001421_pt1 | contig 17733 bp, 14 predicted proteins | sample LauGreSu1BDMLBSD_2_FD_67506 | JGI IMG/M metagenome (GOLD analysis project Ga0078894, IMG submission 67506) | Freshwater lake microbial communities from Lake Michigan, USA - Su13.BD.MLB.SD (version 4) (version 4) | ecosystem: Environmental > Aquatic > Freshwater > Lake | place: Lake Michigan... | reverse complement strand
CAGCACCACCTTCGGGGCCACCGGAGCACCAGCTTCGGCGTTACGAGCCGCCTTGATCATTTCAGCCGGTGACAAACCGACCGGAACAGCGGCCGCTGCCGCAACTGGAGCCGCAGGTGCGGCCGAAGATGCAGCTGCCGGCGCTGGTGTTGCCGCAGCAGCAGGCTTCCCAGCACTGCGGATCGACGCGAGGATACTAGCCGGAGAACCTGCCGCCGCGGCCGCCGCCGGCTTGGCAGCGGCGGGCTTCGCAGACGACTCGGCTGCAGGCTTGGCCGCAGAACGAATCGAAGCCATGATGTCGGCGGGAGATCGCGGTGGCGTCGCCGCCGCCGGGGCAGCAGCAGGTGCCGCCGGGGCAGCCGAAGCTTCAGGCTTCGGCTCAGCAGTTGGCTCAGATCCCGCACCCGCTGCAGTGGCCGCTGCAGCCTTCTGGGCACGAATCTTGGCCATAATGTCGTTCGGAGAAGGCTTCGGATCGCTCATTTAATCCCGCCAGACGACAGAAAAAGAAGGAAAGGACAAATCCGCGAAATCGCCAAAGTCGCAAGTTCTTTGCAGAAGAACAATTTGGGCGAATAAACAGGACAGGACGGTCGATTCTGTCTCTGCAGTTTCGGACTGACAAGGTGGTCAAAACATACCCGTTTTCTTTTCTCAGAGGCAGGAAGCAAAGAAACAGCATTCCCCGAGGGCGGGAATGCGTCTGAGGCTGACAATTGCCAAATCAGCAGGGCATTCGTTCAAAACACTCGCAGTCGGACGAATTGGAGCACCTCAGAACGACTTTGCCAAAACCTCGCTTTGATCCAATCGACGCCACGCCTCCGGAAGAAAATTCAGCAGATCCGAAGCAATCAGCCCCCGGCGAGTCCAGTGTTCCGCCGCAGCATCCCCCGCAAGGCCATGCGCACAAACCGCAATCGCAGCCCCCTCAAATCCCCCGGAATTCTGCCCCAGCAGTGACACCACAATTCCCGTCAGCACATCCCCACTGCCGGCTGTCGCCATCCCCGAATTTCCCGTCGAATTCACCCACGTACGCACGCCGTCCGTTACCACCGTCCCCGGCCCCTTCAACACCACAATCGCCCCGGTCGACCTCGCGAACTGCACAGCCAAACCCTCGCGATCAGCCTCAATCTCAGCCACCGTCAGACCGGTCAATCGAGCAAACTCGCCCGGGTGAGGCGTCAGCACCACCGGGCGCCCGGTCCGCGATACAGAACCTGCTCCAAGCAACTCACCAGCCGCCGCCAGATTCAGCGCATCAGCATCCAGCACCAGCGGACACTCGCAATGTTCCAGCAGCCACCGCACCAAACCCAGTTGTGCCACACCCTGACCCAACCCGGGCCCCACCGCCACCGCATCACGCCCAGCCACCACCTGCCGCAACTGCCCGTCCTGCACCGGTAGCAGTCCAGCAGCAGAATCCGCCAGTCCCAGCGTCATCACGCAAGGCTCATGCGCTGCAACAATCGCCTGAATCGAAGCCGGAACCACCGCCGTCACCAGACCGGAACCAGTCCGCAGCGCTGCCACCGTCGACAGGCAGACAGCACCACTCATACCGACCGAGCCCCCCACAATGGCCACCTTGCCGAAAGTCCCCTTGTGGCCCTGCGGCGAACGTGCCGGCAAAGACGGCAGGTCACCACCTGCCCCCGCAATCCTGACACTCATCTGACATCTCCCGCTGGAACGACACTCTCCGGCGGAACCACCCGACGACGCAATGTCGCCCCGCCCGTCAGATTCAACACTTCCCGAAAGCCGTTCTGCAGCAGAATTCTCTGCGCCGCATGCGCTCGCACACCCACACCACAGCTTACAACCGTCGGTTTCTGCGAGTCCAGTTCCCCCAGACGATCACGCAACTCATCCAACGGGATCGCGATCACCGGCGTTCCCGCCGTCAGCGGCGCACGTGACACCTCGGCAGCCGTACGAACATCCACAACCTGCCACCCCGCAAGATCCGCATCCACGTCCAGCATCGCCCCCAGACCGTCCAATTCATTGCAGGCCACAAAAGCCGCCTGATGCAGCGGATCCCGAGCCGAACCGAAGGGCGGTGCGTAACACAAATCCAAACCCGCCACATCTCGCACACTGCCCCCAAATGACAGCACCGTCGCCAATACGTCAATGCGTTTGTCGACTCCGTCCGCACCCGTTGCCTGGGCACCCAGCAATCGCCCTGTGGCAGACTCGTACACCAACTTCAAAGTCAGCATTGAGGCCCCGGGAAAATACCCTGCATGCTGCCCCGCAATGACAGTTGCACTCCGACAGGCGATGCCCGCACGCCGCGCTGCACGAACACTCAAGCCGGTCATTGCTGCCGTCTGACCAAAAACCCTGACAATCGATGTGCCCTGCACCGGACGCAGTGCCGCACTGACCCCACTCACCGCGTGCTGCCCGGCCAGTCGCCCGGCCCGATTCGCCGGGCCGGCCAACGCCACTCGAGCAGTTCCGCCGGACGGTCCCCACGGATACTCCACCGCATCCCCGGCGGCGTAAATCAACGGGTCAGAGGTCTGCAGAAACTCGTTAACCCGAATCCCGCCAGCAGGGCCCAATTCCAGCCCACATGCCACCGCCAGACCCACGTTCGGTCGCACACCAATCCCCAGTATCACCAGATCTGCCGGAAGTGCGGTGCCGTCAGACAAGGTCACTCCCTGCACCCGTCCGCCCTGCTCACAAACCGCCTGCAAACCACGTCCCAGCCAAACCTGTACACCATTTCGTACCAACTCCTCCTGAATCGCCACCGCCAGATCCGCATCAAATGGCGGCAGAACCTGCGGTTGCAGCTCCACAAGCTGCACCGCAAATCCCCTCCTGACAAGCTGTTCCGCCATTTCCAGACCAATAAAACCGGCCCCCGCCACAATCGCCCTTCGCGCCCCCACAGGAGCCGCATCCACCGCCGCACGAATGCGATCCATATCCAAAAGATTCCGCAGACTGTACACCCCCTCGGCATGCACCCCAGGCAACGGTGGAACAATTGCCGCAGCACCCGGTGACAGAATCAGACGGTCCCACGAGAGCTCATACTCAGTGCCATCCACCAGCCGCCGCACCTTCACCGTCCGAGCGACCCGATCAATCGCCACTGCCTCAGACCGTTCACGCACATCAATCCGAAATCGCGTCCGCAACAACTGAGCCGAAGCCACCACCAGCTTCGCTCGATCCACGATCTCCCCGCCAATGAAGTAGGGCATCCCGCAGTTGGCAAACGAAACATCGCCATCCCGCTCCAACAGAATGATCTCGGCACCCTCGCTGCAACGCCTGGCCCGCGCAGCGGCTGAAGCGCCGCCCGCCACACCACCCACAATCACGATTCGCCGCGACGCACTCGACATGCCAGCACCACCTTCCCCTGAACCTGCCCCCGGTCCAGCCGAGCGTCAGCCCCGCTGCCGCTTGCAGCCAACCCCGTAACGGCACTGCCCGCTCCGGAAAACCCCGCGTGCAAACCACTGTACACTCCACCGGCAGCCAGCAACTCGCTGTGTGTTCCACGCTCCACAATTCTGCCACCGTCCAGGACAAGCACCTGATCAGCCCGCCGAATCGTACTCAGACGATGCGCTACAACAAATGAGGTCCGACCACAAATCAGCGATTCCAGCGCTCGCTGCAGCCTCGCTTCAGTGCCACTGTCAATACTGCTCGTCGCCTCGTCCAGAATCAGAATTGCCGGGTCCGCCAGCATCGCCCTCGCAAAACAGATCAGTTGCCGCTGACCGGCACTCAGCGACGAACCACCTTCCCCAACCGATGTCTGCAGTCCCTCCGGCAACGACTCCAGCAGATCTTCACAGTCCAGCCTCCGCAGCACATCCCGAATTTGCTCATCATCCGCTTCCGGACAGCCAAAACGAATATTGTCCGCCACCGTTCCGCTGAACAGAAAATTCTGCTGCTGCACCATTCCCAACTGACGATGCAGCGACTGGTCCTGCAACCGACAAATGTCCGTCCCGTCCACCAGTACCACACCGGCGGTCGCTCGATAGAACCTGGCAATCAGATTGATAATCGATGATTTTCCACTGCCAGTCTGTCCAACCAGTGCCACCATCTGCCCCGGCAATGCCTCAAAACTGATCCGCCGCAGCACCGCCGTCCCGGTCTCATAACCGAAACTCACATCACGGAACTGCACATGCCCGCGAATCGGCTGCAACACCACCGCGTCGGGCACATCACCCCACTCCGGCTGCAGATCCAGCAGTCGGTACAGTCGCTCGGCTCCCGCCATAGCCGTTAAAGCCTGATTGTACTGACTGCCCAGAATTGAAATCGGAGCAAAGAACAGGCTCGCCATGAAAAAAAAGCCCACCACATCCCCCGTATCCGTGGCATTGCCCGGAGTCAGCACGCGGTAGCCGCCAGCCAGCAGCAGCAGCGCCATGCAAACCTGACTGTTCAGTTCCAGCAGCGGCAGAAACGTCCCCTGCGTTCTCAGGACCCGCGTGTTCCATTCACAGTGATCCGCCGCAAGCTCGGCAAACAGACGCGAATTCTCAGCCTCGCGACCAAACGACTGTGTCACGCGAATGCCCACCACGGACTCCACCAGCGTGGCCGTGACGCGACTGAACGACTCCCGCATATCACGCAGTGCAGTACTCAGCAGCCGATGAAAATGCCGATTGATCAGCCAGATCACAGGAGCCAGCAGCAGCACCGTCAGAAACAGAACGCTGTCATACCACAGCATGGCTGCCGCTGCGATCAGCATCTGCACCAGTTGCACAAGCGACACAAAAAACACATCCTGCACCCCCGCACGCACGTCCTCCAGGTCAGATGTCATTCGGCTGACAACTCGCCCGATGCGATTGGTGTGAAACCACCGCATCGGCATCGTCTGAATATGCCGGAACAGCCGACAGCGGAGATCACAAACAACGGCCTCACCCAGCTCCAAAGCCAGCTTCTGGCGATAATGCAGCACAATCTGAGTGCTGACAGCCAGGGCAGCAAAGGCCATGGCCCCCAGGGCAATTCCGCTGGCATCGCCCGCAGCAATCGGCCCGCGAATCACAGCAGCCAGCAGCCACGTCAGTGCCGGCAACTGCACGGCCCGAGCCAGTACTGCCAGCAACAGCCAGAATCGCTGCCGACGCCACGGATCGGTCGAAGCATACAACCGCCTGATCAGACCCATATCCAGCGGTCGCTGCCGCTCGTCCTCGCGGTCGATCTGTCGAGTCAAAGCTCGTCTCAGGACACCCACAGCCGACATCTTTTCACACCCCCGAAAATCTCACCCGTATCCACAATCCGCTCCGGAACTCCGCCATGACACCGCTCAGGCTGCCCGCAGCCGTCTCGCTCCCGCCACAGTTCCCCGCAGCTCCGCCAGCGACAGCGTCATCGGCTCCCCGGACTCACCAGCGTCCCGACCTCGCGATTCGCCGGCGCCCGATTGCAACTCCGCCAGTCGCCGAAACCACGTACTCCGCTCCAGCAGCTGCTCAGGTGTCCCGTCCGCCGTGATTCGCCCGCTCTGCAAAACCACGACCCGATCCGCCTGGCACAAAGTGCTGAAGCGAGTCGATACCAGAATCGTCGTACGCCCACGCATGACGCGTTCAATCGCCTGACGAATCTCTCGCTCCGTTTCCGGATCGACAGCCGACGTGGCGTCGTCCAGCAGCAGCACCGACGGCTGCATGATCAACGCTCGCGCCAGAGCCAGTCGCTGCCTCTGACCACCCGAAAGATTCGCACCATGCTCACCGACCGGTGCGTCATACCCCGCAGGCAGTCGACTGATGAATTCATGAGCCGACGCACTCCCGGCTGCACGCTCCACATCCTCCCGCTCCGCCTCCGGAGCCCCAAACGCGATATTCTCCGCAATCGTGCTGCTGAACAGAAAACTGTCCTGAAACACCAGCCCCGATGCCGCTCGCACATCCGCCAGACTCAGCTTCTGCAGCGGTCTGCCGTCCAGCAGAATCTCACCAACCGTCGGATCATAAAACCGCTTCAGCAGCATCAGCAGTGTCGATTTACCTGCACCCGTCGGCCCGGTAATCGCAACACATTCCCCGACACGCAACTTCAGGCTGATATCCTCCAGCACCGGTTGGCCCGGTACGTAACCGAAACTTACCCCCCGAAACTCCAGCGATTCACGTACACCCACCACTCGCTCCGGTGCCTCGGCCTCCCGAATCTCCTCCGGCTCGTCCAGCACCTCGAACACCCTGCCCGCACTCGCCAGACTGCTCTGAACACTGTTCACAATGCCGGTGATATGCGCCACCTGAGCAGCAAACTCCTGCAACAGACCCGCAAACACAAACAATCCTGAGCCCAGCGATAATTCACCCCGAATTACCAGACGCCCACCGTAGCCAATCAGAATCAGCATATTCAACTGCGTCAGCAGACCCATCAGTGGCTGAAATGTGGACATCCGCCGAAAGATCGAGAATTTCAGACTCCGGATACTCTCATTCGCAGCCTGAAACTTCACCGCCTGTTCGGCAGTCCGCGCAAATGCCTTCACCACCTGCATCCCCTGCAGATTCTCAACCAGCGTGCGAACCATCGCATCGCCCAGTTCACTGGCTCGCAGATAGGCCGGCTGAACCGCGCGCGAAAACAACACACTGCCAACCCACAGCAACGGCGTCGAGGCCAGACAGGCCAGTGTCAGCCCCGCATGCACCTGCAGCATGTATATCAAATACAGTCCCAGCGTCAGCATGACCGTCAGTATGCGAATCAGCACGCCGTCCAGAAACGCACGCACGTTGTTTGCGTCGCCCGCAGCCCGATTGATGATGGAACTGCTCTGACCGGAATCATAAAACCGAAAGCTCAGACGCTGCAGCCTCGCATAAATCTCCGTCCGCAGTTGCAGCAGAACCCGCTGAGACAGTGCTGCAGACGCCATTGCTGCAGCATACTTCAGCACGGCGGAAACACAGGCCCCAGCCAGCACCGCCGTCGATAACGCCAGCACCACCTGCAATGGCGACCACGTCGCCGGAGGCGCGATTCCCGCAGGCCAGCGCGGTGCCGGCCCGCTCAGTGCCTGCGACTGCAGAAAATCAATCCCCAGACCAGTCAGACCCAGAGTCGCCACGTTCAGCAGTACCAGCCAGCACTGCAGCACAGTCACAACCACACAGGCCCGGCGATATCTGAACGCCAAACCCAGCAGCCTGAACAGCAGGTGCCCCGTCGAATAACTCCGCTCCGAAGTTCGCTGACCCATCAGTTCCGACTCTGCCACACTCTCAAACAGACTGCTGCCCCGCAGACAACGCCGGCCCCTCTTAACCAGTCAGCCACAAGAAGGTCCAGAGGAAAGAAGTTTTCCGAATCACACCACGCGACAGATTCCCGCGGCCCCGAACCGATGCTGCACACAGATCGGAAAATAACGCCGGACCCCACCCCCATCCGGCCTGCTCTGCCCACCGGGACGATCATCATCAAAACCGCCTCGGGACCCGCAGATGCCCCCCGATTTCCGCTGCAAGACCAAAAACAACAAGCACTTGCGAAACGAAAGCTGTCAGGCCGCCCGCTTCAGAACAGACGCCCCGGCAAGTCGTTCCACAAGGAATCCGGCTGTCGCCTCACTTGCTCCCGCCGCTGCCGTACGCTCCGCCAATGCCCCCATGTCGGACATCACCTGACGCAGCTCCACCGGGTCGCCCAGCCATAATCCCAGACGCTCCACGATCTTCACAATATCCGGCTCCGGATCACCGCTGGACACAAACTCCGGCATCACCTCCCGATTCGCCATCAGGTTGGGCAGACTGATCCAGCGGCAGAGCATTAAAAATCGCGCAAAGAAGCGGCCGATCTGCGGAACCCGGTACAGCACAATTCCCGGTTTCCGCCGCGCCAGAATTTCCAGACTGATCGAACCACTCACCAGCAGACAACAGTCCGCCGATTCAATCACCTCCGAAGCCGCACCCGTAAAATAACTCAATGGCAGATCCAGACCGCTGGTCGCCTGCAACTCCTGACAACGCAACCGCTGATCGTCACGATAACAGCCAACCGCCCAGCGAGTCTGCGGGTACTGCACCGCCAATCGACGCACAACCTCCATCATCACCGGCCAGTTCTTCTCAATCTCATGCCCCCGCGATCCTGGCAGCAGAGCCACCAGCGGGCCCGCACCCGCATTCAACTGCCCCAGAATCTCCCGGTCCAGCGCACGCTCACGGACCTGATCAAAAAATGGATGCCCCACCCACGAACACGCGACTCCGCGCGATTTGTACCAGTCATATTCAAACGGCAGCGCACACAGCACGTGGTCCACCCAGCGACGGACTTTGCGAATACGCCACGGAGCCCACGCCCACAGCTGCGGAGGCAGGTAATAGTAGACTGGAATCCCGCGTTTCTTCGCCGCACGAGCAATCCACCAGTTGAAACCCGGAAAATCCACCAGCACCACAGCGTCCGGCGGCGACTGATCAAAATGCCGCTCCGCCTCACTGACCAGCCCGTAAAACTGCCTCACCAGCGGCAGCACTCGCAAAAATCCCATCACTGCCAGCTTCGTCAGCTCGTGAAACAAACGACAGCCAGCCTCCCGCATCGCCGGACCACCAAAACCCTCCACCTCAACCGTCGGATTCAGTCGCTGCAGATGCGATATCAGCCGCGCCGCATGCTGGTCACCACTGGGTTCGCCCGCGGAAAAGAAAATCCTCATCGCTGTACCCCTGCCTCCTGCAGCCACTGCCGTTCCCGAAGACTGTCCACACGACAGCAAACCCCGGAAAACTCATTTTGACAGCCCACACCCAAAACGTCTAGACTTCCTGCACAAGGTTGTGCACGCCGTGATTCCGCCGGCATTGTGCTCACTGCACGCGTCTTTGGACAGGATGTCCCATGAAAATTGTCTGCATGATCCCCGCCCGCCTGCAGTCAACACGACTGCCGCGCAAACTGCTGCTCAGCACCACCGGACGACCGCTGCTGCAGTATGTCTGGGAAACCGCCCGCCGCTGCCCGGAATTCAGCGATGTGGTCGTCGCGACAGACAGCGAGGAAATTGCGGAAGTCGTGCGGAATTTCGGCGGGCGAGCAGAAATCACCGGACATCACCACAGCGGTACAGACCGCATCGCCGAAGTCGTCCGACGCTGCTTCCCCGATGCCGATGCCGTTGTCAACCTGCAGGGCGACGAACCCGAGCTGGATCCCGCAGTCATCTCCGCCCTCGTACGTGAACTGGAACACGCCGGTACCGAAATGGCCACCGTCGCCTGCCCAATCCTCTCCCCCGCGATCCTCCGCGATCCGTCCTGCGTCAAACTCGTCACCAACGCACTCGGACACGCCATGTACTTCAGTCGCTCACAAATCCCCTTCACACGCGATTCCGCCCCCGAGCATTTCTTCAGGGATGGCGAGCCCTCGCCGTTCCTGCTGCACGTCGGTCTCTACGGATATCGTCGCGACTTTCTGCTGCGACTGACATCACTGCCCCCGTCCACCCTCGAACAGATGGAGAAACTGGAACAACTGCGCGCCCTGCAGGCAGGAGCACGTATCGCTGTGGCCGTTGTCAATCACGCCGCCGTCGGAATCGATACCCCCGCCGACTACGAAGCCTTCGTGCAGCGTCAGCAGACACAGACCATTCGCCGAGCCGCCTGAAACCGGGCCACCAGACCGAAACCGGGCCACCGGGCCACCGGGCTGAACCCGGGCCCCACCGAGATCCCTCAGCCACGCCCCACGTACAACTGCTGCGTCGGCAGCACAATCGCAGTCAGAAAATTGACGCCGTCCGGCATGTCCAGCATCGCCATCGCTGCTTTCACGATGCTGTCCACAGACATCATCGGCTCCTCGTCCGCTGCCAGACCCGATTCCAGACGCCGCTCCACCAGCACGTTGCCAGGATGCAGACAGCCCACACTGATACCCCACTGCCGCCCCTCCAGGGCCGCCGCCTGCGTCAACCCCTCCACCCCAAACTTCGCCGCCGTATAAGCTGCGGAATTCAGACGAGGTCGCTGAGCAGAAATCGAACCGATATTCAGCACCCGCCCACGACCCGCCGGTTTCATCAGACGAAATGCTGCCCGAGTACACAGGAAGGAACCCGTCAAACAGGCTCCCATCACCCTCTGCCACGCCTCCAGCGTCAAATGCTCCAACGGCCCGCCGTCAAATGCCCCCGCATTGTTGACAAGAATATCCACATTTCCAAAAACATCGCAGGCCCTTGAAAACAAGGCGTCGACATCAGCCTCCACCCCCACGTCTGCCACCACTGACAGCAATCGCTGACTGGCCAATTCCCCCAGTCGCTCCGTCGCCGACCGCAATTTTTCCTCACTGCGACCGCAGATCACCACGCGATCACCGCGTGCCAGCAACGCCTCTGCCAGCCCCAGACCAATTCCGGAAGCTCCTCCGGTAATCACTGCCGTTCGCGACATGAATAATTTTCTTTCGATGGGACAAATGGGAATTCCAATCCGAACCGCCAGGAATTCGCGGCGGGTTTTTCAAAAGAAACGCGACTCTCCGCCGAACAGCGTCTACCAATTCTGTGTCGATTGCGAATGTGTTTTGCACCCGTGTCCTCAAAACCTCCGGAAATCTCAGCCATGACCACTGCTCCCGTCGCTACCCGAAGCCGCCCGGTTCGTGTCCGCGTCCACTCCCCCCACCCGGCCTCCCGGGTCAGCAGTCAGGACAGTTACGACGCTCGTTTTTCACGGATCGCCATGCTGGAAACCATGATCGAAGTGCAGCGGATTCGGACCCGCAGGCGACTGGTCGCCGGACTGATGCTGATCGGGATCGGCGCCGCAGCCGTCACTTTCGCACTGACATGGTGATCTGCGCGGCAGCCTCAGTTCCGCCCCATAACCACCCTCAGGAACTGCAGGACAGCATGGAACAGCCCGCTCGCTGACGCGCCCAATCCGGCCGCTTCGCCGCAAAGTGCTCCTTGCCCGGTTGCTCGTCATACGGAAACTTCAGCAATTGCTGAAGTTCCAGAATCAGTGACGCATCTCCCTGTTCTGCCCGATCAATCGCCAACTGCGCCAGATAGTTCCGCAGCACAAACTTCGGATTTGTGCGATCCATCACCAACCGTCGCTCACCATCCGTGATCCGACGCTCCCCCAGAATCGCTCGATAATGTCGCAGCCAGTTCTGCAGACCGGCACGCGCCTCATTGCCGACCGCCTCAGGCTGATACCACGCGTCTTCCAGCGACAACAGTACCTGCTGCCAGTCTTCGGCTGACAATTCAGCACCGGATGGACTCAGCGACACAGCTGCGAGACGACGGTAAAAGATTGTCATGTCCGTCTCGGCCAATTGCAGCAACTGCGGCAGTTCGTCCGCCAGCTCCGCCACCGCCGCATCCCCAGCACCTTCAATTCCGATCTTGCAGGCCATCATCTCGCGACTTGCCGCATTGAACCGCTCCGTATAGGCATCGATACACGCCTGAAGCGGTTTTGTATCCGAAAACAGCGGCACCAGAGCATTCGCAAACTGCACCAGATTCCAGAGTGCAATCTGTGGTTGCTGCCCAAAGGCGTAACGGCGCCCCGCCGCATCCGTGGTATTCGGAGTCCAGTCGGGATCAAAATTCTCCACCCAGCCGTACGGACCGTAATCAATCGTCAGACCCAGCACCGACATATTGTCCGTGTTCATCACCCCATGCACGAAGCCCACCCGCATCCAGTGCACCAGCAGGTCCGCAGTACGCTCGCAGATCTCACGAAACCAGGCCTCCCGCGATGCTTCGTGCGGCTGCGAGCTGATCCCGAAATCCGCCTGCATGCAGTAGTCCACCAGCCGCCTGAGTAAATCCAGATCCCGTCGAGCAGCCGGCAGCTGGAAATTGCCGAATCGCAGAAACGAAGGTGCCACTCGACACACAACAGCTCCCGGTTCCTGCCGGGGATTGCCATCATAAAACATATCCCGGGTCACCAGTTCTCCGGTTCCCACCAGACTCAGCGCACGCGTTGTAGGAACGCCCAGAGCATGCATTGCCTCGCTGCACAGATACTCCCGCACACTCGATCGCAACACTGCCAGACCATCCGCCGTGCGTGAATAAGGAGTCGGGCCTGCCCCTTTGAGCTGCCACATCCACCAGCGTCCGTCCGACCCCCGCATTTCACCCAGATTGATCGCTCGCCCGTCACCCAACTGGCCGGCCCAGTTGCCAAACTGATGCCCCCCATAACACATAGCAAACGGATCCATGCCCGGTAGCAGCCGATTCCCGGACAACACGGATGCGACTGAATCATCCGGGATCAGCGGCAACCCCAGAGTCCCGGCGAGGTCATCAGACCAGGCCAGCAACCGCGGCGCACTGACGGGGGTCGGCAACACACGCGAATATGCCGCGCCACGCACCTGGCGACGATGATTGGCCGACTCAGCATCCCCCGGCAAACCGTCCACAAACCGGCGCTGAAACTCCACCAGATCCAGACTCTGCAGGGTCATGCTGTTTCCTGTTCACCACAGAACATCAATCCGACCGCGGCGCAACAGCCCGCGGCAAAACTTCCAGCAACCGATCAATTTCCTGCTCTGTTCCGATGGTGATCCGCAATCCGTCCAGTTCTTCACCATTCGCGGCCGCACCAGCGAACCTCATGTAACGTACCAGCACACGCTCCTGCTTCAGACGCTCATAAATCACCCGGTGGCTCACAGACGTGTGCGTCGTCCAGAGAAAGTTGGCCTGACTGGGATGCACCACGAAACCATGCCGGGGCAGGGCAGCGGCAAGCCGCCGGCGAGTCCCCACGATTCGGTCTCGGTTCGCCAGCATCCACTGCTGATCCTCAAGTGCCGCAGTTGCCGCAGAAATCGATACCGCGTCGCAATTGTAACTGTCCTTCACTTTTCGCATCCCGGCAATCAGATCGGGATGAGCAACGCAGTAGCCGAATCGGATGCCCGCCAGACTGTACGACTTGCTGAATGTTCGCGTCAGCAGCAGACGACCGGCAAACCGGGGATCCCGCAGCAGTTCGGCCCCCTGCGACTGCTCGGCAAAGTCCGCATACGCCTGATCCAGCACCAGCACACCCTCGTCAGGCAACAGCTCCAGCAACTGCTCAGTCGACCAATACGTTCCCGTCGGCGAATTGGGATTCGGCACGAAGAAGATTCTCAGACTTCGCCGCAACTCTGCCACCCGCGACTGATCCCACGTCCAGTCCGGCCTCAACAACAGACGCTGCACACCCACACCCTGAATCTGCGCCAGTGATTCATACAGCACATAGCTGGGATAGGGATAACCAATCTGCTGACCGGCATCACAGAACGAACGCATGATAATGGTCAGATTTTCATCACTGCCGTTGGCCGGCAGAATCCAGTCCGGCTCAACTCCGTGCAGTGCCCCCGCAATTCGCCGAAAACCGGTCGCATCAGGGTCCGGATAAACATTCAGACGCCCCTCCGCCATCTGCTGTATCGCCGCTACGACCCGCGGAGAAGGCGGATACGGGTTTTCGTTGGTGTTCAACTTCACCCAGCCGGTTTCCTGAGGCTGCTCGCCAGGCACATAACCAGCCATGCGATCAATCGCCGGACGAAAAACTGATACCATCGCAGCATTCTCGCGACACAAAGGAAGCAAAACCGTCGCAGCAAAACCGTACGCCGAAATCACGCGATTCTTACCCCATCCGCAGACAACCGATCCCGTCAGCAGGTTCAACCTTCCCTGTGCACAGGAATACTGCCCCGCCGTCACAACAGTCTCGCTGCTGACCACAGTTCTGACAATCACCCGACGCCCGATTCCGCCAGAGCGGAAGAATCACCCGCGGCGGGAAACACAGCCCCCCCACCCCTGCAGATCCTTCGCAGACTCACTAACCCGCACCCAAACCGGCAAAACCTGCCGATTTGCACTGCAGGGTCGCTAATCCGTACCGCCCGAGCCGAAATGAACGTCCGATCTTCTGCTCAGGCACAGCGATTGCAGAAACGTCTGGCCCCGGATCCAACGGCGGCAGTGAATCGGTACTCAGCACATCACAGGCAGGAAACCATGAGACTTCTGATTACGGGTGGGGCAGGATTCATTGGCAGTCACATCGCCGAACAGGCTGTCGCACTCGGCTGGACCGTTGCGGTGGTTGACGATCTCAGCGGCGGACGTCGGGAAAACGTGCCCGCCGCAGCACAGTTCTTTCAGTGCGATATCCGCAATCCAGTCGGACTCCAGCAGGTCTTTGCAGACTTTCGCCCGGAAGTGGTCAGCCACCAGGCTGCCCAGGCCAGCGTGTCCGTCAGCGTCCGCGAACCCGTCCGCGACGCGGAAATCAATATCCTCGGCTCCATCCACGTGATGCAGTGCTGCGTGCAGGCCGCCGTCAAACGGTTGGTCTTCGCCAGCACTGGCGGAGCCATCTATGGGGAAGTTCCCGACGGAACTCGCGCCTCAATTGCTACCACCCCCGTGCCCCAAAGCCCCTACGCCTGCAGCAAATTTGCCGTCGAAAAATACCTCGAGTCCTTTCGCCGCGAGCATGGCCTGAACTCCACCGTCCTCCGCTACGCCAACGTCTACGGACCACGACAGGACCCCCACGGTGAAGCCGGAGTCGTTGCGATCTTCTGCAACCGCATGCTGGCCGCAGAACCCGTCAGCGTGTTTGCCCGCAGAACCACCGGCGATCCCGGCTGCGTGCGCGACTACGTCTATATCTCCGACGTCGTCAAAGCCAACCTGGCTGCCATGCAGGGCCTGATCCCCGACACCATCCTGAATGTCGGCACCGGCATCGAAACCAACACCCTGCAGCTCGCTGAACAACTGCAGCAGATCCTGCAAAGCCCCAGCGAAATCCGCTTCGGAGACATCCGGCCAGGCGACGTCGAAAGATCACTGCTGGACGCTGACAGGTTCCAGCAACTGCTGGGATCAACCGTGCGTGTGCCCGAAGGCCTGCAGCAAACAGCTCGCTGGTTCCGGGAACACCGCCGACACTGATCCAAAAGCTCATCCAACTGCATGAAAATCTGCAGAAACTGCTATTTCAGCAAAAAACCAAAAGAGCGTAGACTTCCCACCGAGTAACAAACTCCTCTTAGCACCCCAAAACCCCAGACAACCCAAAGCAGCCAAAGCCAGCAAAATCTGTGACGAAGCTGCAGCACTGAGAGACTTCCGTTTCTCTGCATATGCTTAATTGGCCCGAATTTTGCTGTCAGGCCCTTCTCTACGGGCAATGCCGCAAGTCGGGAATTCTGAACAAGACAAAGAAGACAGCGATACCAGCAAACCAAGGGTACCCAGAAAGTATGCACAGAAAAAATTATGTGCATCAATCTGGCAAAGCTTTTATCTCAGCACACACCGTTGGATCTTTCTCCTTGTCAGGCATCCCGAAAAGCCGGCTCAACAAAGCCGGCACACTCTGTGAGGAACGAATGACAGCAGGACCGTCAGATATCACGCACAGAACGCACGGACGGATAGTGTTCGGGTTTGTTGTCGTTTGGCTTTGCGTTTTGTTCAGCAGAACAACCACTGCCGACGGCATTGTCCTCGACGACTTCACTACCATTTCTTCTGGCACCACAACCACCACACCGTCCACGGGAGCTTCCGGAAGACCTGGGGGTGGCACATCTGTAAATCTGATGCCTGATGAGTCCGTCGCGTGGACTGACACATCGTCTGGTGGAATGCTGTGGAATCAGCGCACTACCACCATGCAGAAGGGTAATTCAGGAAGTCCCGCATCAATCCTGACAATTGACAATGGATTGCTGGACTTGTCGCACCCGTCGGGTGACGTGGACTTATCGCTGACACTCTCTTATTCACAATCTCCCAATAGCTTCAAGGATCTTTCCGCTTCTGCATTTTTCATCATTGAAGTTGACAACAAAGACCTCTCGGCCGCCGGGACTCTGGCGCCAACCCTCAGACTCTACGATTCCACAACTTCAGCATCACTGCAATTTAGTTCGTCACTGAACATTGGACTGAACGTACTCAGCCTGCAACCGCTGCTGTCACAATTGAATATGCACTCAATCCGTCAAGCCGACGTGATTTTCACAGTCCCGACAGACGTCGACTTCACACTGGATTCCATGTACTTTGCCCCGGTTCCGGAACCCGGAGTCTTTGGGCTCATCGGCCTGCTGTTCGGCGTCGCGATTATCTGGTCTCGCCGCCGTCGCCTTGCCGCAACCCCGGGACACAAGCAATCTGCATAATCCACCAAATTCAAGCCGCCCACATGACGATCATTCTGTTTCCCACCCTCGCCTCCAGGGTGGCTTGAAAGTCGAACCCGCAATGCGGGCAAACGAGCATCCCGCTCTGATCGTCACGACCTCAAAGGTTACTGCAACGCCCTGATGTCTCTACCGGGGCCCCCTTTCGCCGCGATAGCACAACCCCGCAACGCCCTCCGCAATAGCGACTGCAAGGCTCCGGCCTCGGTTTCTCCGGCGTTTTCCAGAGTTGCTCCGTTGCGCAGCAGCAACAAATGCTGCGAAATTGCAACGTCAATTGCTGCCGCAAATCGACGTCCCCACAGAATCCGCGGGCGAGACGACCGATTCCTTCCCGACGACAGATTTCGTGGCGATCTGCCGTCCTGAGTGAACGGCAAAATCTAAGATCGCTGCAGCCAGTCGGGTTTCCCCCACACTCCCAGCTCAAAAGTGGCCGTGCCGATTTGGTGCCGAACGCGTCCTCCGGACGCCAGTCGCGAGCAGTTGCCGGAATATCAGAAGGTTCAAAACGCCATGAGAATGCATCAATTGTTGGGTATTATCTGTGCCATCGCTGCCCTGCAACTTTCTGATCGCGCCCACTGCGATGTGATCAATCTGGACGACTTCTCGACAGGTATGAAGTTCAGGAACCAGGACGGCTCAAACACCCCTGGCGTATTCAAGAACTCCGCCGGGCAGGTCATCGCACAGAACAGCACGAATTACTACTCTGTGTGGGGTGACGGAGGATTCATCAGCGTCGGCAAGGGAAACAGCGCCGAATGGAGAGACACCGGTGCGGGAATTCTGGGCGGAAACCGCGATGTTATCGTGAAAAACGCAAATCCCCTTGGAACATCAGGAGTCAACTCGTCAGTCACCATGCGCGGTCCGGTGACAGGAAACATGAACGTCAATTCTCCGGCATCCAATGTTGTCTGCCTCACCTGCCTTGGCTATTCGTTCCCTGCCATCGAAGTGGCACTCCACCACGTGTTTCTGATCAATTTCGTCGCATTTGATGCGTCTGCCAAGGGTAATCTGGCAGCACGCCTGTCATTTTCCGACGGCACTACGACGGCCGTGCTCAATATGAGCACAACCAACGCCACCATCGGCATCAACAAATTTGACCTCGCGGGGGCGACCAACTGGGGACTACTGAACAAAAACGCAGTCACATCCGCCATGCTGGAATTCACTGCGACAGCAAACGGCGTCGACTTCGTGGTTGATTCAATCGGATTTTCTACCAACCCGGAACCAGGCACATTCTTTGCCATCGCAGCAGGCGTGTTGATCTTCGCGGTCAAACGACTGACCGGAAAGCGACTGAAGGGAATCGAACCCTCACCAGGAGCTTGGGAAGCTACTGTGCTACCACTACACCACAGTCGCGTGGCTCATCCTTCAGATAATACGCTGTAATCAGGAACCATGCAACCG